>Ga0233414_10000944_pt1 | contig 11519 bp, 9 predicted proteins | sample Na_anoxic_10_MG_FD_189020 | JGI IMG/M metagenome (GOLD analysis project Ga0233414, IMG submission 189020) | Seawater microbial communities from Saanich Inlet, British Columbia, Canada - Na_anoxic_10_MG | ecosystem: Environmental > Aquatic > Marine > Inlet | place: Canada: British Columbia...
CTTCATCATGAGGTATTTCTAAAAGAATTATTACCAAAAAAATCATATGTAACAAAAGCAGTAGTAATAGGTTATTTCAATGGTCTTCATCCGGCAAAACAAATGTATGTATTAAATTATGATGTAAGAAAAAATTATATTGCCAAGGAAAAATTTGATAATAGTAAACCAGTAGAATCATCAACACAAATTACAGATGAATCTCAATAAGATAATATATAATAGATAAAAAATTATTATAAATATTTTTTATAATAATTTTTGTTTGTAGTTTTTAAATTACTTAAATTTATTTTGGATGTTAGTAAAAGTGCTAATAATATCCTCTGCCGCCTGAATTAGGTTTTGCGAAACTCTAGCAATATCTTCATCTTTATTAAATGCCATTCTAATAACACCATTGGGAATGTGTGGATGTGGAACACGGAATCCAACAAATGATAAACTTTCATTACCTTCGTAAAATCTTTCATATAGGAAATAATTGAGAGCACCTCCTAAGGTATAGTCTTCATTTTTTAATGTAATAATAAATTCATTTTCAACAGTAGAATTTGTATTTTTTTCAATAATAATATCCTTAGTATCTGATTCGTCTGTAAGGTCTTTAATTAATTTATTACATTTTTGAATCATAATATCACATGCCTTGTAGATTATGTTGAAATTAGAGAATACACCCACGCTTTCAACGATAAAATCGAAACTATTAGGAATGGTAATTCTTTTGGCCTCTAATAAGAACCAATTAGCTTTTTGGAAATCAATTTCTTCTTGTTCAGTATTAGATTTAACAAGTTCTTTTTGTTTATCGTTCCAAACATCATTGGCTTTTACAGCATCAACAGTATTTCCATAAGCACAAGCAGAGACAACATTATACATACCATCTTCTTTGGCAGTTCCAATATCAAATGGAGATGTAAATTGGATATGTTCTCCATCAATATTTTCCGATAATTTAGGGCGCAATCGAGTAATAGGAATATAGTCACCAGTAATTTGATTTGGAGGAAATAATTCCTTAACAGCGGTAGGTGATAAATATTTATCTGTTTCAATATTTTTAACTTTAAAATCTTCAGTTGTTAAGAGTTCAATAACATCAGAATCATTTTTTTTATCAACTTCTACAACATATTCTTTATAAGGGAAGTCGACATCAGTAATATGAATAGGTATACAACCGATTCTTTGTTTGATAATTTCATTATTTAATCTAGTTGTATTAGAAATAATATCAATTTTACTTTCACTATGAGGAAAAGCTCTGAATACTAATGTAGGTATTTCAGATAGCACGATTCTTCGTAATGAATTTGCTAAACTAAAATGAGTATCACTTAATGTAAAATTTAATACATTAGACTCTTCAGAAGTAATTGTAATCTTAGGTTCCATCATCATTGAATATATATTATATTAATAATTATTTTATTAAATCAATTTTTTAATAAATTAAATAAGTTTAAACATTATTATAAAAATTAATTATTAATATAATGAGTAGCATATTATATTATAGTAATTATTGTGAAAAGTGTAAAGATCTACTAAGATTAATCGGAAAAAGTGATTTAAAAAACGATATGCATTTTGTTTGTATTGACAAAAGATTTAGAGATCCTCAAACAGGAGGGATTTATGTAACTTTAGAAACACAACAAAAAATATTATTGCCTCCACAAGTTCAGAAAGTTCCAGCTATGTTATTATTAAAAGAAGGAAACACTGTTATATTTGGGAACGATGTAATGGATAAAGTGAAACCTCGAGAAGAATATTCAGCGGCAAAGGCAACAGGATTTAACGGAGAACCGCATGCATCTAATGGAGAACCATCGGCTTTTTCTTTAGGAAATGATAATATTGGTGGATTTGGAGTAGCGAGTGATAATTTTAGTTATTGGGACCAAGGGAGTGATGAATTATTAGCAAAAGGAAATGGTGGAACACGTCAGATGTACAATTATGCTACAGTGGATCATAAAACAGTTATAGAAACACCAAAGGATGATTGGTCACCAGATAAGGTTGGAGAAACAGCAATGAAAGATATGGAAGCAGAGAGAAATAAAGACTTACAAATGCAACAAATGAGTAAACAAGGTGGACAAAGAGGAATTTAATATTGTAATTAAAACTAATTTAAATATTATTTAATATCAAAATTAAATGGATAAAAGTACAATCCTAAAGGCATTTAACACCCAGTTTGAAGAATTTTTAGAGGACATATCAGTATTATTTCCAGGTAATAATGATATAAGGACATCTAAGACAGGTTTATTAATGTTAAGAAAAGCGAATCCCAAAAAAATCGTAGATGTATGGTACAGATATATATGTGTTAAATATGAAGAAGAAATAGAAAAAGAAAACTTAGAATATTTTTTAACAAAGGATTACAGTAGTGATTTAAAAATGGATGAAGGAGGTGCTAATAAAGTATTAGAAGCCATTGATAAAATAAGACAACCATTAAGGGAATTAGAAAAAGAAAATAAGAAAAAATGTGTTCAATATTTAAAAAACCTTAATACTTTATCAAAAATATATAATAACTAGTTTGATTTAAACAAAAATTATTAATATAATTTATATGTCTAAATCAAGTGCTGAAGATCAATGCCAAAGTGAGGATGTTATACCTGAAGAATTTATCAAGGTCATTTATGATTTAATAAATGATATCTTATTTACATTCCCTGAGTTCAAAGAGAAGTTACATATTGACTTATATAATATTAAAGAGTCTAGGGATGAAAGTAGTATACGAAATGTATACGAACACATTAAAAAAGTATTTCCCGAGAGATTCTTTGATATATTATACAAGAATGAGGAGATGTTTAAATCAAATGAAATAAACACAGAACTATTGCCTGGAATTGATTTTAAAGAATTATGGGCAGATGATATTAGTAATAAAACAAAGGATGTGATTTGGAAATATCTTCAAGTAATTTTATTTTCGGTTATTGGAAAGGTGAATTCCGAAGATTCTTTTGGAGATACCGCAAAATTATTTGAGGCAATTAATCAAGATGAATTAAAAGATAAGTTAGAGGAAACTATGGGTAATTTACAAAATATGATGGATGGAAGTAGTCCTATAATAGATGTATCTGGTATAGATCATTTACCAAATCCAGATGATATTCAAGACCATATTAATGGATTATTAGATGGTAAATTAGGAAATCTGGCAAAGGAAATTGCTGCTGAAACAGCAGATGAATTAAATCTTAATGCTGGTGATGCTACATCTGTAAATGATGTATTCAAAAATCTATTAAAAAACCCTACACAACTAATGGGACTTGTTAAAAATGTGGGTGGAAAGTTAGATAATAAGATTAAATCCGGAGAAATCAAAGAAAGTGAGTTAATGCAAGAGGCAAGTGATTTATTATCAAAAATGAAAGATATGCCTGGTATGGGTGATATACAGTCAATGTTGAAAAAAATGGGTATGGGTGGTGGTCAAGGTGGAAAAGTAAATTTAGGTGCTATGGAAAATGCTCTAAATCAAAATTTAAAGAGAGCTGAAATGAAAGAGAGAATGCTAAAAAAAAGTGAACAAAGACGCCAAGAACAAGAACTAGAAAAACAAAGATTAGCGCACTTAGCAAGTCTACCTAAACCTCCACCTTTAACAGAAGCAGAATTAGAACAATTGGTATTTTCTATAGAAGGTGAAAAACCAGAAAAATCTATGAGAGGTGCTGGGGGAGAGAATAAATCTAATAAGAAAAAGAAAAAGAAAGGAAAGAAAAAATAAATAATTAAGAATATATATAAATGGCAACAGAATCTACTAATATTTGGTTAAATGATCCATCAGTATTATTTAAAAAAGGGCAAATAAATCAGTTATGGCCAAAAGAAAAAATGTCACAAAATGAAAAAATTAATGCTATTACAAGATTAGTAATTATATTAACAATTTTAGGATTTTTAATTACTCAAGCATATAATTTTTTCTTTACTGGTTTAATAACTTTAGGTGTAATTGCCTTTTTATATTATGCTCGCGAATATAAAAAACAGGAGCCTAGTGATGAAAAAGAAGGATTTACTAATCCAAAGGTTTATGAGGCTTTAAAAAGTAATTTTACCAATCCTACTAATAAGAATCCATTTATGAATGTGCTTTTACCTGAAATAAAAGATGACCCAAAGAGAAAGATGGCAGCTCCTGCTTATAATCCAGCTGTTGAAAAAAAAATAAATAAAGATACAGAAAATTTTGTAGTATCTAATTTTGACAATGACCCTGATATTAAAAAGAAGCTATTTTCAACTTTAGGGGATAGTTTTGAATTTGAGGACTTTGGACAATACAACTTTTATGCTACTGCTAATACGAGAGTTCCTAATGACCAAAAAAGTTTTGCCGATTTTTGTTATGGAGGAATGATTTCCGCAAAAGAAGGAAATGATTTTGCTTTATTACAAAATGCTCCAAGAATGGGAAGTATTGCTTGGCAAAATTAAATATATATATTTAAGAAAAATATTATTAAATATATATATACAAATGGCAGCTTTTACACGAGATTTTACATTTGATCAATTATCAAGAATTGGTGAGGATAGTTGTGGTTTAAGCCAGAAAAATGTTCAAAATGTTTCTGCATCCAATTATCTTTTAACTAACTTTTTCTCTCAAGACTGTGGTATGAAAAGACCTATTGAATTTGCTACTAGTCAACCTAATATTAATTTCAGTGGTAGCCATCAAGTCGGTATGGGTGGTTGTAATATTGACACAAATTCCGATTTATTAATTGGAACCATTAATACTCATCCAAAATGTCGTATTAGTTTACTTGAAAGACCCTTTAAGACTGTTCCTTATTTAGGAAGAGGTTCATCTAATCCTGTTCTTGAATCCCACATTCAACAAGGTGATATGATTACTAATAAAAAAAGTATTAATACTACTACCGAACAATCCTATATTCCTTATATGAATTACCCATTATTACCTTCTATTGAAAATTCTATTACTAATCCTGCTAATTTAGTAGAGGGAGTTGCTGCTGATGGATGGATTAGAGGTGGTGTTCCTTCCAGAGAATTACAAAAAGACCTTGACTATAAAACTGGTCATAGTCAATATCAATATTAAATAACTTAAAACTATAAATTCTATTTATGTAAATGAATGATTTACAATTAAATCAATTATTTACTTATCATTTAATTATTGAAGAAGGTGAAGATGAAAAAGATATTAGTAATATGTTGTATCAAATACAATTATTAGAATTATTTGATTTGAAGAATTTAGATGTAGATTTTGACAAATTGAATGAAAAAATGGATACTATTTATTTACAACTAAAAGATGAAACATTGATATTAGAATTATTAGATGTTCATCCATATAAAGATTCTATGACACATGAATTAATGTTTAGAACATTATTTTCATACGACTACTTATATTTATTTCACAAATATCTATATAATTATTTTAATAAACAAAATATTACTAGTGATTCTAATTTTTATATTGAATTAAAGAATAAATTAATGTCAAAATAATATTAATATATATTATATTCAAATGGCTTCAACACGAAATAATAATACACCTGGAGATTATTGTCTTCAACAACGTAGTTATACAGATTCATTAAAATATTGCGAATATAAAAATTCTCAAGTAGGAAGTGCTTACCAAAATGCTATACCATGTATGGGTATTACTCCTAGTCATATGCCTAGAGAAGCTTTTTCAAAAAACTCAGTTGAAATTGAATCATCATTATTTGGAATTAATTCAACTAATTTAGTAAATCCTCAGCAGCCAATAGTTCCAGAATTAATAAAGCTACCTGAGGTATCATACTTTAAAAAATTACAAATGTTTATGCCAGAACCTTTAGTAGTTCAAAAGGACCAACGGCCATTTCCTATTCCGAAATAAATGTTATTTTTTTATATAATTTTTATAAACAAATTATATAAATGTCAGGAAATACTTTTACATGTAGAGATAGATATTTCAATTATGGAAGTTATTTAAGAAGTAGAGGATATGATAAAGAAATTTGTAATTTAATTGTTGCTATTGAACAAGGTCAATTCCCAATAGGACCTATTTACCCAGGTAGCTGTAGTAATCCCCGCAAACCTACTACGATAAAGGGAAATGTTGATATTGTTCCTTGTGAAGCTACGGATAATAATCCAACTCCTATATCAGGTCAATTAACTGTTACCGGGGGATATATAGGAGCTGGAGGCATCGATATCAGTAACGGAACTAATATCCCTTCTCTAGTAGCACAACAAGCACTAGGTTTTGGTATTCAATCTCTTACTGGAATTTCTTCTAATGGAGGACCTATTTATCAACAAACTGATTGTAATCATTCAAATTGGTTTGGAGCATCAAATCATGTATTTGTCGGAGGAGTCGGAGGATCCGGAGCACAGGACTGTAGCACGAATGTTTACATTAGAGGAAATTTATTTGTTGATGGTAGTAGTATAGAGTTAGGTGGTTTTATAGGGGAAACATTAACACTTATTCAAGGACCCGGTAATAATGCTTTAGGAACTATTAACACATTTAAGAATGAAACATCTAATGGTAATATGGTAGATATGTATGCTAGTTCTTTTACTAATGTATCACTCTTATCGGGCGCTGATCAATGGAAGAATTATTTAGCTTTTGCGGTAGATGGTAATTCTGATTATACTCAAATAGATGTTAGTGGTATTGACGCATCAGGTGGAATGAGTAATGTTATGGGTCATATGAGAGGATTTAGAGGTTTAACTATTACTAATCCTCCATATAATACGCCCGTAGATATTGAATGGAATCCCGATATTAGTGGAACCAATAGAGCTATTGATGCTTATGGTTCTATCAGAGTTCAACCAGGTAATACAGATGGAACAGGTTCATCTGCTCTTGGTAATATTGATATATCAGGAGGTCAATTTAGAATTTTCCAAAATGATATTTCAAATGTAGTGTTATTTTCTAATGGTGATGCTTCCTTTAATGGTCGTGTTTCATGTTACGATTTAAGTGTTACTAATATAGCTACCTTTGGAGCTTCTACAACCTATATCGATACATCAAATGTTAATACGAGTTATGTCACAGTAGATAATTCATTAAATACTAAATTTATTTATACCCCTTCATCCAATGATATGTATATTAACGCAGGAAGCGGTGGATCACTTTCAGATATCTATATGAATGCTAACAATATATTTATGGATAGTGACCTTAGTGTAAATGATATAAGCTCTAGTAATATTAACAATACAGGTTTAATTAATACAAACAGTATAAACGCTCAATCTATGATAATTAATGATATTTCTACAAATCATATATCTGTTTACGATTTATCAGTTACTAATTTACTTGTAGTTGATGGAGATATATCTGCTAATGACCATATATCAGGTATTGATATTAGTGCTTCCGGAATTGTTAGCAGTAATAAATTCACTAACTTGGGACAACCTATGGTAATTGATTCTGTTAATAGTAATTTAACATTAAAAGCAACTAATAGAATCAATATTAATCCTGGATCCTCTCCAAACAATGTAGTCGTATTTAATGGAGATATATCTGCTAATGGTGCTATTTCTGGAGTTTCTTTCACAGATGGAATAGCAACATTATCTGCTGGAGATTTTAATGCTACTACTGTTACGGCTTCAGGTCTTGTCACAGCAGGTAGTGGTATTATTACAGATTTATCTGTAAATACACTCCAAAGCACAGTTGGTGCCGATTTAAAAATTAAGGCTGGTATAACAGGATTATTTCAAGATATCTATATGAATGCTAACAATATATTTATGGATAGTGATCTTAGTGTAAATGATATAAGCTCTAGTAATATTAACAATACAGGTTTAATTAATACAACCAGTATAATCGCTCAATCTATGACAATTGATGATATTTCTACAAATCATATATCTGTTTACGATTTATCAGTTACCAATTTTCTGGTAGTTGATGGAGATATATCTGCGAATGGTGCTATTTCTGGAGTTTCTTTCACAGATGGAATAGCAACATTATCTGCTGGAGCTTTATCTAATGCTTTAACTATTCAAGCTACTAGTGGAGAATTTACTGATATTAGTGTTAACACTCATGCTTCTATTTATGATTTATCTGTAGTTAATATGCATACTGTAGGAACATCAACAACTACTATTGATACCAATAGTATTCAAGCTAATAGTGGAGAATTTATTGATATTAGTGTTAACAGTCATGCTTCTATTTATGATTTGTCTGTAGGAAATATTACAATTAATAATACAGGTTTAATTGAAACTTATGATCTTAGTGTTAATAATCATGCTTATATATATGATTTATCAGTTAATGGAGATAGTGTGTTTACAGGGAATTTTTTAATTAATAATATAACGGGTGGAAGTGAGGCAATCACTATTCAAACCAATCATGGCACCAATGAGAAAATTACAATCCAAACCTTACAAGGTCAAAGCTCTGATTCAATTAATATTAATTCAACTGCAGGTGGTGTGAATATTAGTGCTGGCACGGATATTACATTTAGTGCTTCTAATATAATTATGAGCAATAGTGACTTAAGTGCTGGAGATATTAGTGCTAACAATATTCAAGCACTTGGATATATAACAAGTGGTGGTGATATTAATACAGCATCAAGTATAAATGCTCTATCAGCCAATATTACAGATTTACTTACAGCAGGTAGTGGTAATATTTCAGATTTATCTGTAAATACACTCCAAAGTATAGGTAACGATTTAACCATCAAGGCTGGTATAACAGGAGCTAGAGATATTACATTTAGTGCTTCTGATATAATTATGAGCAATAGTGACTTAAGTGCTGGAGATATTAGTGCTAACAATATTCAAGCACTTGGATATATAACAACATCGGGAGCAGTTACAGGAGGTTCTTTAACAGATGGAACAGCGACCTTATCTTCTGGAGCTCTTATTGGAGCTACAACTGTTACAGCATCAGGAGCAGTTACAGGAGGTTCTTTAACAGATGGAACAGCTACATTAAATGCTGGAGCTCTTACTGGACTTACTACTGTTACGGCATCGGGAAATGTTACGGCATTAAATTTTACATTAGATTCTGGTAGTGGTGGTAATCTTTTTGACTTGAGCAACAATGTTACTATATTGGACGCATCAGTTAATTCATTGCAATCATCAGTTAATTTATTGGACGCATCTATGGCCTTTGTTGAAGAAACAGGATTTATTCGTATGCGAAAAACCAACGCTCAGAACATTTCCAATGTTACTAATTTGTCAACATCAACATGGACAGAAATAGATTTGAATTTTCAAGACCACCAGATTGGTGGTATAACACATAACGGAAGCACTGAATTTAAAATAGCTAAAAAGGGTTTATATAGTTATAATATTCAACTTTCTCTCACAACTGGCGGAGTAGGCTTTACTGTAGATAATCTCGAATTGGCATTAACTAATGGTGGTAATGCTGGTTCCAGCTTCCCTACTGTTCCTGCTACCCTCGTCAATTATATAAATAAGTCTGGAAGTAATATAAATGGTGGATTTAATAAAGAATTCAGCGAACAACATCGAGCATTCCTTGCAGGTCAAAAATGTTTTATTAGTGGTAATGGAGTAGGCCATTTTGAAGCAGATGATCGATTACGAATATATCTAAGATGGTCATCATCAACAGTAGGCCCACACACATTTGATACTAATGATCCAGATGGAACAATTGTCACATTCACATTAATCCAAGCTTTAGAATAAAGAAAGGAATTAAACAATGAATAAAGTAACAAATATAATAAATGTTATAATTAAATATTAAAATAAATAGTATTTAATTATATTATACAATGTCTTATTCAAATTATGGTTCATATAATAAAAATATAGCATGTTGTAAACCGGGAGCTGGAGCTATAGGTCCACAGGGGTTTCCCGGCGCTAATGGATTAATAGGACCAACTGGTAACACAGGACCACAAGGTAATCAAGGTCTAGATGGTAAAGGAGGAACTGGTAGCACAGGAGCTCAAGGAGCAACTGGTTTTGCTGGAGCACCTGGAGGTGCTACTGGATATCAAGGAGCTACAGGGCCTACAGGTTCTCAAGGACTTGGAGATACAGGTCCAACTGGATTTCAAGGTGTTACAGGACCTCCAGGTCTTATAACGGGAAATATATTATATGGTGAATTTACTAAAACAGGAGGAAGTATTGATATATCGTCTAGTTGGACAAATGTATATGATGCTAGTTTTGGTTTACATTCGGGAATTGATTTCAGTAATGGAAATGCTGGTATATTTAGTGGGACTAATCTTCCTACACATTTAATAACTGATACAGAACCAGGTGTATACCAAGCGGTTATTAATTTTTCTGTATTTCGAACATCTAGCGGAGGTGGGACAGCCGCTCAAAAAATATCTTCAGCTATTTGTCAAAACGGAAGTGTAATATCAGATACAATAGTAAAAAGAAGTTTTCAAAATATTAATTCTTCTGGTGCATATTCTATTACAACTTTAGTTGATGCTAGTATTAATGATACATTTGGTATAGTTATGAGTAATGATTCTACCTCCGCAACTACAACACTTGATATTAATAATATATCTTTTAATTTAACAAAATTAGAAGGTAATGGACATACAGGTTCAACAGGATCTCAAGGAGATATAGGTCCAACAGGAGCTCAAGGACATACAGGATTCCAAGGAGAAACAGGAGCTCAAGGAGATACAGGATTCCAAGGAGCAACCGGACCTACAGGAGCTCAAGGACATACAGGATTCCAAGGAGCAACCGGACCTACAGGAGCTCAAGGACATACAGGATTCCAAGGAGCAACAGGAGCAACAGGAGCTCAAGGAGCAACCGGACCTACAGGAGCTCAAGGACATACTGGATTTCAGGGAGCAACAGGAGCAACAGGACCTACAGGAGCACAAGGAGCAACAGGAGCAACAGGACCTACAGGATTCCAAGGAGCAACAGGACCAACGGGAGCTCAAGGACATACTGGTCCAACAGGAGCACAAGGACATACAGGACCAACAGGAGTAACAGGAGCACAAGGACATACAGGAGCACAAGGACATACTGGTCCAACAGGAGCACAAGGAGCTACAGGGAGACAAGGACTTGATGGAGCTAATAGTCAAGATTTTTTCTATACAACTTCAACACCTGTAACTGATGGTAGTGCAAATTTAACAAATAATCCAGGTCCTGCGTCACCCAATACCTTACAGATATCTCAAAATCTTCTTGATGGAACAGATTTATCTGTTTGGTATACTGTATTAACAAATCATATAAATAATGGGGGGTCGGCTATAGGAATTTTACAAAGTCATGTAGATAATAATATATTTTCTACTGGAACCATTACAAGTATTACACAGACAATTCCAGGAGGAGGAGCAACCCCTTATTATGATATGAGTTTAAATGATAACATA
>Ga0233414_10000945_pt1 | contig 11516 bp, 12 predicted proteins | sample Na_anoxic_10_MG_FD_189020 | JGI IMG/M metagenome (GOLD analysis project Ga0233414, IMG submission 189020) | Seawater microbial communities from Saanich Inlet, British Columbia, Canada - Na_anoxic_10_MG | ecosystem: Environmental > Aquatic > Marine > Inlet | place: Canada: British Columbia...
CAAGGGCATCGGATGCGATGGCCATCACCGTATCAACGGAGCGCCCCCTTGATTGCTCACCTGGGACCAGTTCCATGGTTATGGCAAATCGGTTTGGATCTGAGATATCTTTACGAAATGTTCGATCCATTTTTCTTTATCAAAGGATGATGAACTCGTAAAAAGTCGTCACCCCGGCGAAAGCCGGGGTCCAGATCAGTCATGAGTTCCTTAAAACACTGGATTCCGGCTTTCGCCGGAATGACGGAAAAGGGCATTTTCCGACTTTTTACGGTTGCATCAAGGATAGTGATAAGAAGGCGCTTTTTCAGGAGCTGACCATAGAGAAATTCCCCTTGTGAGTCAAGGTAAAAGGAACCACAACATATGTGGTGTCAAGCTGGATTGCGGTCGCATGTACTATCGGTGGCTTTGACACGCAAGTTGGCTTATACAGAGATGCTGATTATGGCCCTTGTGAGATTTGCCTATTGCAATATCAAAAACATATCGGAACTAATCCGATCACAACGAGGTAATCCTTCAGCAGCATTTCCCAACCTGTTCAACCCTGTCCCGGATATACGCCATTAACGTCTCGAGTTCTTTTTTCTTCAACATCATCATAAAGCCCAGCAGGTCATCGCTGGTTTTCTGTCAAAAGCGCTTGACAGGCTTCACACCAGATCACCTGTCTTTTCCATGTAAATGCTCAAAACGGTTGGTAAATCCTCTTGACTAATTAACTGAATTTAGTTAATTTTCCCTAAGTTTCCAGAATAATTGGTTTTATAATCTTATAGATATGATTTTGCCCCTGAAAATGGTATTTTAAAGCTCTAAAACACCTGTTTTTGGAATGATACCCTTTAAATATCAATAACCTCACTTGGCCCGACCTCGGACCAATGATGATTGTGTGAAGGTGACTTAGGGCTGACGTGAATGAGCATCGGGAGTTTGTCAACCTAGCCTGCCCAATTAAATGATTTTGGTTTTGATATTTAATCGGGGTCAACAACGTCCCGTACTTCTCACGCAATTATTATGAACACATTATCCGTAATGAAAAATCCTGTTGTCAAATATTGGAATATATACAAACCAATCCCGTGAAATGGCAGGATGATAAATATTATGTCTAAAATCACCGAATCTGAAATAGAAAAATTCGCCATCGAACTCCTTGAAAAGCAAGGCTACCAGTACATCTACGCATCTTCCATCGCCCAGAATGTTAATCGAGCGTCTTCCCCTTTGAGAGAGACGGAAGAGAGGGTTATGCAATGAAAAAAACGAAAAAAATACCAGACAATCAGATTACCGTATATCAAACACCAGACGGAAAGATTAATATCGAAGTGCTGTATGCCAATGAAAACATCTGGCTTCCCCAGAAGAGGATTGCGGAACTGTTCGATGTAGATCGTAGTGTGGTTACCAAGCACCTGAAGAATATCTTTTCTGATAACGAGTTAGAAGAAGATTCAGTAAGTGCAAAATTTGCACATACTGCCGAAGATGGCAAGGAATATCAGACAAAGTTCTATTCGCTTGAAGCAATTATCGCGGTGGGATACAGGGTTAACTCGGAACGCGGCATACAATTTCGGCAATGGGCCATTACAATTCTCCAGAAATATATACACAAAGGTTTTGCCATCGACAGCGACCGCTTTAAATATGGTTCCCGATTCAGCACGCGGTTTTTTGATGATTTGCTTGAAGAAATCAGGGATATCCGTTCAAGCGAAAGAATGGCGTACCAAAAAATTACAGATATTTACGCTACTTCGATTGATTACTCTTTTAAAGCCGAAGATACAAAAATATTTTTTGCCACAGTTCAAAACAAACTGCACTTTGCCATTACCGGGCAAACTGCCGCCGAAATAGTCGCCGAACGGGCAGATAGCACAAAGCCCAATATGGGATTAACATCATGGCGAAAAGGTCCCAAAGGTAAAATTATGCCAGGTGATGTTCCCATTGCCAAAAATTATTTAAACAAACCGGAAATCGATCATCTTAACCGCATCGTCACGATGTATCTGGATTTTGCGGAATTACAGGCTGTTCGTAATATTCCAATGTATATGAAAGACTGGATTGAAAAGCTGAATGCCTTTTTAAAATTCAGCGAATATGAAATTTTGAACAATGCCGGTTCAATTAGCCATGAAGTTGCTTTAGCTCTGGCGCATAAGGAATATGACAGTTTCAGGAAAGATCAGGATAAAAATTACATTTCCGATTTTGACCGCGAAGTAAAAATGCTTTTAGGTAAAAATAAAGACGATGGAAATGAGCATGAATAAGATTACCGAATCCGCAATAGAAAATTTTGCCATCGAACTCCTTGAAAAGCAGGGCTATCAGTACCTCTATGCCCCTTCCATCGCCCCGGACAGGTGCGCACCGAGAACAGCAACAAACCACACGGTTTCGGGCTCATCAATCCGGAAACCTTTTCGCCCTTTCCCAAGAACCCGGTGATCGCCCGCTTTTTCCGGGAAATCGGCCGGGCAGACGAACTGGGCTCTGGTGTGCGGAGGCTGATGAAATACGGTAAGGCCTATGGCGGAAGTGACCCTGAACTGATCGAAGGCGATATTTTCAGAATCATTGTCAAGTACCCCGATTCTTCGATATACGAAAAGGCTTCAACCGGCACCCCCCAAGTGACCCCCCAAGTAACCCCCCAAGTAATTCGGTTGCTAAATGTGTCGAAAGAGGGAGAACTTAATCGCGGCCTTTTGATGGAGAAGCTGGGGCTTAATGATCGTAAATCCTTTGGAAAGAACTACCTTCAGCCTGCGTTGGAGCAGGATTTGATTGAGATGACTCAGCCTGATTCGCCTAAAAGCCCGACGCAGAAGTACCGGCTTACTGACACCGGGAAACGGTTGCTGAAGTCTATACAGGAATAAAGCGGGATAAGAAATGGAACTGAAGACACAGATACGACAACGCCTTCAGGCCATACAGTTTCGCATCTGGGCGACGAAGACACTCAAAGAGTTTATCATCAAAGGGTTTGTTTTTTGTGCCTACTCAACGAGGGTTGGCGGCAAAGAAGATATTTAAGAATGAGTTTGATCAGCTTAAATATGTTAATCAAGATTTGATACCAAATCTAATTTAGCAAGAGTCAAGAGTAGACCTGACCTCCATCATATCAGATCACCTGTCTCTTCCATGTAAATGCTAAAACGGCTGGCAAATCTTCTTGATTAATTAACTCAATTTAGTTAATTTTTCCCTAAGTTTTCAAAATAATCAGATGCCTGGCATCTTTATGGGAAAAAATATGAGGTATGAAGTTCGGGAACTGGTGATTCCTTATAGATATGGTTTTGCCCCTGAAAATGGTATTTTAAGGCTCTAAAACACCTGTTTTGGAATGATACCCTTTAAATATCAATAAGTTAACTTGGTCTGACCCCAGACCATATGAAACCCATTCGAAGGATTAGACTGGCCTTACACCCCGTCAAGAAATCTTTTGGTGATTTCCTTGACACACCTATATGTTTTGTTTAGCATCCCATCAGAAGCTTAAATGAGGGGGAGGTGAATGATGGATAATTTTAAGCTTTATATTTGCTGAGAACTTTCTACTCTGTTCATTGCTAAGAAAACCGGAAAACAATGGGATCGTGTCCCAGATTTTGATTTAAAGGAGGTGTCCAGATGAATTGGAAGGAGAAAATTAAGTGGGGCGTGTGGGGCCTTATTATTGGCGCAGTTGTATTATCCATTATCGGCTTCGGGTGGGGCGGATGGGTTACGGGTGGTACTGCCCAAAGAACGGTAGAGGAAGCGACTGAAAAGGCTGTCGTCGATCGCTTGGCGCCAATTTGTGTCCTACAGTTTAACCAGGACCCTGAGAAAGACAAGAAACTTGAAGAATTGAAAAAACTAAACTCTTATGGGGCTGAGAGAAGTAACTTTGTAAAAAAACAGGGTTGGGCGACAATGCCCGGTGAGAAGGAACCCGATAGTAAAGTTGCCGATGAGTGTGCCAGGCGGCTTGTGGAGCTCGAAAAGTAACCACCCCTTGTTCTCCGCACTTTTGTGGATTACAGTACTGGCTCGTCTCCTTTTTGATATAAAGGGGCATCAGCAAGAAGATGCGGAGAAAACGAGGAAGAGCATAGGAAAGCCGGGCGTAATTCAAGATATAGCTTGGTTTGTCCCACTGCGCCGATCACGATAGAGATAATTGTGGTGGCCATCCAAGCACTGGAGTGATAGGTCTTCGTTCGAGCTAAGTGCAGGAGCCCAATCTCCCTGTAAACGACCTTGAGATTCTTTCTCGATTCGGTTCCACAGGAGGGTGTCTTGAAATAGATCGCGGGTTTTTTACTGCTTCGCAAAAAATGTCTAATCTCTTTTTCGATGAGGTTCAATATTTTCTGGTATGACTGTACACTTTGGACCCCAGTCTAGTTTCCTTTTGACTCATTTCTATACTTATATAACTCTAACTGCTCTAGCTAAAAATCTTGGATACCTTTCCACGAGCATAGGCCTTCCTAAGTACCCGCCTTTAGCCGAGATGGTTTGGATATCTCAGGATCTCAAGGTCTTGATATTTGCAGGACGATAGCAGATATCCGTAACGTGGCACGGTTTAGATTATATGCTCTAGTCGATGTTTTTTTGGGCTGGCGGGACTAATGACTGCTTGCCAAATTGCTAACAGACTAACTTATTGAATTCATTCCAGGGTGCTCTTGGAAATCTTGAGTTTTTCGGTTTGTAATATCAAGATTGAAAGATCATGTTTTTACATAAAGACCGTTGCCTTCGCTTTTGATTTCCCCTTTCTTCCTTAGCCTAAAAATAACGGAACGTAGGTTATTCTTCTTAAAGCCCGTCCTTTTTTCCAAAGTGGCTACATTAATGCCTTTCTTTCTCCTTTTGATAATGGCCAGGACAGTATCACCTGGGTTTGTCTTTTTCGCTTTCTTGCCTACTACCTTTTTTCGGGCTTTGGCCTTAGGCTTTTTCGGTGCCTGCGCTTTGTCAAGCTTTTCTAGCTGCTTTACAATTTTCCCTGTCATCTGAGTTAATCTCTTAAGATCCCTTACTACAGCCAGCATGTCCTTTTTCAGTTGCTTCATGACTATCCCCTTTCTCATCCGTTCTTGGTTTATTGTATATCCACCCTCTCTTTCAGTTCCTTGCCGCATTTGAAGAAAGGCAGTTTCTTGGGTTTGACCTCAATAAGATCGCCTGTTTTTGGGTTCCTGCCTGTGTACCCCTCGTACTGCTTGACAACCATTGAACAGAAGCCACGAATTTCCACCCTGTCGCCATTCACAAACGAATTTGCCATCTCATCAAAGACTACTTTCACGACTTCCTCTGCCTTCCTTGGGGGAAGGTCTGTATCATTGCTCAACGCTTCTATCAAATTTGACTTGTTCATATTGTCTCTTCTTCAAAATTCAAGATTCATTATATTCATAAGCAATTGTTTGAGAAATGTCAAGGAATCCTGACCACTTGCCATGAAAACGGTTATGCGGAGCAAAAAGAAGGCTTGGCAATGAAGTGGATTGACAATCTTTACTCGTAATCCAATCAATTCAGGTTGGAGACCAAAAGGGCTTCACCCTGGGAATCCTCTTTAGGTATGTTGGGGATATCTTAAAATTTAAGGCAGTTGATATTTGCAGGGCTATAGCAGGTACCTGCAATTAGGGCCAAGCGTGGATCTGTCAGACATATCACAGGTTTTTGAGGTGGATGATATTTTGGTCTTATCGGAAGCTATCACAGCTCTGAGCGGCGGCGACTTGAAGAAAAAAATGGGTTGATCCAGAAAACTGCCTGTCCCCGCCGCACATGAGGTATTGGTCCTGAAACTGCGGTACCGGCCTTTCTCGTCAAAACCGATCAAGCCGAATGCTTCACCGCCGACAACCAGAATGGTGCCGATTTTTTAATGAAAGTGACGTGCGGCCTCGATAATGGCGACGCGGTTGTCATATTGCCGGTTTGCCTTCAGAATCGAAGGAGTTGAAGCGGTGGCGGCGATACCGCGAATCCGCCCCAGATCAAAATCATTCATTATTTTGGTCAAAGTTTCCGCGATATTGCCGTGATGAAATTGATAGGTGGTTTTGCAAATTTCTCTTTCACGATTGATTTCAGCCATTGATATGGAAACGGAGCCGGTATCGATCCCGAGAAGAACGGAATGATCATCCATCTTAGTCTGGGTCGTGATCGAAGACATATCCCACCGATCGGAGGCTTTTGAAATAGACGGGTTTTTTGGGGTTGCGCTCAAAATATTTCCTTAATCGGACAATGAAATTGTCCACTGTCCGGGTGGTGGTTCCTCTGGCGTATCCCCAGCCGATTTCCAGAAGCTTTCTTCTCGAAAGGGGTCTGCCGCGATTGGCAATAAAAAGCCTTAAAAGCCTGGCTTCCTGCTCGGTGAGGCTGATCTGTCCGGACGGGCCATCCGCTTTCAGGGTCTGAAAATCGATCCTGTTACCGCCGAACTCATAGATCCGAGGGAGTGACGACATGTTGTTGACCTTGGAATCGGACCCCTTTTGAGACCAGGCCCCCCGGGTCAAAAGCCGCTCTACCCGGAGCAAAAACTCATCCAGATTGAAGGGCTTGGCAAGATAATCGTCCACACCGTAGGAAAACCCTTTTACCCTGTCATCGGGATCACCTCTGGCCGACAGTATCAAAATCGGAATGCGTTCGTCCTCAATACGGATATTTTGAAGCACCGATAGCCCGTCAATCCCCGGGAGCATGATGTCCAGTACGATCAGGTCCGGCTGCCATTCCTTCCACTTTTTAAGCGCCGAGTTCCCATCCGCCGCGATCATCACGTCATACCCTTTAAGCCCCAGGTTCAGTTTCAGACCTTCGGCTAGGTGTGTCTCATCTTCTACAACCAGGATTTGTGTTTTGATGGAATCACCCATAGCATCCCTTATTTCGCTCAGGCCCCGGAGGGTTTCAGGGGCAGAATCAGGGAAAAAACAGAGCCCTTTCCATTTCCTTTTGATTCGGCAATCATTTTTCCCTTATGAAACCGGGCTATGTTCTCAACCAGATGCAGGCCGAGCCCGGTGCCCTTGGCCGACATATCGTCCGAGCGTCCAATCTGATAAAATTTTTTGAAGACCTTCCTGAATTCCGACTTTGGAAGTCCCATACCGTTGTCTTCAAAACGGATGTGCAATCCCCTCCCTTTGGGTTCAAAGGTGATATCCAGACGGGGAATTTCGGATTCATTGTACTTGATGGCATTGGTGAACAGATTCATCAAAAGTATCTCAAATAAGGCGGGACTAATGCGGTATAAAAAGGAACATCCCGAAGGATTATGAATGTGTATTTCACACCCATCGAAGAGGTGGCGGTTTTTTTTATTGAATCGCTTAACCTCCTGAACGAGATCCTCCCTCACGAACTTTCCTTCATAGGTCTTACTCTCGATCCTTGCAAGGTTCAAGATGCGGTTGATGTTGTGGGTCAGCCGGTCCGCATCCTGAACCATGTACCCGATATACCTGAGCTGGTCTTCCCGGGGAAGCTCATATTTCCGAAAAGTCTCCAGATACAGTTTCAACGAAGTAACGGGGGTCTTCAGTTCGTGGGTGAAATTGCTGATAAAGTTACGCTGGAGACGGTAAAGCTGGAATGTCTTCTGATTGTAAACAAAGATGATGAATATGCCGATCAGAATGATTCCTACAAGAATGGAAAGGACCAGAATCACCATCCAGGTTTGAGAGGCCAGAACCTGATCGGGATCGAGGTTGGCTCTCTCCAGGACTCTCTTCAGTCCTGTGCTGACTTCCACATACCAGTAGATATATAAGATGAGGGAGAGGCACACAGCCGCAATGGAGGAGATAAAAATAAGGATCGGATGTAGAAACCACTTTGATTGACGCACTGCCGATAAGCCCGGTGTCACCCTGTTTGATGATTTTTGCTGCTTCGCTAAAATATGTAAACCAGCCTTTTCATCCATAAGTCTATTCCGATAGGGACATGAATTCAACTGTTATAATTCTGAAGATATGTGGCTTGATCCGAAAACGCCTGGCAAAAGGGGCAATGGTGGCTGGATGGCAGATCAGCGATAAAGTGAGGCCGCCCCCAATGATAACCGCGGATTGCACCTCAAAAGAGATGGGGCAATAGCTCTTGCCGTTTCTCCGGAAGGACTCCGGGGAAAGTAAATCGATCAGCTTTTAAAAACAGGCGAGGAGGTTTTTTCTGTCATTTTTTCCACGATGAAGGGGCGTTTTTAACCGTCATTGACAAATGCACAGGTTGTTCGGCCCAGCGGTACGGAATTTTCGGTTTAGCCCAGTCGGCGTAAGAGGACTTGGCTGGTTGAACTTTATGTTCGTAGTCCTTATTCAATGGGCGATATGATGTTTTCGGCACTCTGAGATCACCAAAGATTCGGCATCGCATATATTCTTTAAAGCTGAAGAAAACAACGAGCAAAGATGCGACCCGAGAGGTGAGATTCATCCTGCCGAATTGCGAACGATATGATTTCTTGTTTTCCCTTAACAGGGTTTCACTCTGCCGGTTTTGCACAAAAATAGTCGATGCTGTGAGAAAATATCGCATTATTTTAAGTCTCTTTTTGTAATTCTTCGAACGCCTTCGAATGCGTTCATCCACGTGGTTTCTGCAATATAAATAACCTCCCAAAGTCGTTTTTATGGCTCGTAATATTGAAGCGCCGTTTCTGTTGTAGTCTATTTCAAAAGCAAGACGTAAAAAATCTTCTGATTCATCTCTTGAAAAATGATCATGATGAAACCATATTTTTCCTTGACCGTGCTGGGATTCATAAGGAATATTTTTGATTACTTTTCCCTGCTTCTCATAATCATCGTACAATTTTGTTCCGGGGATCGGTCCCAATGGCGCGAATTGCACATAATCCGGATTCAGCGAGGTCACAAAGTCCACATCTTCCCAGATCGTATTTTTATCATGTTCCTCAGTAAATAAAATCGATGATGCCAAAACGCTAATGCCCCTTTTCCTTAATTCCAGAAAAAGAATTTGAAAATCGGTATTTTTATTCTTCGCGTAGATCTCCTTTTTCGATTCAACGCCGACCCATATAAATGTCACCCCCATGCGCATAAGAATATCCAGATCACCGATCTCTTTCAGTGTTTCGGCAGAACTGAAGATTGCAAAATTAAAGTGACGATCATTCTTCTCCATCAGTTCCAGCAATTCCAGCGCGCGATCCTTCATTTTTAAAAAGTTTTCATCCAATACGCCGAATTCCGTTATATTTTTCTCATCTTCGTATCGGCAACATACCTCAAAGATATCCTGACCGGTTTTTAAGTATGGAATATAATTTCCAAAGAAATGTGAAGTGGCACAAAATCGGCATTTATTTACACACCCTACACCGGTAATAAGTATACCGGAGTCGGGCGCCCAGGGAGCACCCATGACTTGCCTGTTGAAAGAGCTATATTCGAGAGGATGCTTGATGGGTTTATTCATCTTTTCCCCAAAAAGTTTCCTTAAAAAATATACGCCTTCACCCTTACATATAAAATCATGATCGATCATCGATTCGATATTCGGGATGTTTACACCGTGGCCTCCCAAAATGATCTTTGATTTCGGCGATAATTCACGAATGGTTCTTGCCATCTCCTTTGCTTTTTTGAAATTGGGTATGATAAAGCTGATTCCAATGTAGTCATATCCTTTTTTTAATTCCAGCTTGAAACGCTTAAAGGTCGGAAAATCCAGTACTGCTGTGGGCATGTCAATATTTTCCGCCAAGAAATAGAGCCCCTGGCTTCCATGATTGAATCTGTAGGAAAAGATGCCTTGCTCTCTGGTCACCTGATTGTGAAAGAGCTCCATTTTATTTTCTTTTTCGCCATATTCATCATCCACCCCATATGGCCCAAACACAGAAGTAAGTAACAATTTCATATGATCTCCCTTAATGATAATTTTTGTTGATTTTAAGATTGTATTTTTCTCCTAATATATGCAGTATACAGCAAAACGAAGAAAAACTTTGTAAAACAAATGTAAAACTAGCCTTTTCAATTTGTCATCAGCGTCCGGTTCATTTCCGAGAAACTCGATTCCGGATGAGCGTGCTTGTCTCTTTTGTATTATTAGGGCAATGAAGGAAAAAAGTGATGACCGAAAATCGAAACATTGAACAGGACTGATTTTGGCCTGTCTACAATTAACGGGAACGTTTTGTATCTTGAAACAGTCTGACTTTAGAAAATAGGAAGGCTGTCCTATAGACAAATCATGAGGGCTCGTCTTTATGGGCGGGCCCGTTTCGTTCTGAAGTTAAGCTCCATTTTTCAAAAGTGGCAACCTTGGGTTTGGAATCATGAAAATTTATATGAAGGAAGTGGAATGTGGTCAAGTCTACTCTTGACTCTTAAGTCCTCTGGGGTCGGACCGAGCTATTCTATTGATATTTAAAGATTATTGCTCTAAAAACAGGTATTTTCAAGCCTTAAAACACCATTCTCAGGGTAAAAAACACGCTTATTAAGGGGTGGATGGTTCTCGAAGTTCATAGTCTCCATTATTTCAAAACACTTTGTTGGCCTGGTCCGACCGAAAGCGCCGGCAATCGGTATTCCTACCGTGAACATACTTCAATTTTTTCAATCTTTGAGATCTTAGTTTAAATACAGGTACCCGTTCACTGGTTCAGGGTTAGAGACAATCACTCTTGCCCCTTGACAGCCTAACTTCCAATTGAGTAATATTACTCAATCGTTGAGTAATTATCAGGGCATGGGAAGATTTCATGTAATATAAAAATATTATCCAGGTGATTCTATGCTTGAATATCCTTATGAACGACCTGTTGTGGCAGATATTATAAAGGGAATGGGCATGAAGAAAAGACTGCTCCATATCATAACCGGACCGCGGCAGGTTGGGAAAACCACTGCCGCTTTACAGGTTGCTGAAAAGTGGAGAGGGCCTGTTGTTAATTCATCCGCTGATTTGCCTCTGCCTCCGGGCCCGGAGTGGATTCAGGCTCAATGGGAACGAGCCCTGTACGAGTCAAAGATAAAAGAAAAAGAGGGCTCGGATGTACTTCTTATCCTCGATGAAGTACAGAAAGTCAGGGGATGGAGCGAGGTCGTAAAAGAGCTGTGGGATAAAGAGTGCAGAGAAAAGGCCGGGATTCAGGTCATTATTCTCGGATCTTCATCTCTTCTCATTCAGAAGGGCCTTGCCGAAAGTCTGGCCGGCAGGTTCTTTCTCTACAGATGCACCCACTGGGGACTCCGTGAAATGGAACATGCATTTTCATGGGATATGGATCAATGGCTGTTCTTCGGCGGCTATCCGGGCGCTGCAGCTTTTATTGACCATGAGGAGGTCTGGTCCCGCTACATTGTTGATTCACTCATCGAAACTGTCCTTGCAAAGGACGTTTTGCAGCTTCAAACGGTCAACAAGCCTACATTACTGAGACATTTGTTCATGCTTTCCGCTGT
>Ga0233414_10000946_pt1 | contig 11515 bp, 9 predicted proteins | sample Na_anoxic_10_MG_FD_189020 | JGI IMG/M metagenome (GOLD analysis project Ga0233414, IMG submission 189020) | Seawater microbial communities from Saanich Inlet, British Columbia, Canada - Na_anoxic_10_MG | ecosystem: Environmental > Aquatic > Marine > Inlet | place: Canada: British Columbia...
CGCAAAGGCCAGGGCGACGTGGCGCAGGAGCGTGGTCTTGCCGCAGCCGGGCTTGCCGCGCAGCAAAAAGCAGGGGTGCTTTTTCAGGATCTCTGGCAGCGTGACCGGGCGGGCGGCTTGCGCCAATTCGTCTGGCAGGCGGTCAAAGCGTTCCATGCGCCGGGCCAGCCCGGCCTGGCGTTTTGTCGCGTCGGGGTCGCTCATGCGCAGCGGCACAAACACGCTTTCGACGTCGGCCTCGGTGTACACCTTGCCCGTGTCGGGCCGGATAAAGAGGAACGAGAGCTTGCTGTGCCTTTCCAGGATGACGTGCTCAAAATAGGTCTTGAGCGCGACGGCATCGGGGGCGGTGGGGTCAAAGCCAAACTGGCGGGCAAAGAGTTCCAAGACCTGCGGCGGTAGTTTGTTGACGACGCTGATGCCGCCTTGCACGTCGCCGGCCACGGCCACGCCGCCCGTCGTGGCGGCGGCGCTGTCTTTTTGGGCGACTGCGCCGGAGCCGCTAAGCTCGGCCTGGGTAGAGGCGGGCGCGTCCAGCGACGCCAGCGCAGCCTGAAAAGTGTCTTTGTCAAGAATGCCGCTCTCGTAAGCCTGGCGGAGTTGCGCCAGGCGTTTGGCGCGATCATTGCTCATTGGTTTTTCCTTCGTTCACGTCTCAATTTTCACAGCGCGCAATCAGGCCCGCCGTCAGTTGGGCCATGACGTTCGGCGGGTTGACGGCGTCCACGCTGCCCTCTCTGGCGATGGCCCCGGAGGCGCCGACGGCGCTGTGGTCTCGGGTGGGGTCGGCGTTAAAAGGCCCGTCCAGGTTTGACGCCCGGCGGGCCTTTGTGTTACAATAGACCTCGCTAAAGTGCGTCTGCCCGCACCTTGGCCGCGCCTCGACGGTAACTGCTAGATGCCGGTCGAGGCTTTTTCGTCGGCCCTCAATGTTTAACTGCTGGACTCGTTATACTATCTCGGCTGATTCAAGACAAGCGTCTTGTCCGCTGCGTTTGCCTGCACAGCCCACCGGGAAACGTTTGCGCCGACACGATGCCAGGCCGAGAGACGGCACAGCGACGGTTCTGCTCGTGTCAGAGATGCCGCTGAGCAGAGCAAGCGCCGCGCACAGCGTGCCCCTATGGACTTTGTTCATAACGCCACAGCGCCGGAGACGTTGCCCTCCGGCGTCTGGGACGACGAATAGGAACGCGGCCACTGCGCCGTTGCCGAGCAAGGCCGGGCGGGCGATGCTACCTTCAAGGAATGTTTGCGCGCAAACAATGCTACTGAGGCCCGAAGCGCCGCCATCAGCAAGCGTTCGGAGCGCCACAGACGCCAACAACCTTAAAATTTGGTCGAAATTGCCAAAGTGGGGCGCGTGGGGATTGACAAGGGGAGGACAAAGGCGTATAATCCCTTGTACTGACACAGAGGTGACATGAATATGACGGACAGCAAGAACACCAGATACCAAATCAGGTTGCCCTTAGACTTGTATACGACGGCACGCCAAAAAGCCGACAAAGAGGATGTAGCACTGGCCCAGGTCCTTCGGCGTTTCTTACGTCGCTGGACGGAGGGCGACCTGCCCACCTCCGAGCTTTTCGAGGAAAAGGGGCACGAGCCCAGGGAAACACGCCCTTAGCCGGGAGCGGGCCAGCCGCCAAACCCGGGCAAGTGACACAACTGCCTACCGGCAGTCGTGCTGTGTCCACCACAGACTTCCCTGTGCCTGGTAGGTGAAACTGCGCCCAATCCCTCAATCAGCGTGACGCATCCAGATTTGCGGGTGCGGATTAAGCCGGACAAAAGGTACTCGACAATGACTACTACTCTTGCAGTAGCGAATCAAAAAGGCGGCGTGGCTAAAACCACTTCCGCCATCACCTTTGGACACGGCCTGGCCATCTCGGGCCGGCGCGTGCTCCTCGTGGACCTTGACCCTCAAGGCAATACAGCAGACGCGTTGGGATTGCCAAAAGAGTCAAGACTCTACGAGTTCCTGGTCAACGGGGCGGGGAAAAAGGTCATCACATCGAGCCAGTATCCAAACCTTGACGTGATAGTTGGTGACAAAAACACTGACCGGGCAATACGCTGGCTTTCCTCGCTGGATCTCGGAAGGGAACGAGAATTGCGAAAAAGGCTGCAAGAGATACGCGACCTCTACGACGTCATCATACTGGACGTCGCCCCGAGCGTTGGACTCATGCAGTACAACGCTCTCGTCGCCAGCGACATTCTGGTGGTACCGACAACACTCACCAGACTGTCACTGGTGGGCCTCTATGCTGTCTTGGAAAGCGCCAAGTCGCTGAGGGCGCACAAAATCCCGTGCGCGCGACTGGCGGGCGTCATGCCGACCATGTGGTCGCGGACCACAGTGGAGACGCGTAAGCAATTAGCGATTCTGAAAGAGGCATTTTCAACAGAAACGCGCTGGGTGCCCATTCCCCAGGACGTCAAAGTAGAAGAGGCGGCAGCGCACGGCGCAAGCATTTACGCCTACGCTCCGCGCTGTCGAGCTTTGGATGGGACAAAAGTCATCATCAAGGATAAAGAAGGCAAAGAGATAGGAAAGCACCTTGTCGGCGGCTACCGACGTGCAGTAGCTCGCCTGATACAGGAATTGGAGCCATCATGAGCCAAGATCGACTCCTGCCGCCTGATTTCGCCCTCCTTCAAGATTACATCGACGTTGATGAAACCGGAATAAAAGATAAGGCTGATCCTCCACCTAAAAAAAGGATGAACAGCCGAAAGAAAAAGACTTATAATCTCGCCCCGGAAATAATCGACGGGGTGAAAGAGATCGCGCTCCTGGAGAGATTCGGGCCAAAGCAAATTTCACCTGTGGTCGAGGCATTTCTCAGATACGCTATCTCGGAGTATAAGGACGGGAGAATTGGCCTGGAGATGACCCTTCATGGGGAGCCAGGGAAGGAAACGATCAGGGCCGAGGTCGTCAAAAATGAATTCTAAATCCGGCTTTCCCTCCGTTGCGCAAACGGCCAATACGGGTCAATACGGGTCAATACACGCCAATGCGTGTCTGCAATACGGGTCAATACGGGCCAATACACGCCAATGCGGGCCAATGCGGGTGAGGCAAAGCTCACCCGAGGCCCAGGAGACGTAAAAGGTATGGCGTTTTTGAATTCAACCCGTCTGGGAGCTTCTGGTAGCACAAATGAGCGAGACGGACAAACAAGGCACTGCCGAGCCGAATTTAAAAAGAAAGGAAATTCTATGACGTGACGAGAATGCGTCCAGAGGACGCACAAGAAAAGGCGCGCCAAGACTGAAACTCAGCGCGCCCTACTGATCACGCCGATCAAAAGCTGGCGCAATCCCTAATTGCTTTAATTGCACCTTACAAACTCCGCGAAAGCAAGCAGGCCGGCGGTATCGGTGGAGATCGACATTGTCCAACCGGTTCTGTTTCTGAGGGAAAATGTGGCACACACAGCAAACCCTTGTCGCTCCGGCGGCATCGGTAGTCGGGAATGACCGATGTCCGAAAGAGTAGACGTCTTCAAAGGGAAACGAAAACAACGGCACAGTATCGGCACGATACTGGCCGATAAAGATCGCCCGCCCTTCATAGGCGGCAAGCGGAGCAAACCCGCGCAGGGAATCACCCTGCGTTGGTGGGGAGAAGATCATCCTGTCAGCGTGAGGCTGACGGAGAAAAGGGCACGTGACAATCCCCGACCGTTAGCGCGCGTGGTCATCAAAGAAGAACTGGTCGCCCTGACCGGCGATCACGTCCAGGCCCTGATCCTGAACCAGTTTCTCTACTGGTCCAGTCGGACCAGGGATTACGACCGTTTCCTGGAAGAGGAACGCAAGCGCGACCCGGATGCGAATGTGGTCCCAACTCACGGCTGGATCTATAAATCAGCCGAGGAGTTGACGGGCGAGATCATGTTGTCCTCATCGCCGGCGACGGTGCGAAGACAAATTAGCGCAGTCGTCGAGGCCGGCTACCTGGACAGCCGAAATAATCCACGGTACAAATGGGACCGCTGTCTTCAGTACAGGCCGAACATACTGAAGATCCAAGCCGACCTGCAGGGGATGGGGTATCCCCTCGAAGGCTATCCATTGCTCATAGAGCAGAATCCATTTTGCACGGTGCAAAATGAATCAAGCACTGAGCAACTTGCACCCGGCACCATGCAACATGCTTCTGCCACTGCGCAGAAAGGAGATTACGCCGAGGAAAATGGAGGCTTCACCAGGGAGGATCGAAGTGCTGAAAATGCACAAGCAATAACAGAGAATACACCAGAAAACACATCAGAGATCACTATAGAGAATACAACAAAAAAAGGCGCTGTTGCTATTGTTATATCTTCTGGTTTAGATGAACATGCATTTAACTACATGGTGGAGTTTGGGACAGAGATGGGCGTAGCGTCTGACCTGGAGATCGTTGGATTGGCGCTCAGCCGTAACCGGTCAGAGAACGTCTATGCCTGGGTTGCCGTTGCGCGGGCGGCGACGAATCTGCCGAGGCAGGCACGATTCAAACTGGCCATGCGTCGATTGCTAGATCGGGCCCCGGTGCCTATTTCCACTGACGTTGGAGTTAGTGGGGTGCCCGGCGATTTGGGAAAAATGCCCGGCGATGAATTGAATTCCGTTCCCGTCCAGACAGAGGTTTTTCCGTCGGCGCTGGTAGGCGAGAACCCGCAAGGTGCGGCCGTGGACCGCAGGAAAGTACCGGTAGTAGGTTCCAAGCCGCTGGGGTTGAACGAGATATGGCAGTCTGTATTGGCTGAGCTTCAACTTCAGATGACGCGGGAGACGTTCAACACCTGGCTCAAGCCGACGGAGATTCTCTCTTTCGACGAGGGTAACCCCCTCGTCGTCGGCGTCGAGAATGGCTACGTCAAGGAGTGGTTGAGCAACCGCTTGCTCACTACCATCGAGCGGACGGTGGCCAGCATCGTCGGCAGGGCGGTCGAGGTCAAATTTGTAGTCAAACCGGCAGGCTGACCTCCAGGTCTAGGAGGGTCGCAGATGCTGGCAAAAGAGCTGGGAGATGTCGGCAGAGTTTTTGGGAGGGGCGGGTGATGGAGAGGGAACGCGATGAAATTCGGGAGTGTCAGGCAGACATCATCGAGGCGACGCTGACCCGACGCGGAATCGAGGCGCGGGTGACCGGCGGCGTCCTTCACTCGCGCTGGGTTCGGTTCCAGGTGGCGGCGAGCCCGGAAACAAGCCGCTGGGTCGAGGCGCTGGCCGAAGAATTGGCCCAGGCCCTGGACGTCGAGACCTGCCACATCTCGTTGCAGGACGGAGGTGCGACGGTCCAGATACCGCGCTCCGATCCGCAGCCGGTGCGCTTATTGTCCTTGCTGACCACGCTCGCCCGGCGAGGGGACCGGATGCCCTTCGCTACGGCAGTGGTTGGGCTGACCGACGACGTCAGGCCGTTGCTGCTACGGCTGCCCTCGGCCGAGGTGGGCCACGTGCTCATCACGGGCGCCGCCGGCAGCGGCAAGAGCGCCCTGGCCAGGGCCATCGTCGTCTCGATGGCGTTGCATCACCGCCGCAGCCGATTGAGCTTCGTCTTGATCGGCGACGAATTCGGGCCGCTGGCCGGCCTGTCCGGCTTGTTGCGTCCGGTGGTGAGGCAGGAAGAGACGGCCCGGGCGCTACGGTCGCTGGTCGGACTGATGGACCTGCGCGTCCGGGAAGGCCGATTGCTCGCCGGCGACGGCCGCTCCGGCGATCCGCGCGTGGTAGTGGTGATCGACGAGTTGGCGCTGGATGCCCACGAGGAACTGGCGCAACTGGTGCGGCAGGGACACGAGGCGGGTATCCATCTCGTCGTGTGTACGAAAAAGCCTGCTGGACTGGCGGCGGGAGGCCTGGCCGAGGCCGACTTTCCGCTGCGGCTGGTGGGGCAGTCGCCGGGCAGGGAGGGGTGGCTGCCGGGAGATTTTGTCGCCGTGACGGACGAATGGGAGACGCATTTTTGTGCGGCCTACATTTCGGCACAGGAGACGGCAAAGGTCATGGCCAAGAAGATGCGGTTGGAGCGCGGTCTCTCGATGAAGGCGCCGCCCAGCCCCACGGTCCATCGCCGCCCGGGCCGGCCTGGCGGAGATCGTCCCCGTCGCCCGGTAGACAGAATGCGCGCCGTGCGCAGATGGCGGGATGAGATGGCCGCGAAGGCCCGTCAGAAGACGGCAACACGCACCGCCGCAGGGCAGGGCGGAGCGGAGATGGCCCCGCAATTGAATCAAACGCAACACCGGCCAGATGCGCTGGCCGAGCGCATTGAAGAGGTGTTGCGCGGGCGCGGGATACAGGCGCGGGTCGCGGGCGGCAACACTTATCCCGACCGTATTCAGTTTCACGTGGTCTCTGCCGCACCGCCCGATATAACAGGGCTGGAGAGAATCGAAGGACTGGCCGGGGAACTCCCTTCGGCCCTGGGCGTCGAGACCTGTCACGTCTCCCGCCACCAGGGGCTGGTGGCGATTGACGTCCCTTATGCCGCCCGGCCGGCGCAGTTGCCGCCCCTGCAAAAGTTGATGGCGCCGTTCCAGGCGCAAGGAGTGGCGCTGTTGGGGACCAGCGACGGCAAAGCCGTGCCGGTGCGGCTGTTCGACCGCGACGTGAGGCATTTGTTCCTCGTCGGCACCGCCGCCGGGGGCCGGAACCACCTGACACGGAGCGTCGTCGCCTCGTTGGCCGCGAGCCACTCACAACGCCAGCTCAGTTTTGTCTTGATCGCCCCCGGGCGGCGATCTAATTTTGGGACGCTGGCCGGCTTGCCCCACTTATGGGGGCCGGTGTTGAGTGGGGCGGAAGAGACGCTCCGCGCGCTGGATGTGCTGGACCGCAGGATATTGAGTGGCCCTGCAGAGCCTCGGACGGTCGTCGTCATCGACGACCTGGCCGACCTGTTGGCGATGCCGGGCGCGAACGGCAGGGTCTCAAGCACGCTGCGCCGGATGACGCAGCGTGGGCATGAGGCCGGCGTCCACGTCGTCGCCTGCAGCGGAAGGCCCGGCGACCCGGCGGTACAAGAGCTGTTTCGCACCGGCGATTTCCCGGTGCGGTTGGTAGGGTGGATGGCGTCGCCCGGGGACGCCGGCGCGGCGAGTCATTACGCTGGACGGTCGGCCGGGCGGCTGCCCGGGCTAAAGCCGGGGGATTTTATTATCGCAGCAGGGGGGCAGGCGCACGTCTGTCGCGCAGCCCACCTGACGGGAAGTGAAATAGCGCAATTGGTGATGCAAATGAAAAAGCACAGTTATCAATTCAACACACAGGTCGTGACCCATCCCTGGGGCGTTCGTGTAGTGCAGACCAAGCGGCGAAAACAACCGCAGGTAGGCTTTACTTACACGATGTGGCTCTACTTTAAATTGGTCCAATACGAGACCAACCGACTCTTCGGGAGGCAGAAGAAGAATGACAGAAAGAACGTCGCGGCGAGTATCGGTAAGCCTCAAACCCATTCTGCTCCTGATACTGCTGGCGTTCCTGGCCGGTAGTATCGGTCCCGATTTGCTCGCCGGGAACGGGGGGGACGACGGGGCATCTTTCTCTGACTCGCTCCTTCCGTTTTGCTACGCTCCTGCGCTTGTGTTGCTGCTGGCCGCATCGGTCGCAGCCGTAGGAGGCGTTTACTACGGTAAGCAACGGATGGATGCTCGATCCCGCATCTGGCGTGCGAAGGCGGAGACCGAGGAGGCGTTGGCCGCACGGCAGCGGGCGCGGGCAAACGACATGACGCCCGGCCCCGACGGTGAGTTGGCTCGTCTCGTGAAAGACGAGGACGGAAAGCTCGTGTTGATCGCGCCTGAGCTGGTTTCGTCGCCGGTGACGGTCGTGGACCCGGAGAGCGGCACACATCCGAATCACACATCTGAAGAGCTGAGGGCGATGGCCCTCGTGTCCAACGCACTGCGAGCGGGCGGCGATGGCAGTGCGCCTCGCGCTGTGGGTGGCGAGGCGTCGGGCTTGTTGCTCCTCAAGGCGTTGGGCATGGGGGGACAGCAACTCGGGGACAAATCGCCGCCCATTATTGAGATTATGAGCGGCGATGACGTAAAGGTGTTGCAAGCCGGCCGAGAGTAACGATGTCTGAGAATTTGGCGGTGATAACCGAAACGGTCAGGAAGGGAGATCGGGAGATCGTGGCCTTGCAGAGCGGCACCGCGCTGTGGCAGGTGGTGCGTGCTTTGGGGGATCAGATCGTCGAATCGCTGAAAGGGCTGGGCTATGTCCGAGTAGACGAACTCGGACGGCAACACAGCTTCCAGGTGTCGCGGTTGGCCGTCTCCCCGGACGGGCGGCTGGCGGCAGTCCACCTGGATACGTCGGCCCGAATGTTCGAGCCTATGGCCCAAAAGGCGCGACATCGAGGCAAGGTCGTACCTTACACCCGACTGACGAGTGAGGACGTCATAGATCAGCTTCGCGTCGACGTCAGCCGGCTGCTGGGCTATTCGGTTGACCTCTGGGCGGATAACCATTTCTACGTCAGGTACGGGATAGCCTTTGACGACCTGGGCGACCGTAAAGGTGTGTCGTTCCCGGCCGGCAATTTGACCGACCACCTCGATGATGCGCCGGGGCCGTTCACCATCCCGCTGGGCCTCGGCCAGGATGGCGAGCTAGTCTGGCTTGATCTGGCCAAAGATTCTCGCCACGTCTTGCTTGCCGGTAGCACCGGTGCGGGGAAGACCACCTACCTCGATACATGCGTTTGTACCTTGACCCAGCATACGTCGCCGGACCAATTGAGGATGATGTTCCTCGACCCCCAACGAGGGATCAATTTCGGCCCGTACCGGAGTCTCACCGATTACCACTTTGAAGACAAGGGAGAGACGCTGGGCGTCGTGACCGATGCAGCGGGTATCGTCGCGGCCGTTGCCCGCTTGCATGCAGAGTATCTCCGACGGACGGAGATGATCGCCGGGGTGCTTTGGAGCAACCTCGAAGAGTACAATAGGCATGTGGACCCCCAGGACCGGTTGCCTTACATTTTCCTATTTTCGGACGAGCTTGATAATCTGGCCATAGAACTCGAAAAATTGGGACCCAAGCAGGTCAAGGCTTTTATGGGAAATTTGCGCGGCCTGGTATCGGGAGCGAGGAAAGTCGGTATTCGGGTGTTCTTGTGCCTGCAATATCTCCACAAAGACACGATCTCGCCGGCGATTGCCTCGCAGGCTGCCTTGAGTTTGGTTTTTTGGAGTTCCCGGCAGGGTAGCAAAAACGTCCTGGGGAACGAGTCGGCCCATAAGCTCCCCGGGGCCGGCCGGTTTATCGTCGAGGGTCTACCGGGAGGGAACAGGACACTTCAGGGGCTTTTTGTCGACCGGGAGACTGTGTTGGAGTTGATGGACACGGAGACGACCCCTCACGCCGCACGGCCGGTAGATGAGGTCGTGATGGATGTCGTCAAGTACGCTCTGAGCGAGATGGAGGGGGGTCTTTCCCGGAATAGGCTGGAAAAGCGATTCGGGGACTTGTTGAGCGGGCGGCAGGTCGGCAATCTGGTAGCCGCCCTGGAGCAGATTGGATTGGCCCTGCCGGCGGATCGGTCGTCTGTTCCGCCACAGCCGCGCCGTCTCAAGGTGGAGAGTGCGGAAGAAGCCGAGAGGATTTTGAGGGGTTACCCCAGGGTATGCTTCCGGGAAGACGGAGGAAGGTTGCTCTTCGGCCCGAGCGCGGCATAGCGCGCTGCACTACGGCACGCCTATGGCACGCCTGGGTGGCCTACGGCACGCTTTGGCGCGCTTCGGCACTACTGCACGCTCACGGGCCTAGAAACGGCCTTTTCCGGCTTTGATTATCCGGCGGCTTGCCGACTACGATTTGCCAGCCCGACTAGAGGAATACGTGAGGATAGCCTTCGTTGTTTTGACCCTGATATTTGTCGCGATTGTGTTGGGCAGCCTGCTCACCTCTACGTCCAGTGCTGCGCCGCACCTCGGACCTGAAGCCACCGCCCAGGCCGCTCAAGCCACTATGAACGCAGCCTGGGGACAGGCCACCGCCCAGGCCGCGCAGGCCACCGCCAACGCACAAGCCACGCAGGCCGCGTTTGCCTGGCAAGCGACGGCCACGGCATCGGTGGCCACCGCGCAGGCCGAAGCGACGAGCCAGGCCGTCAGGGCGACGGGCCAGGCTCTGGAAATGCAGCTCACCGCTCAGGCGGCCACGCAGGTCGCCTATGAGGTGGATGCGACCACCACCGCCATCTTCGTGGCCATCCAGGCCGATGCGACCAGGCAGGCTGTCGATGCCACCAGGCAGGCCGTCGAGGTTACCAGGCAGATCATCAAGGCGGAGCGGGAACGGAAAGACGCCGCATGGCAGCAGAGTTGGCAGTCCTTGGCTCTCTGGTGTGCCGGGCTTGCGTTGTTCGCTTTGGTTCTCGTCGGCGTTGTCTGGATGGCAACCCGGAGGGCGCCGGCGGTGGAGGCGTATTTGCTGGACAGCGGAGCGATTGGGGAAAGTAAATTGGCTCCGCAGTTGGATGCGCCCTTTGTGGAAAGCGAAATCATTGACGTTGAGCCTGTCTCCGCCGAGTGATGGCGGCAAGGTAAATTTGGTCTTTGCAAGTGATGAATTCCCGTGCGTGCCATAACTTCATTAGGCGGCTGAACACCGACTCGCTTCAAAAAGAGGGTCGGGGGCTTTTCGTCGAGGCAGAGCAAGCCTGTGAGGTCGGGGAGATCGAGTTGATGGCCGAACTGGCCCAGACTGCCCAGCAGGTTGTCGGACAAAATGGCGACCAGGTGGGCGAGAGCGTGGCTTTGATTTATCAAGGTATGGCCTGGGTTCAAATGGGCCAATTTGATCGGGCGGTAGAAAAGTGCTTGCATGCCAGGCATATCTGCCGTCGCAATCCAGGTCAGCAGCACAGCGGGGGCCTGATCGCGTATGGGCTGGGATTGATTTTCCAGCATCGAGGTGGTCGGGTTAACAAGGTCGTAGGATACTATCGGGAGGCCCTCGGCTTACTTGAGCAGGCAAAGCGCGCTGCTGCTGCAGCGGGCGATGGGGTGCGATTTCGAGAACTCCAGGATTTGTGCCAGGACATAGACCAGCAAATTACCTGTCAGGTGACGCCTGTCTACGTGGATGCCGACGAACGCGGACCTGATCCAGTAGAGACTGTCCGAAAATCGTTCAAGCCCCCTCTTGATCTGCTGCGGTCTAATGAAGGTCCTTTAGTAATCGGCGGCGGTTTAGAGCAAGGGCTCGACATCTCATTCGACCCAGGCCACTCCTGGGTGAGTCGACGACGAGGTGAGCGGGGTAGGGTGTGGTTCGTTGTCGGTGATGCGCGGTAGCCAGCGAAGCGTGAAACTGAGTTGCTAATCAGAACCGTTTTGTAGGGCACAAGGTAAGAAGGAATTCTAGCAGCCTATGACGATCACACCTGAGCAGACAGTAGCACACCACACCAAAACCAAAAACACCATGCCAGAGCCGCCTCCGTTCGACCCCGAGCTGGACGTCATGCCGCTCGACGTAGAGGACG
>Ga0233414_10000948_pt1 | contig 11489 bp, 1 predicted proteins | sample Na_anoxic_10_MG_FD_189020 | JGI IMG/M metagenome (GOLD analysis project Ga0233414, IMG submission 189020) | Seawater microbial communities from Saanich Inlet, British Columbia, Canada - Na_anoxic_10_MG | ecosystem: Environmental > Aquatic > Marine > Inlet | place: Canada: British Columbia...
GTAAAACATAGTAATCATCAACCTTGCGACGATTCGGGAAATCTTTAATATTATTCAGATTTTGTTGGTCGATCGAGAGCCATACCAGTCTTGAGTATTCACGCTCATTCCTATTAACTATATTGAATTTATATAGGCTAGAATATTTTGAAATCAAATCCATGAAATGGTTAATGGATTTATCCATATTCCTTGAGCTTACGAATATATCAGGCCCCTTGCTGCTTAACCGGCGACTAATACATTTAAATATACTATCCCATAGTGGTTTAGGAAGTATCTTCCCCTGACTATGCCATATATCTACAAGGTTTTTAGCGCGGAATGTAGCATCTGATCCATGGCGAGATCGTGCACTATATACATTATCATCTGTCGTGAACCAATTCGTGTCCCTAACCAAGAAAGGATTTAATTCCCTATGCAATTTATAGTATTTATTCTCGGTTGGGTCTACTCCATAATCAAAAATGTTACCTTGGTTATAGTCTCCATCCTCATCCTCAAATATTGGAATGAATGGAGATACGCCAAGCACCCCATAGAATAGCTGATGCAGTTCGGGTGAATGAAATATTCTTTGGTTTGTATGTTCATTTTGTGTTTCAAATACCGAGAAAGACGACAGATCCTTTGTATGTTTATCTGCTCTTATCGCACCATGTGCAATTTGGACTAAGGCCCTTGCGATTCTCGGACTTATCGATGCCACCTCTCGATCTGGCGGGCCTGCGAAGTCCGAGAGAGCGGCATCAGATCTGTTTACCGGATAGTATTCTAGTTCGGGAAGATCCTGTTGGATATATCCGGACACCCGTGTACTTTCCGGGGGGGTGTTATCCTTTAGCTGAAGTCTCTGATCCATTATTCCCATCAATACTGGACCATACGGTACGCTATGCGCGTCTTTTATCCCCCCTCTGCCTGGGTTAAGTATTGTACCTTCTTCATCAGTACTTATGCCAATTGCTCGCATAAGATCGTTAAGTTGATTAGCATGTTCTGAGCTAATTCCTTCTAAGTTTCCACTATATAAATAATAATTTTTCATATATATCGTAGCCCATATCTTATATAGATCATAGAAATACTCCCATGTACCTTTCAATGGGTCTAAGGCAACAGCTCCCTTTTCTAGCTGGAGCTTTTCATCGGCTAAATCTTGATAGTTTTCAACAAAGTTAATTATTAGCCTGTATAAATCCGGGGAATCTGGATCAGACTCTATTGTGACGGACTGAGGTGTAACTCTAGTTATTCCAAAGGAGTTAATAAGTGGATTTTCTATAATACCAAAAGAACTGAACATATGCTGAGATTTTTCAGCGTCAACTATCTTGGCCTTCATAGCCATGAAGTCACTTATTATTTTCTTGTCTGTAACAGCGAATATCATTTGGAAAGAACTAGAATTCATTCCCATATATTGGCAACTCGGAAACTTAGATCCCATCAACGGTATATCTATCGTTTTAGAGTTAAATGCTCCGGACACTTTTTCCAGTATGACTGGTGCCTGTGTCTCTGTTCTATCATATATATCTGAGGTGGTATCAAAGACAATTGGTCCATGCACTATATCAAAATAGTACAGCCTTATATCGTTGTTAGTTAGCTGAGGAACGCTGGCTGTACCCCTTGCGCCCATCAGCAGATTTTTGTCTATCTCTAACTGTCCCATGATTTTTTTTGATGCTAATGAGACGTATCTCTTACCCCACTTACATCTGTTGGGGTCCATGGTAGGTTCACCCTCTTCGTCTCTGTACATTATAGTGCCGTGAGGAAAAGCAGGGGAGCTCACTATTCCAAAGCTGAATCGACCCAGTATGGCTCCGGGCATATCTTGCAATGTCTGGAGACTTGCGCCTTTAAAACATACGGGGACAGGAAATCTGGCAATACCATTATCTTGCCCGCCGGAATCGTATTCACTAGCCATCCAATCATAGCCTAAGCCGCCTATGGTTTGATCGCCAGAGATGTATTCTATCGCAGATTTCCATCCGAGATCTAGTTCAGATCCTTGACCCCCTAGAATACCGATAAGGTCGTCCTTGCTATTTACTCCTTTTAGGTCTTTAGCAAAAGAGGTTAGCCTTTCTAAAGCCGTATCACCTTTCACTTTATCGAATTGGTCGGCGACATGGCTCTGGCCGATAAGTTCAATCAGCCTGGGATATGTGTATTCAGAGACAAATGCAGTGCATAGAGCAGAGGAATATATAGAATTTATTGGCATAAATTTAAACATATTATATAGATTTATAAAGCTGGGATAATCTTCTTCTGTGGATGAGAATATTTCAAAGCTAGGAAAGATTATATCTATGGAGACAATATGTTTTGAGGCATGGTTAGGTATAACTCCTACTGATTTTGACCTCACCGTTGGCACTGGTTGATTAAGTAAGTGCTCCTGTATATTTATCGAGCTGGGAACTACTCTAGGGAAGTCAGTATCACTATCCGATTCTGGTATTCTATAGAATCCAATCTGAGATATATCGTCACTTGATGATATTATTCTCTCCATCGTCTCTCGGGTTTTTTGGCCAATTAGTTTTAGCTTCGCTTCCCCTTGCTCAGGTAGATGACTCTCGCTGTCCTCTCCCACCAGCGTTGTATTATAGTTATGTAATGTACCTTTCATCTTATATTTATCTGGTTTGCTGAAAGCAGAAACGGGTAGGTCATTAATTTTCTGTAACAGGGTATTGAAATATGTCTGGAAATTAGGAACTGTATCGACGCCTGCCTTCTTGGCCAACGCCTTGATAAAAAAGTCTTCCTGGCTTTCTTCAATGGCTTCGAGTGTTTTAGACAGGCTGTGAGTACTGGCGGTAATGGGCATTTAAAACACCGAATCTAATCTGTTGCTGATGTGCTGAGAAATTTCTGTACGAGACATTGTATCATTCAACTCGGATCTAAAAGAACCCTGAATGTTGGGGACATAGCCATTATTTAATCCGAATTGATTGGTCATACCTCTAAAGTCTGGGGGAGCGCCCATCTTGCCTGATATGTTCAAGGAGCTTCTTGCCCCCTGAGACCTTGCTACACGAGCTATTCTGGTATTAGGCATAGCATCTGGATGGAAAGTAGGATCATGCGGGCTCGACATCATTGGAGGCGGAGGCATAGTATTAGCAGAGTTATAGCCAGAGGCAGGTACACTACCTGGAGAGAATCCACTCATGGCAGATCTAATTGTTTCAATCCCTGCTAATCCTCCTACTATTGCAGCAGCAGGCTTGAAATACTTAGTCTGACTGAGCTTGGCAAAAAATTCACCAGTGAACATGGCATTTCTGTAGCTACTTGTAGGAACTTCAACATTACCAGATTGGAATAGTGCGCCTCTGGCCTTGTCTGCATTTTGTACTCTTCTTCTCTGCTGGGTGTCAACCCTTACTCCTTCTATACTATCTCGGATGTTCCTACCTATAATAGCATCAGCTTCTCCACCCATGCCTTGTATGTCTGCAAGCTGCAGCGCTGCGGGCCCCTCGGCCGATATTACTCCACTCTCGACCAAGCTTTGTGCTAGTACTTTCATGTCTCTAAGAGTCGATTCGAAAGGCATACCAAGAGCTGTACCTCTGGTCCCATGTTTAAATTCCTCGCCCATTACTTCTATTAGCAAAAATCTTTTTGCGAGGTTCTCAGCATATCGTTTTGCTGCGTCATCTCCTCCTGATAAGTTATGTATAAGACTAAAGGTGTTAGGATTAACCTCGCTTAGGTTATTCATATACATCTTATCGTCTTGTGCGATTCGTGCACCTACCAGTAGATTCTCAGATAATGTGCTTATCATTGCCTGCGCTTTAGAAGTACCTCCAGGCTGGCGGTCTAATATTCCTTGCGCAAAATGAGATTTGCCAGCGTCGATATCTGCTTTTGCTTGATCTCCTGCTGTTCTCAATGTGTCGTATATCACGTCAGAGGCTAGTACGTCATCTCTTCCATGCGCTACTTTTTTAAGTTGCATATACTTGATAAGATTTCTTGCATCAGTATATTGATATGTGGCTGCGCGTCCGCCTCTCGTTCCAGGACCAGATCCTTTCATTATGTCAGCCATATCATCTAGGAGAGCGCCTATCCTTTGTTGGCCACTCTCATCTAACCGTTCTTTAAGATTAGCTTGAAGAACGGCTCGTCCTTCACCGTCTGTTTGCATATCTACAATTTGACCGACCATATGATCTACATATGATCTACCTCGGAGATGTCCCTCATAGAGAGGAGTAGCATGTTTGGGTCCAACTACATCTATCAGTGATTGAAAAGTTTCATCCCTAAGAGTACTAGACCGAAATACACCTTCTGCGCCTTCGTTCATACTAGATATAAGTCCGCTTAAATCTCCGTAATTTCTAATCCTACGTCCAGCTATTGTCTCTGGTGCTTCTCCTAGCTTAGATAATGCGTTATCCATCGAGGCCATCTGACCCCGATGCATTTTTCCCATGACCTCATCATCCATTGAGTTAAGTCTGTATAGTGAGATAGTATCCTTGTCTAAGTCACCTTCCATTCCATATTGAATCATTGAGGTATTCAGGAACGCTGTACTACTGAACTTAAAGTCCTTAGTGATGCTCTCGCTTGCGAGCGCACTCTTCTCTAAGAGCTTTACTTTCAGCTGGAACATCTGACGTCCACCGGCGGCTGGCTCTCTTACCGCAGTTGTGTATAGCTCGCCCTTTTTTGCTTGAGCAATTATCCTTTCTATCTCTGTATGCTTTCCTCCAAAAGACATATTCCTAAGAGCATCTTCCGTTATACCAACTTCGAATTTACCTACCTGCGCATTCGTTTGTAGTCTGAGTCGGCCACCAAATTTTATTGCTGAAGGATCTACCGTAGAAGAGTAAGCTAGGCCTTGTTTTGACAAGGAGTTCATCGCCATAACTCGGTATAGGCTGTCTAACCTACTTTCTATCTTTACGGTATCTTGGATCCGACGCTCCCCCTCCAATAGGTTTAAGTTCTCGACATCCCGCAATATATCTAGATACATGGACTGAGCTTGCTTATTCGCCACTCTGCCTTTCTTAAGGTGAGCAAATGCTTCTGCGGTATGCTCCTCAAATCTTCCTCTTGTTCCTGGGATCCTGACGAATCCATCCTCTTTGGCGAATCCCATCATCTTAGCTGACGGTATAATCATAGGGCCATTTGGACCTTTGACTAGTATGGCTTGATCAGATATCTGTACTATTCCATTTGCCTTTTTACCAAGTAGAGTTTCTCCAATCTCGGCAAAAGAAGCTTTACCATCTTCTACAGTGATACTTTCGATGAGTGCTCCAGCTGCCTTGTACTCACCGGTAGATACTCCTCCCCTTCCACCCGATCCAATCTGTTCGGCTTTTTTAAGTATCTTTAGTTGGCCTACTTTTTCATCAGCGAGAGCCCTCTCTATCTCTCCAAATCCACCGGCTTGTTTTTCAAACCATTTACGTTGCTGATTGATTAAACTATTTTCATTGTTTACTTGGAGCAATTCAGGATTAGAGTCGATAAGACTACCAACGATTTTTTTCTTTGCTTTTAATATCTCAGATAAATTTGTAGTAGATGTCTGCCCTTCTCTAGCGAAATCTATCGCCTCACCAAGCATAGAGATATCTCTTAATTTAACATTTACTGCGTCACGACCTAGCTTGACTAGAGGTTCTTCTCCTCTAATGGCAAGTTCTGCAGCTATGCTTTTGACCATCCATACTTCATTACTTGCAAGCCTCGAATCTTTTAGAATTGCTGCAGTTGAGCCAGAGGCACCTGAAGCCTTGAACCCCGCTTCCATTCGCTTTCGTTCTGCTGCATCCGCAGTTTTATAAGCAGGAAGTTGGTCCAGAATATCTTGAATCTTTACCTTCTTGAAGGTTTCCTTTCGTAGTGTATCCTTTCCAATTGTCTTTTTGGCTACCTCTTCAATTCTACGCATAAAGTCTTGGTCGCTTATATTATGGAACTTTTCACTCGTACCTAGATTCTGGAACTGAATAGCAGTTCCATCCGGGCCAGTTATCTTTTTAACTTCGCCACCCAGCTCTGCTATAAGTGTTTTAACATCCTTGTGGCCTACATCTCCTTTTGCTTTTCTGCTAATAAGTTCAGCCAGGTTTCGCATAAGAGTGAGATTACGTCCATAGGATGGCGTTTCTTCTAGGACCCCGCGTACCATTTTATTTTCTACTGTTTCAAGACCTAAGTCTCCTAGCACCAGACCTGCACCAGCCTCGATGCCTTTTACGCCAGCTAACCCAAATATCTTACGTACAGCTGTATCATCTATAACTTGGCCAACACTTACCCTTTGGTGATCGAGGATATACCCCGCGTCTACCGCGATGGGTGCTCCTTTTTCCGCCATAGTCAGTTCTAACCCGGAAGATCCCGCCAGCATTCTTACCCCTGTTATGACAGTTTTACTGGGATCGAAACCACGCTTCTGCACAGCGCGCTGTAAGTCATGTGCGTGACGTAGGTCTTCTTTGCCAATTTCTTCTAGAGCCTTCGTTCCTTCTCCTATTACTGCCATCCCTCTCTTTGTGGGATCCATCGGAATCGCTGGCTCAGCATAATTAACTCCGCCGGGTATGCCAGACATAGACTGATGCTCTTGAAGCACCTGCAGCTGAATCTCTTGTCCGGGCTTAAATCTAATTTGCCTGCTACCCCGTTCAAGCATATGTTGATGTGCTTGAATCGCTGCGTGAAGATCGCTTCTAAGTAATCCAGTAAAAGACAGATCTCCCAGCGCTTTAGATGATTTCAAATTGATTGTATGTGTGAATGTATGTCTCGATAATCCGCTAATCGGATCAACATCCAGTTGTTTAACCAAGCCGCCAGACATGACTACGCCAGAGTCTCCAAAGATAAGCCGGTTCAACTCTTTATCGAGAAACTGCAGCCCTACTGTTTTTCTGCCAAAGGCGACATGGGTCTGATCAAAGGCTTTTGCTCCCGGGTCTAAACTACGGATTTCATTTCTTAAAGCCGTAGTTACCTCTCCGTCGTAACCCATGATACCTGCGACTGCAGTAGGCAGCTCGCTTATGCTTCCTATCCGAATGGCATCTCTGGAGAGCTGAAATTGTTGACCCTTTTTCCACGGAACTTGACTAGGAAGTAGCGCTAGGTTTTTAACATTAGCAGTAGTCGCTTTTATATATACTCTCTCTGCGGCTCTATTCTCATCTAAAATATTTGGCCGGAAAATAGATTCTCCACTTTGAGGAGCCCAAGCAAGATTAAGATCGTCAAAGTTTCTTACTCCACCTAAAGCAGGTGCATCACCGCTCGCGCCCTTAAACGTCGTTTCTCTAAGATGCTTCATGATAGCTTCTTGTGCGTCTTTAAGTTGCTTGGCTTTAAGAGCTGCGTTTCGTTTACCTGTCCCGTCCGTTCCCTCCCTCGTCATACCCATCTGGTATTGTTTTCTTATCTCTTGTTCTTCTACAAGCAGATTATGCAGCGAGGTGCCTGGAAGTACTTCTAGAGCCATTTGCTGGGAGGCTCCCAGAAGGTGCCTACCTAATTTTGGTCTACCTGAATAGCTTACGGGATCAATAAGTCCTGCAGTATTTTTTACTCGTTCGTCCCATGGCAGGATCGGATCGAATATGCTCTCTTGCGCACCTAATGCTCTGTTCAGTATAAAATTATAATCTTTAGTAGATCTAATCGTATTTCTGTCAATACCTTCAGCTATCTCCTCATATATTACTCTAGAAAACTTCTTAATCTCAGATAGTTCACCACGCCGATTTGTCACACCTACGCCAGACGGTGTACTATATGTAGTACCGCCCTTGAACATATATTCAGATACCCCCAAGTTCGCAGCACTACGCGCCCCAGATGGGTTTATAGCATTAGAAAATAGAGGTATAGAGATTGGTTTGGACCATCCTCTTTTGGCATCGGGCGCCGATTTAATAGCGAGTTCATTACCTACGATCGATATCGTATCTTCTCTACCAACAACTTTACTAAGTAACTTATCTAAGCCCCCTGTGCTATAGCCTCGAGACTCTAGCTCACTAATAAGATTTCCTGTGGATTGAAATTCTTCTCTAGCTAATCCAATTCTAGTTTCTCGGTACATACCTATGTTGCTAGGCCTACTCCCAACAGGTCCTTCTATTAACTTAGCTAGCCGTTTTTCCTGAGTAGTTAATGGCTTCCCTCTTGCCCCCGTTAAAGGCCTTCCAATCGGTTCCCCATCACTGCCAATCAACGAACCAAATTCAGGAGTTATTCGACTAGGTGTTATCTTTTCGCCACCAAAGACGATTGTGTTAAATTTCTCCTCGGAGACAAGTCTAGTTGCCCTAGATAACTCTTGCTCATAATTACGTAGAGTAGGATTGAATGACCCTCCTGGGGCTACTACGGCTCTTTCAAGGGTTTTCATTCTGCCTAGCTTAGCCCTATCTGCTCTATTGGCCATTGCTAGATCTGATTGATCCCAGCGGTATTCTATCCCTCTTCTCTGGTGTCTTATATCTTCTTCAACTAGCTTAGTCATCGCCAGCTCAAGCTGCTGGGTTACCTTTGTGTATTTCTTACCTTTCTTATTAATCTTTTCTATTTCACGAAGCTCTGCCCAGCCTTCTATCTTTTTTCTCATAGTCGGGCTGAGATAGTCTAGGTGTCGCATTATTTCCGATACATCAGTAGCTTTCCCGGAATCTGTAAGCAGCCTATGCGCCCGGTATGTACCAGCACTATCGTGTATATCCGGAGCAAACTTTACTCCAAATCGATCTCTTACTTGTTTAGCAAGCTCGCTTTCCAGTCCAGTTTCTTTTACAATACCCTTGTAGGTAGATCCCCCCGAAGAGATTGCCTTGGCAGTAACTCTATATTCAAAAATAGGTAGATCTCCCCGAAGAGATTGGTCGCCTCTCAGTCTATAATCGTCCCAAAGTTTCCCTACTAGTTTCGAAAGGGGAGCTATGGAGCTGTCTACTGCCTCTATCGACTTACGAAAAGACTCACTTTTTATTCCAGCTGCTACTTTTGCTGTCTGTAGCTTAATTTTATCTGTGTAGCCTGAGAATCTAGTTAACTTGGATTCTGTAGATCCTGACTGCTCAAGTAACCTACGTAACTGATCGGAAACATTTTCGTCTGGTGTTGCCATTTTATTAACTCCGTAATATATCTGTTGCTATTGCAAAGAAATTCTCTAAACCGCTCCTTGAAGACATATCGTAATGCACGATGTTTTCTAATCCTGAACCTAGATTTTCGTCAATAGTATAGTCTGTAAGACCAGACTGCATTAGTTCCGCTTCCAGTTGTTGCCTGGCTGCAGCATCTAACCCTGATCTATTGTAAAAATTAAACACACTTAAATCTGGTGAAGGAAATTCTGTCCTTAATTTGGCTGCAACATTCCCGAAAACACCAGATCTATGCAAGTCGTTAGACACAGAGCCCCATACTGAATCCATTGTTTTAACTCTAACAGCATCCATTGGAACATCTGGATGAAATCCAGCCCAGGTTGGATCAGGCATACCGTGACCTGCAAAATATTCTGCAAGTCTAGCGTCAGGAGCTTTTCTTACATTACTATAGTCAAATGCGTTGTCTCCCTGCTTGGCCCAAGCAGCCCGATACACCGGTTTTAAATATTCAGGTACATACTCTAATATTTGTTTTCGTCTACTCGTAGAAGCATCCATGGAGCTCATGAATAGCTGCTTCTCTCGAGTAGGTAATGCTATTAACGAATTTCTTACAAACTGTTTCGCACCCAATGAGAAATCGAGAGAAGCGACCGTTCTACCCTTAAGATCTATGAAATGATTGGCGAGATCATGTATGCCTTCGCTTTTCGCTTTATTCTCTAGCCGACGCATTTTTAGATACTCTAGGTTATCAAAATATTCATCCGCTCTTCTTCTCTCCGTGACATATCCTGGAATATATCCACCGGTTAATTTGCCAGTGCTAATACCTCTCATTGCTGAAGAAGATCCAAAGTACATTGCTCCAGCAGTAGACATAACTACCTTGGCTACAGGATTTGCACCCATGAGAGTGCCGGTTATAAATCCACCCATAGTTGCCGTAAATGGATCTGTAGCCTTAAGCTGTTCTGCCATTGGTCTTAGTATAGTGGAATATGGTTTAGCCCAATCATATTCATCTGTATCGTATACTTCTCGCTTGAGATAGCCCTCTAGCTCATCTCTTATGGGCAATAGTTTGTTAGATAGAAGGGGACCTAGTATCGGAACAGTAATACCAGCTCTAGCTACTATGTCGTGACTGAATACTTCCCATGCTGAGCCGATCATTTGCTCTGGCATAGTGTAGTATGTTCTCATTCCCTCTTGATTCTCTTCATTTTTCGCCTGGTCAAGTATCGTTGTAAGCTGTGGCTTAACACTATTAAATTTCCTGGAATAAGTCTGGTAGCGTTCTAGCTTTTGTTTAACGCCTTCATTAGTCTTGGTAATCTTATTGGTCCAGTATTCATCTACTGTTCCGGACTTGAGCAACGAGTCGACTAGTATCTTGTAGTGCTTATAAGCCTCAGAGTGCGGTGCAACATCCGATAGAACCATAAATCTATCAACTGCATCATATATACCGGGGGAGCCGCTATGTAATCTAAACGCAATTTCTCGAGCAGTTCCTGGCAGCCTTAATTCACCATGGGGTATCTTCGCATATGGGTCACCTGTACTAAAATCTATATGATAATTTGTATCTCCTGGGAAAACCCCCATTGCGGTTTTCCCTGTAAAGTTAGACCTAGATCCAGGCAACCATGATGGCATAGTATTGGGAATCGTATTAGCCGCTTGCCTCTGGGCTTTGAGATAGTCTACCATCACAAATCTACGAAGAAGCTCAGTATGGCCCATCAGGCCACCAACGCTTTCATCATAGAACGATCTTGTTATGGAACTCATGAACCCAGGATCAGCTAACTCGGGACTAGTCGGAGCGCTAGTCTTGAGTCCTAGGTCCCATAACGCAAATTTGTATATACCAGAGAGTTCGCTCATGTGGGCTAGGCCGCTAGACAACGTAGGCTTTTTTACCGCGAATGACATCTCGGATCGAGTTGGGTATGGATCCATGCCCATTTCTATTACAGACTCACCCGGTGTTTGGTACGATCTTACTCCTGGAGAGTTTCCTCCAGGAACACCCATCTTGCCTATTGTCCTATTGGCTAGTTGCTCTATTCCAAATGCAGTAGGATACGGTCTATCGAATCTATGTTTTTCTGCTAAGAACTCAGCTCCCTGAGGATCGAACATTGCCCCTATTACGGGGGCATGTTCTATTAGGGATCCTACGAAAGGTAAGTTTGTAACTGGACTAAGAACATTTCCGACTAGCTCAGGTATTCTGAACATGTTACTCGGAGTTGGTAAAAAACTTACATTTTTAAAGTACTCTGCTTGTGAGCCATACAGTGTATCGGTATATTTATA
>Ga0233414_10000949_pt1 | contig 11469 bp, 8 predicted proteins | sample Na_anoxic_10_MG_FD_189020 | JGI IMG/M metagenome (GOLD analysis project Ga0233414, IMG submission 189020) | Seawater microbial communities from Saanich Inlet, British Columbia, Canada - Na_anoxic_10_MG | ecosystem: Environmental > Aquatic > Marine > Inlet | place: Canada: British Columbia...
GTATGAGATCTCCGGAGGAGTATCATCTGGTTGTTCAGGCAGAGAAAGGTTTAACCAGGTCTTTACAAGACAATAAATCAGCCCGCATCCGATAACTGCCAACGCAATATACAAAAGCCCAAAGAAAATAGAGTACTCAGTATTCCATTGCCATTCAAAAGAAAAAGGTGTCATTTAATCTCTCCTCATAGATAGGGGGCACCTATTCGGTAACAGGGTTTAATTCCTGTTCTTTCGGAAAAACGTGCAAATATCTGTAAGCAGCAGAAAACAACAAAAACCCATAACCAATGACTGCCATAGCAATGCCCCATTCCTGCCATGTGGGCAAATAGCTCCAGAACCTATCAAAAGGCATTACAGGTACGGCAAGGGTAACCACTACAAACACAAAACGGTTTAAAACAATGCCTGTACAGTTCATCAGGCATGCTATGATTAGCCAGTTACCATTCCCTCTGGCCTTGGGAATCAAAAGGATAATGGCAGGAATGATTCCACAAACAAAGATCTCTGCCACTACTAACCAAACGCCATACGGTCCCTGTTTGTAAAAATCCATGAAAGTTAGTCCTGCTCTGGGGACCACGTCGTAAATCCAGCTCAACATACTGGCGATCTTAAAAACCATGTATACAGCCAGGAGCCAGCCGGATATCTTTGCCAGGAGCTGGACTGCACTATTGGGAACAAGCTTCTTCCGAGTGATTTTTTCTGCCAGTTTGGTACATAATATGGTGAAGCATGGACCTGCTGCGATAGAGGATAGCACAAACAGGAAAAAGGTCCACGGCCATATAAAAAAGCCTTCTCTCGCCGCGAATGGTCGGGCATACATAACTCCGAACATCCCACCCAGGGACCCTTGATGGAAAAATGAGAGAAAAACCCCTGTTGCAGCAAAGAGGGCCATTATATGGTGGAGGTTATTTCCGAAGAGACGGAGCTCCCGGACTTCATCTAATTTTCTGTTTTTGAGGATAATGGGCACGAACTCGATGGTCAAGACTATCAAGTAACATGTGATACAGAAGGACACCTCGACCAGCATGGAGTGAATATTGGCATGCCAAAAGATGAACCATCCCCTGATGGGCTGGCCAATGTCAATGCCTAACATTGCCATGGCACCTGAGTAACATATAAATCCTATGATTACGGCGGCATTGATAATGTTTTTTAAATCCTTTTTCCCTACAATATAGGTAAGAAATCCGGTGAAAAATGCCCCGGCGCCGAGGGCAATTATTGCGAGATCGAATACAATCCAAAGTGCAAAGGCAAAAACATTGCTCATATTGGTCTGATTCAGGCCCTTAAAAAGGCAGAGAAAGGCAGATATCCCGCCCCACATCAAAAGGCCTACCCATGGTAGTGTCCAAAGGAAAAAAGCCTTTGCAGAACATCTCTTGGCGCCTTCCGGTAGCAACACCGAATCCATCTATCCATCCTCCTGAGGGTGTAACTGTTTAGATTCTATCAAAATTCATCACGGCCCGGTCTGGTAGACCACTCTTCCTCCATCCATGTCTTGTTTACTACAGGTCTATATTCTCCAGACATCAGATTATCGGCCAACTTCCTCACCCAATCCCTGCTGGACAGGTAATATACCTTGGGCTGAGTACCAAGTCGTTCTAAGAGCCTGAAGGCAAAAGGGTGTTTTGTCAGTTTAGAGACCTTATGCTCCGGGTTATTGAGGTCCCCAAAGGTGATGGCCTGGGTCGGACAGGCCTCGGAACAGGCAGTGATGTATTCGTGTTCTTGAATTTCCCTTCGGCCTTCTGCATATGCCTGATTTCTTGCCCTCATCAACCGGTGATGGCAGAAGGTACATTTTTCCACCACGCCTCTCATACGGGGCGACACCTCCGGAGACAGGTAGCGTTCAAGCCCTTTTCCCTTTGGAAAGTAGGTATCCCACCAGTTGAAATACCTGGCGTCGTAAGGGCAGGCTGCCTGGCAGTACCTGCATCCTATGCAACGAGTGTATATCTGACTTACGATTCCAGTATTAAAGTCCAGTTTCGTGGCAGTTGCGACACATACGGAAACGCACGGTGGGTTATGATCACAATGCATGCAGGGCCTGGGAAAATAGCTGACCTCGGTGTATGGAAACTCTTTTCCGTTAGTGATCTCGTATAACTGAATCCAGGTGATATTGCGTTCCTTGTCCGATTCGTCATCCCTGACAGATACATTGTTTTCTGCCGCACAGGCAACCATACAGGTTCCACACCCGATGCATTTATCCAGATTGATGACCATGCCGTATTTATGCTTCCCATGGTCGCTACTTTTTTTCATTACCTACCTCACCTAAACCTTGATCAATTTAACAGGTGTATCCCACCAGACCGAATAACCGCTTAAGGGGTCCTTTCCAGCGTGAATGATTTCATTAGGGTTGACGCCCTTTCCCTGAATAAATTTGTCATAGGCAGTATGTCCCAAGCCCAATGGCAGATATACAATACCGGGCATAGCTCCTTCATAGAGGTTTACACGCACTTTCAGTTTTCCCGCAGGCGATTTGATAATAACCCGGTTGCCCTGTTTCACTTTATATTCGGCCGCGGTCTTGGGATTGATCACAGCAAAGGATTCGTTTTTGCTGAGTTGATTGTCAAAGAGGGTTTTATATAAGAAAGGCGGGTTTGGTATCCAGCCGCTTGCCAGGTTGATCATTTCGTACGGGAGCATTAAAAGTGGATATGCCGAGTCGTCCACATATGACTCCATTTTCTGGTAATGGGGCATGAACACCTCATCGCCCTCTACGGTTATATTCATATTACTTAGGGCTGTTTTTAAGGATGTTTTCTTTGAATAAGCATCAACGGCAAGCTCAATTTGTGTGCTGAAGAATTCAAACTTGCCGGCAGGCGTCTTGAACAGTTCTCCCCAGTTTTTATAATTGTGAACCGGTCGGTACCATAGACCGTCGGACTTTAATTTTTTCCACATCTCTTTGAAAGATTTGTAGTCCGGCTTCAGGCCGGCTCCCTCTTTTTGCTGTTTCCAGGCAGGATCAGAGCTATCGTAATAAACAAGGCCTCCCCCAGAATCAAAAAGGCCTTTAGATCTTGATTTGAGGACTTCCTCATAATTTTTCCAAGGAAAGGCAGACCCAGTAAATTGACCAGCCTTTTTTGCAACCTGTATGATGACATCTCCGGTGTTCCTTGTGTTATAAATAGGCTCTACAACCGGTTTGGATAATCCATACAAAGGGTACTGAAGGCCATCAGGCCATACAATGTCATCCATTTTTTCAAGGTATGTATGGTCCGGGAAAACAAGGTCAGCCCAATAAGAGGTTTCGTCCCGAAATGGCGAAAAGCTCACAATAAAAGGAATTTTCATTAAGGCCTGCTTAAACTTGTTGTTATCAGGCAGTGTGTAGACTGGGTTGGCAGAAAACACAAAGAGAGTATTTACAGGTGATTTGGGGCTTTCAATAATGGCATCTGTCAGGTTGTTGATTAAACTATGACTGAAAGGGTACCTGATGCTCTGCGCCTGGTCGATCCGTGGCGTTTTAAGGCCCTTTTGGGCTATTGCATCGGCTTCAATTTTCGGGAGAGGACTTAAAGGAACTGGGCTATGAACGATGACCCCACCAGGTCTGTTGATGTTTCCAACAAGGGCATTGAGGCTGTGTATGGCCATGAATTCATAAAGGTTGCCGGTTAAATCGCCCTTTCCTTTACCACAGAGGGCTATAGGTGCTTTTGCAGTGGCAAAATCTCTTCCCAGGGAAATGATATCTTTCGGGTTAAGCCCTGTAATTTGAGCAACTTGATCTGGAGAGTAATTATTCAGGATCATGGTCTTAAAGCCTGTATGATCCTTCCCGTCTGCTGAACTCCAGTCATTGAAGCCAAAAGAGTAGTCATTTACAAATTCAGTATTGTACAGCTGCTCATTAATGATCACATGGCAAAGACCTAATGCTAAAGCAGCGTCAGTCTCGGGCCTTGCTGCAACCCATTGGTCCGCCTTGGATGCTGTATTAGATGCCCTTGATTCAATCTGGACAACCTTTACTTTTCTCTTGGCTGGTCTTTCATGCCATAGACCCCAGGCATTGGCCACCCTGCCGGGTGCTCCCCATCCTTCAAGAAGACCGCAGCCAAAGCTTAAGATGTAATCGGCATTTTCAAGATCAAAGGCCATGGATCCCTCTGTCCCCTGCATAAGGGCAGTTGCAATCTCATAGGTATCTTCAGCAGAGGGAATTCTCACGTAATTGGGGCTTCCGATGGCCCTTGTCAATCGTTCAATCATGACGGCCATTGTTGATCCGGCTGGATTTCCGTCGACTGCTGCGAGGGTTTCAGGTCTGCCCTGTTTACGCAAGGAGGAGATCCGAGCGGCCAGTATATCAATGGCCTCATCCCAGGTAATGTCTATGAACTCTCCTGCACCCCTTGGGCCCACTCGTTTCATTGGACATTTGTACCGAATGGTTTCGTCGTAAAGAAGCTGCAGGCCGCCCATACCTACAGGGCAAATGCCGCCAGGATTGACCGGGTAATCGGTGCGGCCTTCAATCTTTATCGCCCGCGTATCTACCTTTCTTACCTCGATACCGCAGCCGCCCGGACAAAGACTGCACACTGACTTGATATTTGTAAATTCTCCTTCTGGCGGGACAGGCACCCAAGGCCAGTTTTGAGTCCATATGGCTATGTCATCCGTAAGTTTCCAGGGAAGTGGGGTTAGTGTGGTGCCGGCTGCTCCTCCGACGAGCAACGCGATGAAATGTCTTCTGTTTATTTCCATTGTCATCTTTCCCTTATTTATGACAGACAAAACAGGCGTTATTTTTTTTGTATCCCATTTTGGTATGGCATTCAGCACAGTCATCCATCTTCATACGATCCCAGGTGTTTGTTTTGTACCCTGCGATATTCTTTCCCCATATGTTGATACTGTAACCTGTTAAAATATTTTCCTGGTATGCTGGTAACCTTTCGGTGTTGGCATGGTCTCCGTGACAGGTCTTGCAAGCCAGCTCGCCCATTTTCACATGGGCAATGTGGGAGAAGTATACGCAGTCTGGCTGTTTGGAATAGGAAAGCCAAGGAACCTCTTTATCGGGGGCGACATATTTTATCAAAAATTCTTTCTCTTCGCGTGTATCTCCAAGGGGTGATTCAGGGTCGTCGTGACATTCTGTGCATTTTTCGAGCCTCGGTATGCCAACAAAGGAACCATCATCACGAAACTCATGGCAAAAAAGGCACCTTTCAAGTTCTGAGTCTCCCTCAATGCCTTCAACTTTTTCAGGATTAAGGTGAAGGGCGTGATTGAAATTTATGGGCTGCGGCTGATTTGAATATAAGACAAAAGGAAAAATGATCCATCCCAATATCAAGGAACCAATAACACCTGCAAGAAAAAAGACCCACACACCAAAGGAAAAGGGAGGCAAAAAATTAGAATCTTTTTCAAAGGATATGAAACGATTAAGAAGAGATACCAAACCGCCTTTTGAGGATTTACCGGAGGAATGAATTTGGTTTTTCATATGGTTAAGTCTCTTATGTGCTGGCTTGAACCGTGGTTAGCAAATGCCCAACAGTCCTTAGCGTATTTATATGCTAACCCTTTTTTTGTCAAGTGAAAAACCAGAGAGAAAAACCAGAGAAAAAAACCAGATTATGGAAAAACAGATTAGGGGGCTGTTAATAAGCTCAAAATCTTCTTACCCTCTTGCGACGCCTTTTTGCTGCTTTGGCCTGCTTTTTCTTTTTAGCAACGCTTGGCTTGTCATAAAAGCGTCTTTCCTTAATCTCGGAAAAGAAGCCTTCTTTAGTTAATTTTCTTTTTAGATCTTTAATTGCTCTTTCTATTTGATTATTTCGGACAATAACTTTCATATTATCTACCTCATATATTAGAAAAAAAGCACCTCGATTGTGATAATGAGATGCTTTTTCCAGTTCTTCAAAAACAGGCGTATTTCCTAAAAAACTATCATATTATCCTGCTACTGTGATTAGTATTTAATTTCACATTTTTAATTTTTTCGAAGTTTTGAAAGCACTCAAAAGATTAAGGGGTATATTGGCCTGTGGGAATAAAAGGCCTTTTAATAAATTGACACGGATTAATTCCCGTCAGACTTAATCACCCCCTTTTCTTTAATTTTATTCGATCCCGGAACGGAATGCCAATTTCTCTTATATAAGATTCTGGTCCTTTTGAGAGAGACCTTTGAGAACCAGTATCATTTTTGCAATCATATCCCCTTTAGAAATTCTGTCAATCCTTTTTTTCTTTATTTTTGATGCACTCGTAAGAACTCATCACTCCGGTGAACCCCGGATCGTGGTCCGGGGCAGGCACCGGAGTCCAGACAAGCTGTAAATATTTGATGGTTTCGTAAAAAGTCCCATTTCCCCTCCCCTGGTGGCCTCCGGCTCCGCTTCCAGCCCGTAGGCTTCCTGCTCGGAGAGCATACAGCTCGGAGAGGCTTCCAGGCCGGAGGGTAGAGCCTACGCCTCGGAGAGGAGGGGACTAAGGGGAGGGGGATATAAGGGAGAGGGAGTTTCCGACTTCTTACGAGTACATCATTTTTTAAGCCATAATTTAGCAACGGCTTCAATATGATAGGTCTGTGGAAACATGTCGACGGGTTGAATCTCAACTAAATCATAATACTTCGTCATTTGACCGATATCTCTTGCCATGGTCGTTGGGTTGCATGATATGTAAACTATTCTTTCAGGAGATAATGCCAGAACCTGTGCCAATACATCCTTATGCATCCCTGCTCGTGGCGGGTCTATGATTAGGGCATCAGGCATAAAGTTTATTGTGGATAGCTCTTCACGGATATCACCACAAATAAAATGGCAGTTATCAATTGCGTTTCTTTTGCAGTTTCTCTGGGCATCTAGAATTGCGTTTTTAGTGATTTCTATGCCGGTGACGGCCCGGACTTTATTTGCTAAAAAGATAGGGATGGTTCCTATTCCGCTGTATAAATCAAGGACCATGTCATTTCCTTTAAGTTCTGCGTACTCGATTGCCTTCTGATACAGTTTCTGGGCACCTAAGGAATTGGTCTGGAAAAATGAATTTGCCGAGATATGGAATGTGTAAGGTCCTATCTTGTCTTCGATATATCCCTCCCCCGCAAGAATGATTTCAGTTTCACCAGTGGCAATGGAAGCCTTTCTCCGGTTGATGTTATTTATTACTGTTTTGATTTGGCCGATCTGGTCGCACAAGATATCAGAAAGCGGTTCTAAAACTTTCTGGCATTCTTCTGATGTCACCACATTGACCATCCATTCATCAAATGCTGTTGAATAACGGATGACTAAGAATCGCCATAACCCCTCATGAGTTTTCATGTCATATATCGGTATTCCACAGTTCTTTATGTATTTTTTTACCTCAAGAAGGATCTGGTTGCCTCTTTCCTGTTGAAGCAAACAGGCTTTCATATCAATGATTTTGTGATAGCTCTCAGGTACATGAAGACCTAAAGCAAAACCACCTTCTTTCTCACGCTTATCCATTTCGTTGGGGAGAAACCAGCGTCGATTGGAAAAGGAAAATTCCATCTTATTACGGTAAGCTAATATCTTTTCAGAAGGGATCACATCGTGAACGATTGTGTTTTTCATCCCTCCAATATGTTCCATGGATTCTTTAATAAATGCCTTTTTATAGTCCAGTTGTTTCTCATAGCTCACATTTTGCCACTGACAACCCCCGCAATAAGAACTGTAGGGGCATGGAGCCTCAACTCGGTCAGGTGAGAATTCCAACAGCTCCGTCAAAACAGCTTGAGCATAATCCTTCTTCTTTCTATGAATCCTGGCCTTTACCCTGTCTCCGGGAACCGCACCTCGAACAAAGACCACAAAGCCATTCACCCGGCCTACGCCCTGGCCTCCATAAGCCATTTTGTCGATCGTCAATTCTATTGTTTGTCCTTTGTTTGGTTTCATAATGGATCTATTCTCTTTCATTTTGTTGAAAGAATCAAGTTCAACGGTTTTCATGAAGAAAGCCGGGATGATCATCCTTGATAAACTTGATATCAATAAGATCAAGAAATTGTAAGATTTTATTGTGGATGGTTGGGATTTAAAAGTCCCGGCTTTTTTCAAAAGACATCAAGGTCTTAAAATAAAATGGGCGTCGCTTGACATAATTCTGATCCTAAGCGACGCCAGGATAGATGGGCTTTTTACTAAGCCGTTAGTATTTAACAGAGGGGAAAAGCTTACTATTGGTGTGAGGTAAAAACAAGGCTGCAATGTATTCATCCATGAAGGGCTGGTAATTGGAAAGCTCAATATTGGTCATGGATCTGGATATGTTCAGACATTTTTCAAGAGCATCCTTAGATAGAAGGCAAATGCGGGCACCAGTAAGTGAACTATTACCAATAAATTGAATCCTTTCCCGTGGAATATCCGGCAATAGCCCAATAGCAACTGCCTTTGGAATGTTCAAGAAGTTCCCAAAACCACCTGCCACATAAAATGTTTCAATCTGATCGAATCCAAGCCCAATATAATCGATAAGGGCTTTAATGGCAGCAAAAACAGCCCCTTTTGATTTTATCAAGTTAGAAATGTCTGACTCAGTAATAATAATGGCCTCACCTGTTTCAGTTTCATCAGGAAAGGCAATTGTGTATTTTGGAATATTGTCCTCAACGGTCAGCCTGGTGTCTTCAAGATTTATGTTGAATTTACCATCGGCACCAATGATTCTGTTCTTAACTAATTCATAAATGCTGTCAATCAGGCCGGACCCGCATATTCCTCTCGGATTGGCATTAGCTATAGTCTGGTATTTCAACTGACCTTTCAAGATCTCAACTTTTTCTATGGCCCCTTTTGTAGCGCGCATACCGCACCTGGTTCCGCCACCCTCAAAGGCAGGCCCAGCAGAAGCTGAACAACAGATTAACCATTCGTTATTCCCTATAGCTATTTCACCATTTGTGCCAATATCAATAAGGCCTTTCACCTTGTCACTGTCAGCGATACCGCATGACATTACTCCTGAAACAATATCTCCGCCCACATAAGAGGCAACGCTGGGAATGGTTTCCAGGAGCCCATTGGGGGCTATATGGATGCCGATATCCTCTGCAATAATCCTGGGATAAATATCAGCCGTAGGCACATAAGGGTCAATCCGGATGGAGCATGGGGTCAAGTCGAGAAGAAAGTGGCTCATGGTTGTGTTGCCGGCAGCAACGATAGCGTTTATGTCATCCTGAGATATCCCATTTTCATTGGTCAGTCGTTCTATCAATTGATTGATGTTCTTAACTACGGCCTTATGTAATGGGTGGGCCCCCCTCTTGCCACAGGCATAAATCATTCTGGATATAACGTCTTCACCATAACTGGCCTGAAAATTATGACTGCCTTCCACTCCAAGCATTTTGCCTGAATCCATGTCAATCAGCTGGGCTACAACCGTTGTAGTTCCTACGTCAACAGCCATACCATAGTTACGCTCAGTCGTATCAAGAGGTTCGAATTTTAAAATGCGGAAGTCATTTTTTTCTCTGGCAATGGTTGCTGTCATTTTCCAGTCATTTTGCCTTAGATTATCAGATAGGTGCTGCAGGCAGTTCAGTGGAATATTAAAGTCCTGACCCCCGACCTTTTTCCTCAATTCTCTGGATATACGTTCAATATCTGCAATATTGTCTTCAAGTGTAGGAGGAGGAAGCTCTAGGTATATTTTTGTCACTATAGGTTTATGCCGTAATTTAGCGTGGCCTTTAGCAGCCTCTGTAGTTATAATCTGTTCATCTTCTATCCTTGACTCAACAGGAATCACAATCTCAAGATCGTCATTTATTTTAGTCTGGCAGGCCAGGATATAGCCTTTTTCTATATCGTCCTCGGTAAATAAGGCCCTTGCATGTTCCTCGGCCTTGGATTGTCCTTTTGAGATCTGAACTCGGCATTTTCCACAAACACCTTCCCCCACACAAAGGTTGTCAATATGTACCTCCGCCATTTGAGCTGCCTCAGCAACTGTCTTCCCCTCTTCCACCTCAACTGACTTATTGTCAGGGAGAAATTTAATAGTGTGTTTTTTCATTGGCTATTTCTATTTAAGTATTTCTCTCTATGCCCTGATCTCAGAAACAGGACACTCAATAAGGGGTTTAAAACAGGATGTCCTCCGAGAATAGGCTTCGCATTCTACTGGGAAGGTGCAAAAATTTTGAAAAAGGACCATTTCTGGAGGGACACTAACTATTTTCTAAGTAAACACAGGATGTTTGACAATTGAAGGTCAATATATTTATCAAGGGTGAGTCGATTCTTAAAATGCCATCTCTTTAAAACCCATGTATGAGCTGCCATAAGTATATTATATGTCATTAAATCAACATCCACCTTTTTAAATACACCTTGCGTTATGCCATCTTTAATCATTTCACCAAAAATACTGCTTACTTCCACCTCCAGTTGCATAACGCGCGCCTTGGATGCCTTATCAAGGGAATTGGATTTTTGATAAATCAAAAGGGCCTTTTTCCTTTGCTGATCAACAACTCTAAAATAAAGCCTGGTCGCAATAGCCAGCTTCTCTTCAGGATCATGAATCCCCTGAATCATATCGAGGAGATTATCATGGAACATATTCAAGACATCTTCCATGATCATTCGCATGATCTCTGACTTTTTTTTTACATAATGATATGTGACTGGCAGGCTAACACCTGCTGCTTCGGAAATTTCTTGAATTGAGGTAGCATTAAAACCCTTTTTGGCGTACAATTCACTTGCCGCATCAATGATTTTTTTCCTCACCCTGTCAGCATCAGTAATTTGATCAAGCACCGTTAATTTCGTTTTAGATCTGTCCATGTGACTTAATCGTATTTGAAAGGGAATGGAGACTTCTCTCACTAAATGAACATATCGCACCTTCGGTGCGGACCTGTAGGGGTTCCGATTTATCAAATCCCACTTTGCGGGACGTAATAAACGCCGCCACTACAAGTATTGAGGAACTCGTAAAAAATCGTCACTCCGGTGAAAACCGGAGCCCAGAAACTCTATATTAAAATAAGAACACCTTTTTTGAGAAAATATTATAGGGAAATTTAGCTCGGATGTCAATGTTGGAATCAGAGCTGTTAGAATCGGCTCATGTGTTAGGCATAATTCTGTTATTGGGCAATCAAAGAACTGTGGTATGGATTGATGGATTTAGCGAAGCGACTTGAAATGACACAGGCCGGAGCAGGAGATGCAATAAAGAGAAAGAAGTGCATTTCTGAAGAGAACGATTATCGCGTCCCCCATTTCACTCTAAAACTGAACAAAGACAAAGCCACAATCAACATCCTCAAATACCGGCTTCTGGAGCAGATGTCTATATTTAGCATAGTGTTCAGTATCAGTAATTAATGTTACACGTCTCTTTCCGGAATATTTTTTAACAAGTTTTGAG
>Ga0233414_10000950_pt1 | contig 11466 bp, 25 predicted proteins | sample Na_anoxic_10_MG_FD_189020 | JGI IMG/M metagenome (GOLD analysis project Ga0233414, IMG submission 189020) | Seawater microbial communities from Saanich Inlet, British Columbia, Canada - Na_anoxic_10_MG | ecosystem: Environmental > Aquatic > Marine > Inlet | place: Canada: British Columbia...
CAAGGTAGGGAGCATGTCGCTCCACGGTTCGCCTTTAACCTACGTTATCATGCGGTTTGATATCACCCAGCTTCTGCCCCTATCTTCGTCATCTTATCCTCCGAGCAGCATCTGCCAACGCTGCCGACAGGTGTTCGTTGTCATCTTTGAGCCGTTCCACCGCTTCGCCCAGCTCTATCACCATATGGTACAGACTGGCGATGGTATCTATGGCGCCAGCGTTGGTGCGCTCATAGTCGAGATAGTATTCAATATCCTGCTTTCGTCGTATGTAATCGTCGGTCATAGTCGCATCAACATCCGAGCCACCATAGCCGGATTGTGCGCACGCCTCACAGTGCCCATCCGCCGAGCCAGCTGCTCAACACAGAGCAGGATCGTTGCCTTGTCCGCGAGATCAGGGTGTGCGCCATCAGCTGGGATCGCGCATACCTTTAGGTCTTCATCCACCACACTGAGTGTCCCGCAGGTGGTGGATATCACCCGCCAACGCCAGCCAGCCGAGACCACCAACATCCCAGCCTCAATAGTCACACCGCCATCTTTGGCGTCATCCTGCCAGGTCATGACTGCGCCGTCGTGCTTGCAGGCGCGCGCATAGCCCCTATCGTGGGCCACCTTGGCGGCGGTCACCGCCTCCCCCATGGTCATACCTCGAGCGCCCACGGAATAGCCGACCCCAGGCCCACCCGTGAGCTCACACACCCATTCGTCTGCTGACTCGCGGATCGTTGCAATGTAGCTCTTCATTTCTCCTCCTGAAGCGACGCCTCAAGCAGCGTCGCCAGCTCTCGCATCGCCAACACCAGACCTCGATCTCGTTCGGGTGTCGACGCGTACAGCCGCTCCAGCGAAAACCTAGTATGCATGGGACCAATACGACGCGCCCAAATGAGCGCGACCGTTCCTTCGTCTATCTGTGTATCAGTCATCGTTCCCCCCTTTCTTTCCACTCTTGCAATAGCTCCAGGAAGTCATCCCAGAGCATGGTGATTGTCGGCGCCTGGCGGTCCTTTTTGGCGACGCAGCAGGCGATGTGAGTGCTCGGACACGTCGCCAGCGCCTGCTCCAGACCGCGAATGATTGGTGGCTGTTTGCCCACCTTCGCCTCGATCCAGAGCGGAGTCGCCAGCACATCAGGGTACGGGTGACCGTCCGTCTGCAGCGGCGCCGTACGCCGCGCCCCTATGTGGTGCTCCTGCAGGTCGTTGACGATCCTTCGTTCCCACTTCGCGCCCTTTGTTCGCTGCATCTTGCCCATCTAGTCCCCCACTATCTCGAAAGGATCGGAGTAAAGCGCCTCTTCGGGCTGGCGGAACGTGGACAGCCCCCCATAGGAATGCCCATGATAGAGGATGATGTCATCGGCATACTCCACCCTTTCGATGACGCCACACATGATCCCGCCGACGAGATCTCGCTCCCACCACACCCGATCCCCCACCCTGAATTTCGCCCCAAGCATCTTCACCCGCTCGAGCTCAAGCGCCAAATTCTTCACCTGTCGCTCCAATGCGTCGATTCTATCTCTGTTCTTGCCCATTACAAGCCCCCCAAGCGTCGCCCTTGAAACCCAGCCGTCTCGCCAATTCGATAATCTGATATTCGTGCTTACACCGCCAATCCAAAAAACCCAAAAGCCTATACGGCCCATGGATGCCAAGTGACGATAGCCCAATATCCTGCAGGTGTGACTTCGGGTACTGCGCCTGTGTTTGACGCTCCAACCGATCCCAACAGCCGCGCCCGCCAATGGGCTTGCAAACGATAGAAGGATTTCGCCCGTATTCGTCGTTCGTTGAGCGTCCCCAAGCGAACATGAATTCGCCCTCGTCTGTGACCTTTCGCCCGCAGATTGCGCACTCGAGAGGTATCTTGGCAAAGGTTGGCGGTGGTCCGGTCAACCACTCCGCGGGCAGTGGGTCCATCGGTGGCCATGGATCATTCGCCTCTTGTGCCGGGGTTTCGTTGTCTTTCATCTGTTACTCCAGTGGTTTTTGCTGCCCTACCTGCCCTACCTGTGCCCTACCTGTTTCGAGTAGGTTGGGCAGCGATTGTCTCGGTTCTTCGTTTCCTTTCATCCAGTGCCCTACCTGCCCTACCTTATTGCTGTTTCTAGCAGTTTTGGAATGGAAAATTAGTTCAGGCAAAGTGGCTAGGTAGGACGGGCAGGTAGGGCAGACGCCTGATTCTCTTGCACCTTCCAGGCGAATCCGCTGCCCCACCTCGTGCCCCACCTCGGGCGCTGCCCTACCTCTCCCAATCATCTCGCCTCCACACGTAGGCGCGGACGCCGTCAGATTGCTTGCGCCGCTTCGACCATCCCAGTTTGGACAGGATGCCACCAAGTCGCATCTGATCGCTCTTGTTCTGGGCGCTCTTCGGCCGATCAAGCGGCCCGCAAAGGATCTCGGTGATAGTCGTCTCATCCTCACCCAAAAGGTGGTGTGCCACTATCGCCTCCCATGGGTCAGACTGGTAGTACCGCTCTGACTCGACAGCCAGTTCTTCGCCCTCTGCTTGGGTGAGCCACCACTGTTCCCCCGCGTCATAGGCTGCGACCGCTTCGGCCCAGATCTGATCCCTCTCACTGCGGGCGAGATCCAGGTCTACCTCTTCGACTGGCACGGGCCAGAATCGTCTGGCGCCCGTCGGATCGGTCAAAAATTCCGCCTCGTTTGTTGAGCCTACAAAGGCCGTTTGGCGCGGTACGTCTACCGTGCAGCGCCCATACGACGGGCGATACCGATCCACCCGACTCGACAAGAACGCCTTGACTGCACTATTGTCCGATCGTTTGGCGCTGTGCATCTCTGACAGCTCGTAGATCCAGACTCCGGGCAAACTCTGATAGGCGTCTTTGTTCCGAAACTCGATAGACGAATCACTAAACCATAGCGTTTTAACTGCCATAGTCGACAGCCAGGTGCTCTTCTTGATGCCCTGCTTGCCTGCGAGCACTATCATCGTGTCCACCTTGCATCCGGGGTCCATGATACGGGCAACTGCGCCGATGGCCCACTTCATCCCCAAAACGGCAGTGAGAGGCGTTTCTGGGCTCCCCAGGTGCCTCGCCAGCATTGAATCCAGCCTACAGCGCTTGTCCCACTCCAGGCCTCGTAGGTAATCCCTGACAGGGTGGTAGGGGTGGCTGGTAGCGACGATGCGAACGGCCGTATGCACCTTCATGATCGTTGGCTCGAATGCATAGTTGTTGTTGAGCCAGATCGCCAATTCGCCCTCGATCTCATCGATCAGGTGCTCCCCATCCACTTCGACGCGAAGGGTGAAGGTGTTTGTCCTGATCTTGCCCTTCCAGCGATGATCCTGATCGAGGATCAGGACGATGTTTGTGAGGTTGCTTTTTATGCGCCTCATCTCATCCGCTGTGCGGTCTAGCTGGCTGTCGATCAACTCATCTGGCTGCAGGTCATCATCGGGCGAGTAGACGGCGCGCAACCATTTGGGCCGCCCTTCGTGCCCTCTGATTGGCTCTTTCTCCCCGCTCATTCTGCGGACACCAACAGGCGCCGCCAAAGGACGCCACTGTCTTCTTCTAACTCGCTGTAGCCAATTGGTTTCCACGCTCCATCCGCACCGTCGGCAGGGACGAAACCATCTGGCAGCGCCATGCGTTCGCGTGTCTCTTCCCGGTATTTCTTGCGGGCTTTTTCGTTAATGTCGTGCTGCCAGCCGGTCCCTTCAGGTATGTGCAGCCTATGGGGAGTCGAAATGCCATCTAGAACCACGTGTTGCCATCTATATTCCATCACCAACTCCAAAGGGGAGCCCTTCCTCTCAGGCCGCAAAACACCGAGAGGAAGGGGCGCAGTCTAATGCCGCGCAATCAAAATTTCGCTTTTGCGGAAGCGCTGTCCCCATCAGCCTACTTCGTTTCGATGGTGGGACGCAAGGGGCAATTGTCAGCCACCCAATACTCAGGGTAGATCATCATGCCAACCCTGGTGAAGGTGCCGGCGCAAGAAAACCAGGTGCTCTGGTCCTCGGTCATCAGGTTTCCGTCATCGTTAACCGCCTCGATAATATAGGGCAGATCTACATTTGCCCGGCGACTCAACACACGGATCACAAACAACTGGCCAATGCTGTTTTTGCTCGCGCCAGGAATCCACCATATTTGGTTTATCATAGGCGCTGGTACGTATTTCATCACTCCCACCCCAATCGTTTGTAGAGACTTGCTCTTCGTTTCGCATACCCCATCGCCGGACCCCAAGGATCACAGACGTCGATCACCATCGGCTGCCCTTTCCCGGGCGATGGCCGTAGAGCTCGCCCGATGCGCTGCTGTATCCTGCCCAGGTGCCTCGATGGACAGCCCAGCACCACCGTATCGAGGCTGGGCACGTCTAGGCCCTCGTCTGCTATCGTCGTCGCCGTGATGGCCTTCAGCGTACCCGCTCGAGCGGCTTCGAGGATCTCCCCGCGCCTCTTCTTGCTGACGGTGCCCACCAACGCCGCACAGGTGCCCTCCCCATGACGTGCGTTGAGTTGGGCGGCGATGTGGCGGCAGTGCTTGACTCGATCGGAGAGCATCAGAGTGATGCGACCAAGCGAGATCTGGCCAGCAATGACGTCGAGTAGCACCTGGTTACGGTCCTCATCCTCACAGCATGAGGTGATCAGTGCTGCGTAGGTTTCGGCGTCTCGTGGTGGCTGCCAGTAGGTCTTGATGCGCGATATCTTGGGACGCATCGTGGCGCCAACCTCTTCGAGTCGTCTGTTATCGATCTCGGCGACGATGGGGCCACACGACCACACCACCCAATCTGACAGCCCGTCCTCGCGATGGGGTGTTGCGGTCAGGCCCATGCGATAGCGTGCAGGCATGGATGACAAAACCTCGGAAAAGGTGCGTGCAGGCGCGTGATGGACCTCATCCTGAATGACCAGACCGAACCGACGACCCCATCGGCAGCGCTCCACCCATGACCACCGCGCGAGCGTCTGCAGCGTTGCGACGACGACTCGAGCATCGTCCTCCCGTTTCCCGGCGCCGACCAGGCCGACGGTGCAATCTTTGAGCTGTGTCTGCACCCGCTCGATCCACTGTGTTGCTAGATCGAGCGTGTGCACGAGCACCAGCGCGGGCGTGGTCAGTCGGGAGATAGCAGCAATGCCGATACAGGTCTTTCCTGCTCCACATTGGGCTACCACCGTGCCGCTACCGCCATTGGCCACCCATGCCGCCAGCGCCTCTCGCTGGTAGTCTCGAAGGGTGATCTGCAGCTCGGTGTGGGGCGCGATTGGCAGCGATACCATCGACCGCGCGTCACCGTGCGGGATCATGTATCGAGGCAGCCACCACCCGCCCTCCCAAGGGCCATCGGGGATCTCGCCGCCACAGGTCAGCACTTCGGGCGGCTCCGGGCCCGCTTTGTAGGGCCCTGCCTTCTCTACTCGGGACACCCACTGTGCGTGCGCCTTGTTTGGCACTGCGTTTTGGCGCGATATGGCCTGCCCATATTCGGCCTCGCGAGGTGGATATAGGATACCGCCTGCGATTACTGGCATGATCTCCCCCTACCTTCGGAGGTTGGTTTTATAGTTGCCATGACCCAATCGTTTTCGATGTACCCAAGGCGCCTATCGGCAGCCGTAAAATGCCACGCTCTCATGCTTCCGCCTCGGTTATTTCGGTCAAAATTAGCGTTTCGATGGATTCAACGGTGCGAATAAGCGCATCTTGCACCGCGTTCGCGACCTCTATCGGCACCTTTTCGTCGTCCGCCAAAAGCCGGGATGAAACACTGGTTTCGATTGTGTCAGCCCCGTCTGTAGTGACTACTATCTTCAGATTGACCGTCCATTTTTTCATTTCTATCCTCCCAAAGTGTCGAGCCAACCGGTAAAACCGCAGCTCTTTCTGTGATTGCACATTGCTTGTGGTGTACCACTGGGGCTCAATGGCCACCATAGAGACGTATCACCGCATTGTGGGCATTTAACGTCTATGATTCTATCGCCACGTAGGCGGCCGCCAAGTTGCAGGCCTAGCGACTGACGTGTTGCAGGGTCTTCTTTGTATCGTTTGCGTTCTTCGCGATCGGCGCCAACAAGATCAGATGGCTTCCACCGCTTCGGCGCGATCGGCGCGGGTGGCAGCTCGAATGGGCGCAAATCGAACATTGGTCCACCATCATCAGACACACGCGCGAAGTGGGGTGACCCGTTGCGATACAGTTGTGCCGGCAAAAAGTAGAGTCGGGAGGCGTCTTTTGTGGATTCGTCTGCAGCCTGTCCAGCCATCCGCTGCACCCGCTGCCATGCCATGGGCCAGTAGGCCAGCGGCACGGGCACCTCGAGAGGGATAATCAGCCGGCCCTTTGGGAGTTGGGCGCTGTGGCTCCAGCTCGAATGCGCGATATAGACGCCCGCGTCCATGCGCCTCGCCACCTCGTCAATGGGCGTGCCATCGTCGACGTCGAGCACGACACACGAGACGTGGATCACATCGGCATTGCATCGCCTCGTCCCCGAGAGGCGCACGGGTGACCATGCAGGCACCCGCATCTTTTCGGACACGATACGGAATCGAGTGAGCGAGCGACACAGCGACGGCCACGACAACGACATCTGGAGCGGCACCCAGCCCGGTATCCACCTGCCCCCCACGTGCTGCGCCTCGTATGCGCAGATATCAGCGGTCCAGCTCATGGCCCCCTCACAACTCCACCCGCGCCGCAAGCGCCAACAGATCGTGGAGCTCCTCGGTTGTGAGGCGCAGCTCGCGAGCTAGCGGCATGAGCACGCACAGCGGGATCTGTGACTCGCCGCGAAACCAGCGCCGCACCGTCTCGAGGCTGTAGCTGTAGCCCCTTGCATTCAGCGCCGCGTGCAGGATAGTCACCGGCCGTCCTTTCCTATACTCGTTTAGTCGCCTCGACAGCTCATTGCTCATCGCTTCTCCTCGTGATCCAATACCTGGGATCAATCACATGGTAGCTCCGATCCCGGCCGTCGTTGCTGACGACGCCACGGCGGGCCACCCCCAGGCCTACCAGCACCTCCCAGCGATTGGCTACTGCGCCCCCCACCGTGGCCCAGTAGTGATTTCGCCCCCCTGGGGTGACAGGGTGTGTCGCGCCTATCGCGACGTGGATATCGGCGAGCATTTCGCGGCCAATTTCTGCGCCATCCATCGCCCCCTCCTTGGCTGCAGCCTATCACGCCAAAATAGTTGCGTCAACACGCTTGACGAGTTGTGCGACAGTGGGGTATGACTACTGGGCAACATGGAGTCAGCATGGACACTATCTGGACAATCCTCGCCTTTTCTTGCTTTGTTCCCGCGCTTTACCTGGCTTTAGCGATATGAACTGCGACTGTTCCATCGATACCGGCGAATACTGCGAAGTCTACACCGCCACCTTGAGGAGGGCCCGCAAAGGGCACACCTGCATCGAGTGCCAGGGGGCCATCACGCCAGGCGAGCAATACGAGCACGTCGACTACATGTTCGAGGGGTATTGGGACTATGCCAAGACATGCGTGCCGTGCCGCGCGATCCGCGAGCGCTACTGCCACTATGGGTTCATCCATGGCAACTTGGCCGAGCGGTTGACGGAGTGCCTTGGATTCGACCACCTCACCATACCGGAGGCAGACGATGACGAGTGAATGCAAGAAATGCTACGGCCCCGTCGAGCGAGTGCTGGATCAGAGCGGCCACCTCTACACGCCGTCGACCTGTGGCCTGTGCCGTCAGTCCGACGTGGCGCCTGTGACCGTGGCCAAGCGCTGCGACAGGTGCCAGCGCCTCAACACGCTGCGGGCGGCCGTGGGGCGAGGGGATGACCCCGCGAGACTGTTGCGCCAGCTCGAGAGCAATCCATGGCGCTGCCAATGGTGCGCCGCAGAGCACGACGAGGGCACCATCATGATGCCTTGGGGGCTGGGCAATGCGTGACATACTGCGCCACATCCGAGACGTCTACAATGTGCCTGCCTACGAGGGCACGCGCATCGCACACGGTAAGGCCATGCGCGGTGGTACCATCATTCGTGGCTTCCCGGGACCTTTCATTCAGGTTCACTTCGACGGCGATAATCCCGCCCAAAACTACCTTTTACATCCAAAACAGTCAATTACATACATGGAAATTCCAAGGAGCATCAAATGAACGATTGGGAGTCTATAACCGCTGAAGATTGGGCAGGAGGCAGCGAATACCTCGAGCGACTATCTGTGCCGGGTGGGTGGCTCTATCGCACGACAAGGTGCGACGAAGACAGGGCCTCGTCCACATCCCTGTGTTTTGTGCCAGATCATGATGAGATGTTTAACCGCCTGGACAAATGCAACCACGCCCACCAACGGCGCGAATGGAAGCGCGCAAGTTACCAGCAAAACCTCAAAACACCGGACAAACAATGATAAACAAAGCAATATTGCTCGGCAACCTCGGCGCAGATCCTGAACTGCGAACCACGGCAAACGGCACAGCAGTGTGCAACATGCGGGTGGCAACCACGTCGCGCGCGAAAGTAGACGATCAATGGACAGATCAGACCGAATGGCACACAGTGTGCTGCTTCGGGAAGACGGCCGAGAACTGCCAGCGCTACCTCTCAAAGGGTAGGCAAGTCTACGTTGAAGGGCGCATCCAAACACGCAAATGGCAGGACAAGGAAGGCAACGACAAATGGTCCACAGAGATTGTAGCCCATGACGTGAAGTTTATTGGTGGAAAACCAGCACAAAACGAGTCCGCAGCGCCTCCCGTTGCCGGCGATATACCGTATTAGGGGGCTTCGATGAGCAATACCAGCAAACTAGCCGCAGCCATAGTCGAGGTGATGCGCGCCTCAAAAGGTGTGCCCAAAACGGGGCATAACTCCCATTTTAACTACAAATTCTCGTCAATAGAAGACGTGATCAACGCAGTTCGCCCTGCCATGGTCGACAATGGGATCGTGATCTATCCCCAGACAATAGAGGCCACGGTGCATGGCGATCGATGTGACGTACTGGCGACCTACCAGGTCGTTCACACGTCGGGCGAATCGTTGCAGGTTGTGGCGCTCGGCTCTGGCCAAGACAAGCAGGACAAGGCCAGCAATAAGGCAATGACCAGCGCTCACAAGAACCTGCTCATCCAGCTCTTCTGCCTGCCTCGGGGCGATGATCCGGACTACTCAGCCCCCCCCGTTGCCGAGCCAGAGCCCGACCCATTCGACGCCGAGCAGTTCATGGGCAGGATCGGACCGCTGGGGGGCGCGGACTACTCGGCCGACTATCGGTGCCTGGTCGATTGGTGCGATTCTCGCGGGTGGCCCCCTCCGTCTCTCGTGAGCGAGGCACGGCGGAACAAATTCTGCCAGCACATTACCCAGGTAGACGTGTTTGAATCACTAGAATCGTTTGCCAAGGAGTATTTCGGCCATGAGTAACATTCCAGCCAAACCAGAGGTGGGACAAGTGTGGCACCACTGGAAGGACGAGAAAAACCACGTGACCGCCACTATCAGTGCTGTCTATGCCCATAATGGGGAAGTCTCATTCGATATGGGTCAGTACTCCTGTACTACGTTCCCGCCATTCGTTTCTTACGGCACAGGCGCAAAGCACACCATGGAATACATTGGAAAAATGAGGAACAATGCTTGAAATCACAATAGACATAGAGACGATACCGCCACCCATGAGCGAAGAGGAGAAGCGCGCACTGGCGGCGGTTAAGGTGCCTGCAACCTACAAAAAGAAAGAATCCATCGAGAAGTGGATCGACGCGAACTACCTCGAGCAGTGGCAGCGCCTCGCACTCGATCACCATCGCGCCGTCGTCGTGGCCATCGGCTGCGAGGTGCACGGCGGCCGTAAGGGGTGCATGCTGGCAGATCCTGCTGTCGCCGACCCAGAGCGAGAGCTATTCCAGCGGCTAGAACTGTGGGTCAAGGCCAACAATCACACGGGGATTCGGTGGGTTGGACACAACATCGCCGGATTTGATCTGCCAATGATTTTCAAACGCGCCGTCAAATATGGCTGTAGTGCGCTTGCGAGGGCGACTTTCATCTCTAAGCCATGGGACACCAGAGCCGCCGATACGATGTTGATGTGGCCCGGATCGAAGTGGAGCAAACTGGACGATATTGCAGAGTTTTTGGGCATCGAGCGGCCACCAGGCTGGGAGAATGAAGGCAACCACGGGGATCAGGTGCTGGCGCTGTGGGAGGCTGGATACACCGAGCAGATCGGGATCGCCTGCATGAGTGACGTCGAGCTCACGACGGAGATAGCTCGCAGGTTGCGGTCAGTGGGGGGCACATGGTAGTCTACATTCGGCTGGGAGTTGTGACCCAGTTTCATTTCGATCTTCCTTGGACCCCCGCGCCTGTATCAGCTGGTGTGGGGGGTTTTTGGTGGTGAGCCATGATCGCCAAACTATCCCACCGACGGAAAATTGGCCGCGAAACATTCGTAACCATTGAGTGCCCATCCTGCAGGGAGCTATCAACCGTCTCCTATGCGGGGTGGAGTGCCATCGCCTGCCCTCGATGTGGCGAGGAGCTCCAGAGGTACGCGAGCAAGCCGACGGGCAGACCACTCGAGCCGCAGATCACCATCTCGATCTCTCGAGAGTACATGGACGCGCTCAAGACCGCAGCCACCTGGGGCGAGATCACCGCCCGCGAACTAGTAACCAGTTTGGTCGCAGGATATGCGCAAGAAATCATGCGCTGCGAGACGTATCGGACACCAGAGGAGTAAGCCCCTCACTGCTAGCCCCCTCGTTACAATTCAGTTTCGAGGGGGTTTTTCCTTTTATTTCATCTTTCTTTGAACAAAGAGTGGACAAGGTTTCAAAAGGTAGCTATTATATAGACATCGAAAGGGGAACGAACATGTACCACGGCGCTACCGACTGCAAGCACAACGACAATGGCTGGGCACCCCACGCTGGCGCCTGCTTCACCGACGATTTGAGCGCAGCGATGGCATACGCAGGAAGTAACGGAACAATCTACATCGTAGAGATTGACACCGACGAAGCAGTCGAAGTCGACGGATACGACCACGATACCGACGACGCACCGGGCGACGCCGACCTCTCGACCCTCCCCGGCGACGTCATCACCTACGACGACGAAGACGAGTATGGCCGCGAGCACACTTGCTGGCGTCTGGTGACTGATAGCGCCGCATCGGCCGCCACAGTGGCGCGCGCCATCACCGTGGAAGAACTCGAAGAAAACGACATCGAAGACAGCTTCGAGCTTGACAATTACCTCGCCAAATAAACCACCACAGCCCCTTCGGGGGCACAAGGAAGACACAATGACCACCAAAACCCCAGCCTACAGAAGGGGCCCCTACAAAGCCCCAGAAAACCGCAAGTCATGCTCCGTCAGGGTACCATTGTCGCCCGTTGAAGCGGCGCAACTCGAGCGACTGGCCGAGCGGCTAGAACTGTCCATGGCGGCGACTGTCCGCCGTGCTGT
>Ga0233414_10000952_pt1 | contig 11459 bp, 7 predicted proteins | sample Na_anoxic_10_MG_FD_189020 | JGI IMG/M metagenome (GOLD analysis project Ga0233414, IMG submission 189020) | Seawater microbial communities from Saanich Inlet, British Columbia, Canada - Na_anoxic_10_MG | ecosystem: Environmental > Aquatic > Marine > Inlet | place: Canada: British Columbia...
TAATTGTCGTTGTTATTGCTTCATGTGTTTTTTTTCTTATCAGAAGAATCGTGCTACCGGAGGTCAAGTACTTAACATCTGTTTCGGACTACATAATACTTGCTATTGTTGCCGCACCCTTTATCACGGGTTTCTGGACATATCATCAGTGGCCTGGTTTTAAAATCATGGGAATTATCCACATTTTAGCTGGAGAGATTATGCTTGCAGCCATCCCCTGTACCCGCTTGATCCATATGGTTTTTTTCCCATTTACAAGGGGGTACATGGGTTCTGAGTTCGGCGCCGTCAGGCATGCAAAAGATTGGTAAGGAAGCATAAGATAAAATCGTAAAACGATTTTATAAAAGGAGAACACAACATGGCTGAACCTGCAATTAAAAGGAGCGATGAAAGCAACAAAATTGTTGATGAGGGAATCGATAAGGGAATTGCAAGGTTGACTCCGAAAAAGATCGAGCAGGTCATAAACAAGGTTTTAACGGCGGAGACCGGCGCCCGGCTAAAGACATATGTTGAAACCTGTGTGCACTGCGGACTTTGCTCTGAAGCCTGCCACTATTATCTTTCCCATGATAACGACCCGAAATTTTCTCCTGCGGGCAAGGTTAAACAAACCATATGGGAAATATTAAAAAAGAAAGGAAAAGTTGATCAAAAGTTTATAAGAGATGCCTCCCGGATTGCATTCACAGAATGTAACCTGTGTCGCCGCTGCGCTATGTATTGTCCGTTTGGCATCGACATTGCCTACTTAATAAGCATAGTGCGAAGGTTCTGTCATATGCTCGGTGTTATGCCACTGTATATACAGGATACCGCTCACAGCCATTCAGCCACATTAAACCAGATGTGGGTAAAAGAGGATGAATGGACTGACAGTCTCTTTTGGCAGGAAGAAGAAGCACAGGATGAGATACCGGATTTGAGAATCCCCGTCGAAAAAGAAGGGGCCGAAATTTTTTACTCCGTCATTGCCCCTGAGCCGAAATTTCGTGCACAGCTTATATACCAGGCTGCAGTTATCATGAATGTGGCCGGAGTTGACTTTACAATGCCGGCAACACCGGGATGGGACAACAGTGATCTATGCATGTTTACCGGAGACTATGAAGTGATGGGGCGGTTAAAAAAGGCGCATTTTGAAACGGCGATGCGGCTCAAGGTTAAGCGGATCGTAATGGGAGAATGCGGACATGCATTCCGATCCGTATATGATGTAGGAAACCGGTGGCTGGCATGGAAAATGCCGCCCATACCTATTGTACATGCAGTCGAATTCTATTACGAACTGTTAAAAGAAGGAAAGATAAAAATCGCTGAAAAGTATGATAAACCGGTTACTTTCCAGGATCCCTGCAACATTGTTAGGGGAAGAGGTCTTCATGAAAAGGCACGTTATGTGACTAATGCGCTTTGTGAAGAGTTTATCGAGATGCACCCCAATCGGGAACACAATTACTGTTGCTGTGCAGGAGGCGGGGTAATAAACACCGGTCCTCCATACAAGATGAAACGTATTGAAGGCAACAAGATCAAGGCAGAGCAGTTATTTGCTGCAAAGACCAGAGGTGCAAAGGTTGTAATAGCACCTTGCCATAACTGTCATGGCGGACTTGAAGATATAATTCATCATTTCGGCCTTGATATGGAACTACATTTTCTGGGTGATATTATATACAAAATTATGGAAAAACCGGTATAATGGGTAAAGAATCCTGGCTCAAAGGACCAGGTTTTTCAGGGCAAAATAAATTCAGTTTGGTCAGGCTAATAAAATTGGGGGAGGAATCCTGATGGGAAAAAGGACATTGATAATATATATGGTAATAACTCTGCTTGTTTGCATATTTGCTGTTATGTCCGGCTATTCACAGGAAGATGTGACAACTGTTGAGGACAGCGCCTTTGAAGAGAAGATGAGGCCAACTGTTCAATTTCTGCATGATGAACACAATGAAGCGGCAGAGATTGAGGAAGAGTGTAATGTGTGTCATCATGTTTATGAGGACGGGGAAAAAATTGAAGATGAATCTTCAGAAGAAACGGAATGTTCAGAATGCCATACCCTTAATAAGGGTGATAACCCTCTGTCGCTTGTAAAAGTTTACCACCTCCAATGTAAGGGGTGCCACCAGAAAAAAAAGGCCGGACCGATTATGTGCAGCGAATGTCATATTAAATAGTGCATGTTTTCACAAGGAAATTCCTATACTATCAAGTATCGAGAATCAAACATCCAACATCGCGGCACTTAGGGTGTGAGGGATACCATGATTGATCAAGAGACCAAACAACTTGCTTCTATTTTTGATGCCATGGGGCGTGGTGTTTATATCATCGAGGATGATTACACCGTGAAATTTATGAACAAGTCCAGTATTAGTTCTTTTGGAGAAGGCACTGGAAAGAAATGCTATCAGGCGATTGCTAATCGTGATGAGATATGTCCCTGGTGCAGGGCAAAAGAAGTATTTGAAGGAGAAACACTCCGCTGGGAGAACCACTTTCCCCACATCGATAAGACTTTTGAGATCTTTGAATTACCTTTGCAAACCGCTGAGGGGACCATATCCCACTTTTGCATATATCGAGACATTACGGAGAATAAAGAGCGTGAAAAAATGCTTCGCGCCTCCATAGAAGATTACAAGGAATTGTTTGAGCATTTACATGTCGGCATGTATATGAGCAGTAAAGAAGGTAAATATGTCGAAGCCAATAAAGCTTTTTTAGATATGTTGGGATACAAGAGCAAAGAGGAATTTTTTAAGGTGGATATAGCCAGAGATATTTATCTGAAACCTGAAGATCGCCGAAAATACCAGGAGTTGATTGAGCGAAAAGGTCACGTAGTTGACTATGAAGTTGATTTGAAGCGCAAGGATGGGAAAGTGATTTCGGTATTGCGCACAACTCACACACGCTATAATAAAGAGGGAAATATTATAGGATATGAAGGGGTCTGTGTAGATCAAACCGAAAAAAAGGAGATGGAGCAAAAGCTCAAGAAAGCCCATGACTTTCAAAATAATCTGATCCAGAGTTCCATTGATGGGATCATCGCCTCGGATAATGATGGCAACATCATCATCTTCAATGAGGGCGCTGAATACATTTTTGGCTATACCCAGAAGGAGGCGCTTTCCAGAGTACACGTAACCCAATTCTACCCCGAAGGTGTCGCCAGAAAAATAAAAAAAATGATTTACGGACCTGAGCACGGCAATCCTGGCCGTCTTAATAATTATGAATTGGATGTTCTCAATAAGGATGGCCAGCGAGTACCAATCCTGCTCTCCGCAACATTACTGTATGAAGAAGGGCAGGAAGTTGCCACGGTAGGCTATTTTAAAGATATGCGCGAGGTCAAGCGGCTGCAACAAGAGCTCCACACACTTTTTGAGTTTGAACACAACTTAATTCAGAGTTCCATAGATGCCATCATCGCCTCGGACAGGGATGGATCCATTATCGTTTTCAACCAGCAAGCCGAGAAACTGCTGGGTTATTCCGCATATGAAATGATCATGAAAATGTCTTTTAACGATCTTTTCCCGCCAGCTATGTTGGAAGAGCTCAGGAAAGAACTGGTTTCCGATGGATACGGAGGGAAAAATCGGCTCCTTCTTTTTGAGACATATATGACTAATAAAACAGGCGACAAGATTCCGGTCCAGCTCTCAGCCACGGTTATGTTTGACCAAGGCGAAGAGATCGGCATGATGGGCTTCTTTAGGGATCTCAGAGAGATCAGAAGAATGGAACAGCAGTTTGACGATCAGACTCGACTGCTTCACGAGCACAAAATGATTTCTTTGGGCAGGCTGTCTGCCAGCGTTGTCCATGAGCTAAACAACCCCCTTGCAGGCATCCTGAACTATATCCGCCTTATGCTCAAGATTATTAAGAGGGGCTCTTTGGACCAAAAAAACCAAGAAAAGTTTCAAAGACATCTCACCCTTGTTGAGAGTGAAACCCACCGTTGCTCCAAGATTGTTTCCAATCTGCTGGCCTTCTCACGCAAATCTGAGTTGCAACTTAACGACATGAATATCAATGAGCTCCTGGACAAATCCATTCTGCTCAGCCAGCACAAACTCATGCTTCAGAATATCCAGATTAAAACCGACCTGGATCCGGGTATTCCGAAGGTTTTGGGGGACTTTAATCAAATCCAGCAATGCGTTATCAATCTCATCTTTAATGCCATCGACGCCATGTCCGATGGCGGCACACTGACCATAATCAGTTCCTTTGATCCAAACAAGGAGATGGTCGAAATAAAAGTAGCGGATACCGGGTACGGTATTGCCGACGAAGATCTTCACCAGATTTTTGATCCATTTTACTCCACCAAGACAGAGGGGCAAGGTCTTGGCCTCGGGCTTTCATTGGTTTACGGCATCATCGACAGGCATAAAGGAACTATTACAGTCGAGAGCGAGCTGGGGAAAGATACCGTCTTTATTATTAGCCTTCCGGCACTGAAAGGGGAAGATTAAGCGTTTGAGAAATGCGGGTTTAACTGGGAATTGATGTAGGCAAATTGTCTATTGCTTTAGCAAAGGGAAAAAGTTATTTTTATTTAAATTTATACCATTATCACATTCTTTGAACAGGATAGCTCCTATACCAAAGGAGGAACTATGTTTAAAAACGTTCTTTTAGCCGCATCTCCAACAAAAGCATGTGAACGTGCTGCGGACATGGCTTTTGCTCTGGCCAAGCAAAGCAACGCCAAATTATATATTTTTCACGCCTACGGCATGGGATCAGATGGATGGGGTGCTATAAGACACCTTGTGCCTTCCGGGAAGGTAGAAGAAATAAAAGAAGAAATAAATAATTACTTTCAGGAAAAAATCGAGAAATTTGGAGTTAAAGATTATACAATCGAAGTTGTCCCAGGTCTGCCCCACAGCGAAATCCTGCGTTTTGCCAGAAAAAAAACTGTTGATCTGATTATTATGGGTCCCCATGAAAAAAAGATCGATGAAGACCTGCCGACAAGATGGGGGATGGCCGGGAGTAGCCTCCAAAGAGTGAGTCAGAGGGCGCGTTGCCCCGTAATGGTTGTTTCTGAGCAAGTACCTAAGGTCTGGACTATGGAGGCTGTTGGTGACCGCAAAGATTTTCGGATTCTGGTGGTGGACGACGAACTAATCGTTCGCGATTCAACCAAGGAATGGCTTGAAGATGAAGGTTTTACCGTGGACATGGCCGCATCCGGCCAAGAGGCTCTGGATAAACTGGCATCCAAACCGTATCACCTGATGCTTACGGACATCAAGATGCCGGGTATGGACGGCGTGGAACTCCTTAAAAGAGCCCATAAGCCCTACCCTGATCTGACCGTGGTCATGATGACCGCCTATGCCACGGTAGAGACCGCCATAGAGGCCATGAAGATAGGGGCGCTTGACTATCTCCTCAAACCGTTTGACCCTGAGATTCTTGTTGATAAGGTCTTTGAGGTATACGAGGATTTTGAGGCAAAAAGGTCGGTAAAAGTGACCTTCTCCGACATTGTCCTAGCTACGGACTTTTCAGAGCCGGCCCATCATGCCTTCGATTTTGCCTTCCGGATGACCCAGTACTACCAAGCCAATCTACATATCTTTCACGTCATACCTGTTGCCCACGATGAAGATGCACTAATATTAGACCAGGCCGATATAAAAGAAAGCATTAAAGATGCCACAGAAAAAATGAAAAAGCAATATGGCCCAAAATTAGAGGGAGTTGCAGAGCATTCTTTTGAATCGTGGGAAGGGATGCCATATGTCGAGGTCCTCAAATTTGCAAGATGGAGGAATGCTGATTTGATAATTATGGCCCATCATTCCAAAGAGATTGATCCGGAAAAAGCTCTTCTCGGCTCAAATGTAGTTCGGGTAGCCCTTTCTGCTACATGTCCAACTATCAGCATAAACCGGCTTCCAGCATCCCGTTGAGCAGCAATTTAGCGTCCCGGTTTATAACTTGATAGTATAGGAATTTCCTTTTTTGGACACAGATGAACACAGATTATCAAGATTCTTAAATTTTAAAATAACAATATTATCTGTGTATATCTGCGAAAATCTGTGTCCTATTTAACTTGTCCCGGAAATCTTTGGCAATGGAAAGATTCAGATCCATCCGCAAATCCTGTTCCGAAAGACCAAGGGCCAGTCCCAGAAACTGAGGAAGATAAAGGATGGTCATGCTCAGGTCCTCCCCGGACATCCCCGAAACTTTTTTCTGGTACGCCTCCAGGTTCATCTGGCACATGGGACATACAGTGACGATGGCGTCTGCTCCACGGGCTGCCTTTAATATAGCGGCCACGAGCTCCAGGGACACATCAGGCTTGGTGGTCATGTGGGATGCTCCGCAGCAACTGCCCCCCATATCCCATGGATGAATCTTTGCCCCTACGGCTTCAATAACCGGTTCCATAGAGCGGGGTTCCTCAGGATCGTCAAAAACAGAGTACGGACGAAGACACTGGCATCCATAGTAGGGAGCGACAATCAGATCGACAAGGGGGTTTTTCACCCGGGCAAAGATCTTTTTAGGACCCACATCACGGGACACCACGTCAAGGAGGTGTCGAACCTGCACCCGACCGCGCAAGTGGAGCTTTTCCTCAGCTAATATGATGTTGATTTTATCAAGAAGCTCCGGATCCTTTCGTATCTTTTCCTCAACCTTTTTCAGGTTCAGATAGCACGCGCTGCATGGAACAAGAATCTCTCCCACACCGTCCATCTCCTCGGCCTTTGCGAGGATGCATGCCGGTAAAGCCAGAGAAAGAAGATGACTTGTAGCCTCGGCAGCGCTGGCACCGCAGCAGGTCCAGTCCTTAATCTCCAATAAATCCGCTCCCAGTTCCTGCATAAAGGCCCTGGTGGAGAGGTTGTATTCAAGGGCTGTTCCTTCAAGAGAACATCCTGGATAATATAGGTACTTCATATTTACCTTCTACAATCTTAAACCGAACAAGCCGGAACTAAAAATTATTTGCCACCAAGACACAAAGGCACCAAGGAAATATTTTTATTATGTTTTTCTTTGTGTCTTTTTTTCTAATTCTTCCACCTTACGAAAGATTGCATCTAACGCACCGCTCCCTTTTGAAGGGACCTCAAAAGAGACTTTTCCTTTGCCCATGAGTTTCATTCCCAAGGAGGCAAACTGAAGGGGCATGAAGGGGTTTTTCATGGAAATAAAGTAAAGTGTCATAAATTCCATCTCCCTGACCCGGCCATGACGGCGTACACTTTCCATAAAACTCTTGTAAAATCGGACACTCTTTTTATAAGGCGCCAGATTCTCTTTTGCAGCTATCTGCTTGAGTGCACTCATCGCCTCGGTAAGCGGAAGTCCCCGGGGACATCGTAGTGTACAATAATAGCAGACGGAACATAGGGAGAAGGTCTTGCTATGGAAAATTGTCTCTTTTTCTCCCCTAATGACATTGTACCACAATTGCCGAGGAGTGAGATCCATGGCAAAGGCATTGGGGCAAGAACCGGTGCAGGTGCCGCACTGGATGCAAGCACTTACCATATCCCGGATTGGCGCCAGTGAATCAATGACAGGTGCAGGTGCAGTTTCAAATTCCTGTTCGATTTCTATTTTTTCCAAACGGTTCATGGACCCACCCCTTTTTGATTGATGATTTTCGATTGATGATTGAAGGTATTCTATCAAATTTATTAAAAAAGCCAGAGCAAAGCGATTCCATAAATCGACAATCTTCAATCGTCAATCGTCAATCCAAAGCTGTTCCTTCAAGTGCCAAATCGATTACATCAAACATTTGCTGGTCTAAAAACCCGGCCAGGATCGAAGCGCTGTTAGGACAAACCGTGGCGCATGATCCGCATCCCTGGCACATGGCAGCGTTGACCATTACCCGTTCCAGATCAAGGTCCAAGAAACGAGCGCCATAGGGGCAGGTCTCTATGCACAGCTCACACAAACTACAAAGGCTGTGACGGACCTCTGCCGCCACTTTTCCAGCAGGCATCTGTTCATGGGCCAGTACCCTTAAAGCCCGCTGGGACGCAGCCTCGGCAGTGGCTATCGATTCCGTTATGTTACGAGGAGAATGAGCCAAGCCACAGGCAAAAATACCTTCTTTGAGGGAATCTACGGGTCTCCATTTTGAATCTGCCTCCTCAAAGAAACCGTCCTTATCCATGGTCGCCCCAAATGCCATTGCCAGATCCCCGGGAAGAGTAGGGACAATGCCTGTTGCCAGGACAACAAGGTCGGCATCTATTTGGAGATTGTGCCCGATAATCGGTTCAAAGGTGGTGACCTTAACAGATCCGTTGGTAGTAGACACTTGAGGTTTTGCAGCCAAGTCGTATGGAATAAAAATGACACCGGCCTTGCGAGCTTTTGTGTAGTAGGACTCGGTAAACCCATAGGTCATAATGTCCCGATAAAGAATATAGATGGCTATATCAGGATTTTCCTTTTTTAAATGTAATGCGTGTTTTAAAGCTGTGGCACAACATATGCGGCTGCAGTAATTCCTTGGCTCCTCTCTGGAATCGACACACTGAATCATAACCACTGAACCAAGTTGACCCGGATCGAGCGTATTGTCATTTATTTTTTGCTCCAGCTCCTTTTGGGTGATAATTGTCTCGCTTGTGCCGAAGTTATATGAGGTTGTAGTGGCTTCAATTCCTCCGGTGGCCAGGATCGTTACACCATGCTCCACTGTAAAGGCGCCTTCCTCTTTACCTTCAATCGTCGCAATAAAACGCCCCACATAACCATATGCACTGAGCACACGGCTTTGAAGGTGGACCTGGATCAAGGGGTGTTTTGCCACCCGCTGCAGTGTTTCTTCCAGGATGGTATGCGTTGCGTTGTCTTCCAGGGTTCCTTTCAACCAGTTAAGATTACCGCCCAACTCCTCTGCTTGCTCTACCAGATCTACTTGAAAGCCGTGATTTGCGATGGCAAGGGCTGATGTTAGACCGGCGATTCCGCCGCCTACCACCAGAGCCCTCTGAATAATCTGTACCTGGGGTGCAGGAGCCGGATCAACCCATTTAAGTCTGGCAAGGCCCATACCCAGGATAGCTGACAGCTCATTGTTGACGGCTGATATCTCTTCCGCTGACGGGGTTTCTGTTTTTAGCTTTGAGCTATGAGCGATAAGCATTATATCTACCACTTCTATGAGAGCAGGATTCAGACCCACCCGATGTCCCAATTCCCGGATTTTTCGTGCATAAACATAGGGAAGGCAGGCTCCGATAAGAATCCGGTTTGGTTTGTGTTTTTCCGCAAGTTCAACAAGGTTCTCCCAGCCCTCGGCTGTACAGGTTTGTTCAAGAAAGACAACCTGATCCACAGCCGGGTCAGTCTCAAGGCGCCGGGCAAGTTTTTGCGTGTCTAAAAGCTTCGAAAGCAGATCGCCGCAGGTGCAAACAGCTATCATCACTCTGGGAGGTTCCTGTGAAATGTCTAACAAAGGGTCGTCGGATGTAAGTTCAGGAGCAAGACTGCCGCCGGTCGTATGAATAACGCGGGATGCAGACAAAGCAGCGGCAGAAGCCTGGATCACGGATTCATTGATATCCTTAAGGCCGGAAAAGGAGCCTCCCAATACGATTCCTTCCTTATTTGTCCGCGTCAATGAAAAGGGTTCGGCCTGACCGAAACCATACTGATTGAGCGGTATTCCCACCATTTCGGCCAGTTCGGCCGTACCAGGTGCAGGCCTTTGGCCCACGGAGAGCACAACCATATCGAAGCGCTCTTCCTTGCGGATGCCGGTATAATCAACATGACTGATGATAAGATCGCCGCTGTTTTCATCTTGGAGCACGGAATGAACGCGTTCCCTTTCAAATCGAACACCGTGCTTGGTTTCCGCCTGGTCGCGGTAGCGCTGAAAGGACTTCCCAAAGGTACGCATATCCATGTAAAAGATGGCCGCTTCAAGCTCCCCTTGAGCCTTTTCCTTGGCCACAAGGGCTTCCTTGATAGCGTGCATGCAGCAGATGGACGAACAAAAGTCGGCGTCGATCTGAATGTCCCGCGATCCCACGCACTGGAGCCAGGCCACTTTTTGTAGATGTTTGCCGTCGGCAGGCCGCACCAGGCGACCCTGATTCGGTCCGGTGCCGCTTAAAATCCTTTCGAACTCAAGACTTGTTATCACATTCGGATATATGCCGTACCCGAAAGTGTTCTTGCCTACGGCCGGATCAAAATAGGATGTGCCTCCGCAGAGGACCAGGGCTCCGACCTCCATTGGGGGCTCCTTAGCTGTTTCAAGATCCTGGTATATTCGAATGACCATGGGAACAAGGGTGTCGGGGTCAAACGGTTTGAGGAGATAATCGAGGGCCCCTATCTTCATGGCCTCTACAGCAGTCTCTACCGTGGCGTAGGCGGTCATCATGACCACACAAAGGTCGGGAAAATCCTCTTTGGCCTTTTGCAGGAGCTCCACACCATCCATTCCCGGCATTTTGATATCCGTGAGCATCAATTGATATGATTGTTTTGACAAAAGATCCAGGGCTTCCGGGCCGGATGCGGCCATATCCACGGTAAAATCTTCATCTTCGAGCCAGTCCTGGAGGGATTCGCGAACGATCAATTCGTCATCAACCACAAGGATACGAAAATCCTTTCGGATCTGCTCTGACACCTTAATGGCATTCGTGGGGCATACCGATTCACACTCCCCACACCGGGTGCAGGCTATCATATCGATGGCATACGTGTTGGGAATATTGTGAGGGACAGGAAGATAGATTGCCTTTCGTACGGTCAAGCCGACATTAAAAGAGTCCGGCACCTCCACCGGACAAACTTTTACGCATTCTCCGCACCCAATACACAGGTCTGGGTTCACAAGGTTAGGCTTCTGACGAAGTGATACCTGAAAATGGCCTGGTTCGCCTTCAACAGAGACAAGTTCTGTGGAAAGGCGGATTTCGATGTTTTCGTGGAAGAGCCCTTTACGCAGACAATACTGAGACGATGCATCCCGATCCACCAGGGGAAGCATTTTGCACATGCCGCAGCGATCGGTGGGAAACTGATAATCGAGCTGGCTTAAAATCCCTCCGATATGCGGTGACCGATCAATGAGGGTTACGCCATAGCCAAATTCCGCCAGATCAAGAGCAGCCCGGATACCGCTGATTCCGGCTCCCACCACAAGTGCCGTGCCGACTTTTTTCTTCATAACAAAACCTTCTTCGTAATCCCATTTTCATCAGAAAAATGGGATAAATAATATCTTGTTAATTCTGTCAAATTTATTATCCGATCCCAACAACATCGGCAAGCTCGTCCTCACGGAATACCGACAGGGGAGGATCATCCTCAATGCTTCTACCGGCCTCGTATTCAAAAGCTTTCTGTGTTCGATATGAAACGGTTCGAAACAGCTCCATCACCGGAATATTGTTGGGGCAGGCATTAGT
>Ga0233414_10000954_pt1 | contig 11443 bp, 7 predicted proteins | sample Na_anoxic_10_MG_FD_189020 | JGI IMG/M metagenome (GOLD analysis project Ga0233414, IMG submission 189020) | Seawater microbial communities from Saanich Inlet, British Columbia, Canada - Na_anoxic_10_MG | ecosystem: Environmental > Aquatic > Marine > Inlet | place: Canada: British Columbia...
TTCACCAATTTGCATACCCATCCAAATAAAAAAGCCCCTATCATTACGACAGGGGCTTCTTAAAGAGTTTTATACGTATTACTTCGCACAACTATTTAACAAGAACCCCCGAGGGTCTTTTGTATAAAATAATATTGTTGTTTAAAGTTACGCATTATAAAGCCTTGTTTTAATTTTGTGACACGAACTATTCCGTATCTGTTATCTAATATAGACAATTTAAACCAACTGTCAATCACTTTTATTGAAAAAAGTTAAAAAACTTTTATCTACCACCGTAATGTTCTTTCCAGACAGAGCGATTAAGACCCACATCAGTGAGTACTGGGTCTTGCTCATCTGAGAGTTTACCCCAGTTACTAATCTGAGCCATATCCCCGGGTTCCAAATTAAAGTCAACTATAAGTGATATTACCTCATTGACAAATTCATCATCCATGATATCTGCATATTCTTCAGGAACCGCATGTTTACTTTTCCCCATAATCTCATTGACGCGAAGTCTTAAAGCAGTACCGAACTCATTAAACTTAAAACCAGTCATTCTTTCGAATTCACTTTTCTTAATTCTATTAGCACGTTGTTTTACCAACCATAAGTCATTATCATCTGATTCAATCAAGTCAGGTAATAAATCGGAATACATTTGATGCATACCCCAATCAGCTTCTACTTGATTCTGAGCCAATCCCTTTCTGTTCTTGGCCATCTTCAATACAGTTTCATTATCAATTTGGTAAACTATACGCGAACTACCTTCACCTACCTTAGTTAATCTTTCGACCGCATATCTTTTACGAGCTGCAAATGAAGGAAGATTACTGAACTCGTTAATATCGAATCCAGATGGATAGTTTACGCTTTCAAAAATCATTTGGTATGCATGTGAAACAGAATCGACAATCGCTGAGTTCTCACTCGTTCTTAATTGTCGCAAGAAATCTTTATACTTATTCATAACTTAACTCTCATCATATTCAATAATTAAGTTAGGTACTACTTGGCCTACAGTCGATGTTCCAGTTACACATAATTGCACATAAACAAAGTCTGTTTCACCAGCCGCCAAAGGATTAGCAATACCACCACAAACTGTACTGATGTTGTAATTACCTACAAGTGCGGTATTTGTATTAGTTATACAATTACCATAACATGTCTGGCGAGTACTTTGATAACTATTAATACACTCACCTGACATTTTCACTTCACTTGGGTCAACGATAATAATTTCATCATCGGTTGCACCGTCAGTAATCTCAACACCATTAATGATAATTTCACATTCTTGATTTGCAATCTGACTCTCACAGTTATTCAAGAAACGCATCGGGGATACAGAACCGCTATGATTATTAAATTGATAAATTCTATTCTCAAGTAAGTTTAGTTGAGGAGCTCTAACACCATTGAAAAAGTATACCGGCTTCCCTTTACAGTCAAGCATTACTTCTACATCATACTCGACGATTTCCACAGGGTCTACACTTAAATCAATCCACTGGATAAATCCACCGATAGATATATTAGTTAAATCACCATACTGGAATCCATTTGGATATGCCGTTAATAATGTCTCACTTGCCGTAATAGTAATAACCTGCCTACCTTCAGTATCAATACTTTCTACGATAGCAGGGTCGGTTATAGGTAGTTGAGTAGTCACATCAAATATTGTAAAATTCAATGCACCTGTTTCATGGTTAACAAATTGATATACATTCCCTGCTACGATAGGAGGGCAATCTTGACGAACGTTATTTAGATAGATAACATTACCGTATCCAATGTCATTCCATGTAATGTCATACAGTAGATTGTCAACTTGTTCATCTACACTTTGACCGTAGTTACCATTAACTGTAAGTAAGAATGGATTTTGCTTCGAGTAATCCCATACATTATTCAGAGCCACTTCAGATTTAGCATTTGTTGGGCGTTTATATCCAATACTATTACCAATATAAAACTGTGGCATATCTAAGTCATGTGGTGCGTGATTATGTACCTCGCCATGAGCATCTACATAAGGTTCTGGGTAGATTCGTACATTACTTAATTGATTACTCGGTGGCACAGTCAATACTAATTTGAATACAGACTCAAATGAATACACTATCTCATCTGGGTCATCTGACCTATAAACTGGATAGGTATTGACATCACTCGTATCATCACCCGGGACTATAGGGTTTCCGTAAACAGCAGGAACTACAGAGTCAATGCGCTTAAGCCCAATACTGGTTACAGGTGTACCGAATGACGAATCATTCCCTGTGTATTTATATAATTGAAATTCTGCTGGCATTTTACATATCCAAATCGGTTAGAATGTATGGCTGTCCGCCTTCATCCATTATACGTTGTTCCATTTTATCCAAGTCACTTCTAGCATTTTCTAAAAGGCGACCACCATTTACTTTACCACCACCCGGGAAGGTATAGTCATCTCTATCAAGAATCTCACCCCACATGATTTTGGTACGCGCTACTACTAGGTCACGGAAGTTAATCATGTTGAATATATCAGACATTTTCGCTTTCATGTAAACCCTTACCATGGCAACTCGCTCAGCTTTTGGTGTTGGATAAATTTTTAATTTGTGTTGATTTGGATTGAAGATAACTTTATACTGCAACCCAACTAATTTTTGTACATCGGAGATGTATCTCATAGCACCTGTATAAGTTACTAAATCAAATTGAGACCAACCAGTGGTTGCTACAAGCGATTCATTTGAACCCACATCAAATGCAGTCCATGGAGTAAATCCATTACCAAATGAAGGTGCAACGTCAATGACATCACTTACCTCAGGAGGTAAATCATATTCCATAATACCTTGTCTAAGAGGAAGTACCATATAATCCATATAATTGGCTTCATCTTGGGCGTGTCTCCACATCCAATCTACAGAATCGTTTATTGCCAAATATATATGACCTAAACCATTCTTCTCTTCCATTTCCAGTTCAAGTTCCAGTACAGGAAATCCTAGACGAGCCTTTACATACTCGACTAAATCATCTCTAGTAACAAATTTACCTTGACCGTATTCATATCCGTGTTGTCCGTGGTGTGTGTAAGTACTCATTTTTATTATGCCTTATTTTACTTTAGTTTATAAGATATCTCGGACAGTAGGAGTATTTCTTCGGTTAATTTCGTCTACAACCTTCTCAACATCAATATCTAGGATAGGCTCATCTTCAATTAATGTCTCATTGCTGATTTTAACCTTCTTGATACCAGATAACTGAGCGTTAGTTACTAGTTTCTCAAATACCGACTGGTCCTCATTTCTATCGTCCTGACCTTCTAAGTCTACACCGATTCCTAATACACCACTATCAACATATCGCTTCTGGCTATTGATATTCATTCTCTGATACATATCACGTAGTTGGTCAAATGTCAATAAATCTTGTGACATAATCGTACCGAACTCATTCTCAAGTACTGGTATCACTCGAGCATTTGGGCTTTCGGTAATTCTATCATGCATTAATTTGAAATCAATATTCAACCAATCTTGCTTTACTACATCAAAGCTTTCAACGATTTGGGCTGCTATTAGTGAGTGAAGGATAAATGCATCACCACCATCAACAGCATCAATTGTAACATTACCCTCATCATCTTGGACATAGCCACTCAATACAGGTTCATCTGTTTTTATTATAATTATATTATCAACATCACTTTCTGGTACAAATACACCATCTTGATATTGACCAAATTCGACATCATCAAAGTCAATTTGGGCCTGACCAAATGTATTACCACTTCCTTCTGGAACCGCCGACCTAACTTCCAGCATAGGAGTTGTGTATTTACCATCAGATAATGTGATGAATGAATTATCAGCCGATAACTCAGGAGTAATTCTAACATTTTGATATTCAGCTTCACCTAAATAAGCACGCACAAAAGATACTGGGTCGAGTTGAGATGTAGATACAACTAACTGCTCAAACATACGGACATATTCACCAGATATTAAAGTTCGAGCCGAACTAAAGTTACCAATCATTCCATAGTAAAGAACTAACTGATTGAATGAGCGAGGGTTCTTTGATTTCCATTCATCTGGAGTTCGTCTACCACCGATATCAGTCCCATTAGCATCTTGTCTATTCTGAATTAAGAATAGGAATTCCTGTAAATCCTTTAATATTAGATTTGAAGGTATTTGATAACGTGGAATCTTATTAGGGTCCACATATACTTCGTTATTGATAACAATACCATTTTTATATGCCTTGGAATTTCGATGGATATAAGCGCCTGTATCCGGAGCAGATTGATTAGGCTCCAATACTTCAACTGACTCATTACCCTCAATAAATCTATCCACATTAACAAAAGCATTTGCATAGTATGAATCTTGCTGCCTATAAGCCGCGTCACGGAATTTCCATGCGTCTTTGTGGCCTACGCCGATAGGTAGGAACTCCCAATCAAATATATCAGAACCGGCTACAAGGCGAGCACACCATACAACTGTACAAGGCTCACCGTAGTCACCATTTATAGCACCAGCAGTGAAAGACTCGGCAACTGAGAAAAGCTTCCAAAAATCCTCTGTATCCTCTTCTATACGCTCATTGCTATTCCCCTTAGTAATCATTATACGAGCAGCCAGTCCATAGTTATGCCATGACAGAAAATTACTACTTGTACCACCCAACTGTAAATTGTTTTGGTGTTGAAGTGAGCGAGTAGTCTCAATTAACTTAACTCGTGACGCACCAAATTCCTGTACTAGTATTCGTAAAAGGAAATTGACTTTATTGTAGATATCAACTCCTTCTCTCATATCCTCGACAAGTTTACTTGTGTTATGGAAAATTTCCCATCCTGCAGCAATATCATCATCAGGGATATTTTTTACTGTACCATCAGGTTGAAGTACAGGAGTAGTACCACCACCACTTCGAGTTCTTACGGCAAATTCACTCTGGTCAAATGTTCCATATTCCTGAAATGATAAATCTCGGATGGAATCATCATCTGGGAGGTATGGAATATTATAGTCAATTCGAACAGGTGTTTTATTTTCATCTAACTGAGTGGTTTCATAAGGAGTGATGATATATAATAAATCACCTAGACTACCTTCAAACGCCGCAGTACTGCCACCCGGACTCATTATAAGAGATAGAGTAGTTTCATCAATTACTTCGGCTTGCCAGTCACCATTCAAATCAGGCGGTACGGCATTATCAATATGAGCAACTAACTGAGTGTCACCAATTTTTAAACCGAGTTTAGTTAAATCAAGTGGGTCGGTTAGGGTTATAGTACCCTCTGTAGGTAAACTCTGCTTAGCATTAGTTAAGGCCCAATTAGAAATTGGAGAATTACCATATAGTTTCTCACCATTAGGAACTACGCTTCTTCTATATGCATTGAATGCACTTGTGTCAATTAAATTTACATATACCCAACGCACACCCAAATCTTCATACACATAATCAGTGAATGAGAAACCAAATACTTTTCGTTTACGTTTACTTTTTTTATAACCAAAATCAACTGGAACAAGAACACGAGCTACGCGTTTATCCCACTCAAAATTTTGGAAAGTTAAAGGAGGGCTTCCTGTAGTTAGATTTGAGAAAAAATACTTAGATACACCTTCACCTGCAGATGCAGGGAATACGGATTCATTGGTCCACGATTCATATCTTTTAATTTTATTAACTGTATCTTCGAGTTCCTTTAGCAATTCACTAGAGTCATCCAAAAATAATGTAGCAGTGCCTGCTAATGCACCGACACCACTGACTAATGTACCGGCAGCTATTGTTGTGGATATACCATCAGCTAAAGCTTCTTGTGCTGCCTTTAGTGTATAGTATGATTCTACCGGAGTACCTGTTAATGCTAATTCCTTGACGAAAACTCTAATACCATCGTCATTAAGCACAAATTCATATAAATCACTATCAGCACTTTCCTGTACCTGATATACATAGGATGTGCTAAGTGATGTTGTGCGATAGTATGTACGATGCGTTCCTGTAATATTACCTTCATCATCACGTATCACGGCAGTCTGGCGAATTTGTATAGATTTACCCGATGCGTACTTAACTGTAATTAAATCAATATCATTTTTAGGTGTTTCTACTTCAATCTTCGTATAACCCAATACATTCAAATTATCAACAAATACACTTGCTAGTGGAAAATCTTCTATTATAGTGGTGAGATTTTGAACTCGTTGGAGAAATTCAGTATATAATTCTTCTTTTGTCTGAAACCAAGCTCTAAATCCTTCCTTAATACTTAATGCAAATGGAGTTACGTCATCATTAACTAATGGCTGTAGATTGGGTCTATATGGAACTGAATTTCCTGTATCCTCATCAACGACTGTAACGTTGATAAATTTATTGGCCGCTTCAGATAATTTAGGGATGGTAGTGCCTCGTGATAGAAATGACTCATTAAGGTCTGTACCGTTTTCTGTTAAATTTTCTGGATATTCAATCACTTCAACATCAATATTATTGAACTGACTTGCTTCTCGGAATGAACTTAATCGCGCATCAAATGTTTTCTTATCAATATAACCATTAGCGAATAATCCATATTTATCTTCAGTTTCGTTACCCCATAGATTTAGAGCAGCTAATACCTCAGTCATATTATAATCTTCAGGGGTGGATTTGCCGGGTAAATTAACTTTAAATCCAGTATAGATATCCGTTCTATTATCATGTGTACCAGTAACAGTATGCAATCCATATTGCATTAATTCATATCGCGGTAAAATATCAACCGTATAATATGTCGGATTTATATTACCAATTGATGCACCTTCACTTATAATCTCAGCTGATGCGGATTCAACTCCATAGTCAATTAATCTAGTATCAAGTACAGACTCACCAACTGTATAAAGTGGGATATCAATGAGAGTACCATCTGGTTGATTTGCATCAAATGCATATTCTGGGATTGGGAGTGAGTGACTCCCCTGATGTAAATCATCATCACTGAAGTTACCTAAGTCACTGACAGCCCCAGTATAAACGAAGTTGATTTTACCATCTTTAATTTCATCTAGATTGACTTCAGTTGGTTGTCCTGTGTCTTCATCAATGATGGCAGCCGTTGGACTCGATTTTACATCAAGCCCACTAAGGTCAATATCAACCTCATATTTAAGTTGATTTCTTTTTTTGAAATTATAGTAATTGAATTGTATAGCCACAGTGTCTAACCTTCTAATAGATTACTCTTAGTTTATAACTAATTTACACCTTTCGTGACTTAAAAATGTCCCCAATCTAATCTGTTAAGGTCAGGAGTAATAGAATCGGTATCCGGTCTCATATCTTGACTGTCACTCCATTCATTATTTTGGTACATTAAGTCATAATTAATTATCACATTAGTTTCGGTATAGGTCTTACATTTACGCCAGCTTTGGATAAATGCATTACCAATAATCATTGCAAAATAACTATATGGGTCATTTTTACATTTTTCTGGGTTAAAGTTATGTGCATATTTTAATACATGCTCGATAGCTCTCCCTCGAAACTCTTCTTTCCAGTCATCCGAATACTTACGCCATGAATTCGAGCCTAACATTTTATCGATGATTATCAATACAACTTCTGCTAATTCACTTGGCATCGGGAATCCGGGGTCCAATTTTCTCTTAAACTTATAATCCATCACAAGTTCTAAAAGATATTTTTTATCAATTCGTCCGTGTCGCATTTCAAGTAGCTTTTCACGGTATTCTGAGTATTTACGTTTTTTTGTCATTTTTATTTACCTATGTTACATAACATTTCGTGTACTATCTTCCCGTCCAATATTTGTTCTGTAACTCATCAAGAAAATCTGTCAAGTAATCAACTAGTGTCTTACCTGAGAAATCCATCAAATACAGAATACAGAACTTTTGTCGTGGACTAAATCTCATTTCTAACTTTTCGTAACAACTCAAGATAAATTTCAGGTCTTTATCTATATTTTTGCCTCCGCCATTACGTTTAGATTCACTCCACTTTTCATACAGCCACATTTTACCTGCAATGTGAAAAGGAGACTCGCCGGTTTTCGAATATCGATATACCAAGGTCTCCTTATCATCTAATGTGTCATGTAGTATGATTTCTTCTACTAAATTTTTATATTCCCCATGGAAAGTATCATACACTTCATCAATAAATATCATCTGATGGATTATATCAACCCACGCCATATTTATTTCATGCCATACCATTTGGAATGATATGGGGGAACTCGGGACTATCCCAATTTCATATTGCTTATATTCTGTTTCGATGAGCTTATAGTAAACAGCGATATCATCTCTGCTTCTGCGCATAGTATTGAAGTAATCTTGAATGATAAGATTATCTGTATTTCTAGGGTCATATTCTAATACTTTTCTATGAAGTGCTAGAAATCTGTATCCTGAATCGTTATATATGTATCCCACTCATTGCGCTCACTACCAACCCTACCATGGTCGGTCCTCGTCATCTTCCTCATCTTCTTCTTCATTAAAATCAATCACATCTATATCCTCATCATCCACATCAGTAGGTGTTGGTTCCCACTCAAAGACTGCAGGACTATAGAGTAAATGATTTACCTCAAAAAGCTCTTGGAATTCTTCTGGTACTTCACACATTGTGACAGTCAAACATGTTACGGTAACCGAGCTAAAATCACACTCCGTTAAGTCAACACGCAAAAACATATCATCAACTAATGTAGCCCTTTTAAAATCACAGTTGGTTAGCTGAGTATTACTGAAACTACACTGAATAATGTCAGTATCTTTCCAATCACTATTCATGCCTTCACTATCACTAAACCCACTGTAAAGTATTTTTGATTGTATAAAGCTCGTATCATTAAAACTCGATACTACTAAACTACAATCAGATATACATGTATAATCAAACGCCGAATTATCTAGATTGGTTTCAAAAAATCTACTTCGGGAAATTGCGGTACTAGTGAAATCAACTTTATTAAAGCTACATCGAGTAAATGTACAGTTACTTATAACCATATTTTCCATGCCAGCATTATCAAATACGCAATTATAGAATTCACAGTGACAGAAATAACTATATGCAAAATCACCACCAGAAAAATCAATGCCCACCAGAATCTTTCCAGTGAGCGCTATAGAACTTACCTCTTCTCCACCGCCATTAATTGTAACAGTGAATTTATCTAGTAAAGTTGCACGATATAAAACATCATCATTAGGACTACCATTGTATTCCATTACATTGTCTTTATCATCTTCTTGCTGAATCTCAGCTAGGCCGGCAATTATATTTCTATCAACTTCAATACGAGCTCTAGTATCTGATATCGCTAAACCACGTACTGTAATTATTTCTCTAAGGTCTTCTACTGTATAGTCCAACTCGGTAGCTACAGCCTGATTCCATTCATCGGCTGTTAAATTGACTAAGTCATAAAAGACATCATCGCTATCGAAAACACTACTCATATTATCACCGCTCTGCTCTACGTATATTTATAGTAGAACAATAAACAAAAAAAATTACGGACACTCTAGGCATCCGTAATTAAAGATAAACTTTTTAGATATTGATTATTGCTTAATAGTTAGATGACTTCGGTAATTCCTTCATCTCCAATGATGAGTACCTACCATCATTTTGTACTTGAACGCAGTTATCGAAGTATTCACTAAACTGCTCACCTCTATGTGTCATAAGGTATATGCCACCTATTTCAGGTACTTTATTCTTAAGTAACTGTATCATATGTTCGAGTGCTTCTTCATCAGTTGAGATATCCAGAACTTCATCAAGAAATAAAATATTTATTCTGAAATCAGCAATAGAAGTAACAAAATCACGGAAAGCAACGGCAATTGCAAAGTTTAATTTTCGTTTCTGGCCCTGAGAAAGTGAATTATAACTCGGCGCTAAACCAAATCGACTCTCGAATCTAAAGTCCATACCATCATCAAATTCCAACATGAATGGTAAATTGAATAGGTTCAGGTTATGAGATACTGCCTTATTCAAATTAGGAACGAAAATACCTAAAACAATTTTCTTAATACCATCATCGTCATACATCGTTTCGATATATTTAGTAATTGAAATCTCATCAGAGTATTTAGTGACGCGAGTTTTAGCGCGTTTGAAATCATCTTGAGTTCCCTTGATTTTATTTTCCATTAAGCTAATACTGTCATCACCTGACTGCATTTTCTTTTTACTAATCTTAGCCTCTACGACATTGATTGATTTTTCTATATCAGAAATATTTGAATCGAAATTACTTATATCTTTCTTAAGTGCACGAGCATCCGACCGGATTTCACTAATTTCTGCCTCAACTAAATCACACTCAATCTTCTTCTCTTTATTTTCAGTAATCTTTAAATCAAGTTCATCCACTGATTTATCCGCAAAGTCAGTATCACTTAGAATATTAGCACGTTCGATGTAATCATCATTGAGTGCGTCATACTCTTTCTTAAGTCGCTTCATCTCAGTCTTAGCTGTATTAAAGGTATTCTCACCCTTTGTATACGCAGCCAAATTAGATTCCATCTGCTCAATTTCAGACTTAAGTAACTTAATTTCTTCCCCATAAGAATCAATACCAGTTTTATGTATGGTGATTGCATCTTTAGCACTCTTCCATTGAACTCGGTATTCTTTACGGAGTGATTCAATATCATCTTCAGTAGAAGGTTTATTACAGGTAGGACACTCAACACCGGCCTTAAGCTCTTTACCTTTACGCTCAATATCTATGCGCTTTTCATCGGTTAATTCTAAAGCACCTTCATATCCAGCTTTCATTTTCTGACTTTTTTCTAGTTCAGTCCTCTTGGATTTAATATCAGCGATATCAACTTTAGTTAACTTATCAAATTCACTTTTAGCAGTTTCGAACTTGGTATTGGCTGCCTTTGATAATTTATACTTATCTTTTCGCTCATCTGAAATTTCATCTAATCGAGTTTGTAATACCTTAACATTCCTAAGTGCATCAATCTCAGCCGAGTAATCAGGGAATTTATCAAGCTCAGTAGTCTTATCTTTACCCTTTTGGATGGTAATATCATATTCGTTTTGCTTATCTTCTTGCTGAGCTTTGTATTCTAATATTTTATTCCTGAACTCGCCTATTTGCTCTTTAAGCTCTTCAATGTCACCAGCTTGTTCTAGCTTCATTTGCTCAATCATCTCTTCAAGTTCAATAGCATCTTTTTCATACTTAACTACATCACTGGTAGCTGTAGCCATTTTAGTTTGAGCTTCTTTAAGAGCTTTTTTATTAGCATCTTTGAACTTATCAATCTGTAGAGTAAGCATAGACTCAATGAGTTTACGCTTCTTCCCGGGGTCCATGTCAATGAAAGGAGTAGTCTCGATTGTATTTAGAGAGATAACATTTTCG
>Ga0233414_10000955_pt1 | contig 11441 bp, 29 predicted proteins | sample Na_anoxic_10_MG_FD_189020 | JGI IMG/M metagenome (GOLD analysis project Ga0233414, IMG submission 189020) | Seawater microbial communities from Saanich Inlet, British Columbia, Canada - Na_anoxic_10_MG | ecosystem: Environmental > Aquatic > Marine > Inlet | place: Canada: British Columbia...
GGACAATTGGGCACCTTGCTGCATAAGTGGTTAGATTATAAATATAAGATCAAAGCGTTAAAAGCTGATACGTATCTAAAAGATAGAGACAGCGCAAGAAATGTTACAAACAAAAGATTTCAAATAACGCGTCGCACAGTATTTTTGATGCTAATCTTTACATTTTGTGCGCTTCATTTGTTACCTGGTTACACAGGGATCCCATTGTTTTTATTTAATTGTGAAACAAATGGGTTCATCTTTTGGCCGTTCAGCGGTGAGACATCAACCACACTACAGTCAGTAAGGGGTTTTATCATTACTCCTACATTATGTTACTTAATGGGCGCGATCACGGGTCTGTACTGTGGTAAGAGTGACTACTAATGTCTGGTGAGAAGTCTAATATTGAAATTATTCTTGACCATTTAATGGAGCAACAGGATAAGAATAATAATAACTTAAACTCTCGACTCGATAGATTAACAGAAATGCTCGACAAACTTCAGTCTCACCACATCATTGTTCCACAGCTTGAAAACAAAATTTTAATTATTGAAAAAAACTACGTAGATTTAAAAGATACACTGCAAAAATTAGTTTACGAAAGCGAAAAAAGAGAAGATATAAAAAAGTCTATAACTAACCCGTTAATTATGCGCACATTATGGTCATCGATGGGCATTGTTGCGTGCTGTTTGTGCGTAGGAGTTGGGTTTTCTTATAAGACTATTGATGCTAAATCAAAGCAAGAAATGCAAAAATTAATAAAAAGTCAATCGCATTGAATTTGTGTAATGTTTGGCAGAAAAGAAAGTTTGCCAGGGCCGTAAATTCTTAATCCCGCGACTTTTACATTGCAATCAACTGAAGATCGTCGATCGTGTGTTAAAAACATATAGTTTTGTAAGTCGTGCGAATTGAACTTGCCAACAAAAGAAGAATCTCTATTTATAAATTCGCCTTTGTCTGTGTATACGTGATAGTCCCCATCGATAAAACCTGGGTATCCTTCGACGTTTGTTATATGAATTTTTTCGTTTTTATACGACAAAACATCGAGCGGATACAAGCCAAAGACACGAGAATCTAAATAAACGCATAAAAGTGCTAAATGTATTAGTATATAATACACACATATTTGCCAAAATTTATTAATTTTCATTTTTTTTCAACTCAATTTCTTTGTGAATGGCCCCCCCGAGCCATTCTTGCATTCTTCCTTCAACTAACCACCAATGGTCAAGAATCGCATATAGTTCGTTATCACTTAAGTTTTTATGTGCGTTTTTTAAATCTTCTAACATTTTTATTCCCTCGTTTTGTTTTTTGTGTCTAGGCTATCAGTATCGATAACCTAGAATTAACTATAGTTAAAATGGGATGTCGTCGTCAAGAATTTCTGAACTAGCATCTTCAACCACTTCACCGGAAGGTATATATTTTGAGACCTTGTTCTTCCATCCATATTGCTTATCATTAAATCGCTCAACATGAGCTCTACCTTTCTTTAGCTCGAAGTCAGAGCATGAAATGCTACCCTTACTGTAAGCTTCTTTCATATCCAAGCAGTCACAAACGCTCTTGAGCTTGTGCATCCATTTTTGATCATGTAGCAAGTACTCAAAAACAGTCCTGTCTTTTCCCTTTGGGTTTTTAATGATTATTGATACTTCAAACATATCATTGCCGCTCTTAGATTGTCTCTCAATACATTTTTCTACTTTAATGTCATATACACCTTCCTCAAGTAGAAAGTCCTTCTGTCTCTCTTCTAGCTCATTCTGAATGTCTTCATCAGTCATTGGTGTAAAGTTATCCCAAGGCATATTCATATCTCCTATTTATAAATTAACTGTATCGTCTGCAAACTCTTCATCGTAGTAATCATGCATTCTCTTAACTACGTAACCAAGATCATTATTTATAAACTCTTCCTCAAACATTCCTCTTGGAGACTTGGCTTGTAGGTCCTTACCTCCAATTGTTCTGTATTGAGTTAGAAACTTATATTTCCCATCATTAACATACGTGTGCAATATAACTGTAAACTTACCCTCTGGTTTAACAGTATTTCTTAACATCTTCCCCATTACTTGCATCGTAGATATTCCATCGTCTCCTACATCGTTATGACAAAGTATCATTATAACTAAGTCACTTCGGCATCTAGAGATCTTATCCAGAACTTTCCACATGTTTGTGGCCATTATCGCGAACTTATCGAACCCTTTCTCTTGTGATCTCGACATGTATTCATCAACCATTAGGTACTGGAAGTCATCAATGACTAAGTTTTTTATTTCAGGTCTACGTTCATCAACAGCCTTTATCATTGATAACAATTCAGAATACCTATCAGATGCTAACTCCTTTTTAAGGACTGTCATATTACCAGCTGGGTTTTCCTTACTTAACTCCCTATACTTTTTGTTGCTGCCACGGAACGGCATAGGCTTATCCGTGGTTTTTATTATGAACGTTTCACTCTGGTCAAGTTTCTCAAGCGAAGTGCTTTTACCTGTTCCTGAAGGACCTATGATTAGTACTGGTTGTGACATTAAACTGCTCCTCCTGCTACATAAAAGCATGCATAAAATAAAATAGTTGCTGGTATAGACCATTTAATAATTTCGTATTTATTATTTTTCATTAGATTCCCATCCTTTGATGCGTCACTTTATTAAGGCCGTATAATCGATCTAGATTGTCAGCCTTACGCAACTCGTCATCGTCACTTTTGTAGCCATCTAAAGACATCAGGTGCTCGCCAAATGCTTCGTCAAGATCTAAATTGATTGATCTGATAACATCTCCGCTCATAAATTTATGAATGATTACATCCCCAAGATCTCTTGGTTTTATGCTTTCATACATTGCTTCAGCTAATACGCCAGAGTTTTTAATGTCTAGTAAGCAGTTTAATACCTCATCTTCGTTATCATCTTCTGACATCCAAGCACCTAAGAGTTCTTTTTGCTGACATTCTGACAGCTCAGAGAATGATTGAACGTTAAGCTCTGCAAAGATACTCAACAAGTTTTTATAATCTGACTCATTACCTTTTTTGATTTGAAAAAATTTCATAGCTAGTTACTCCTTTAACTATTAATAAACCAATCCGCCCATACGTAAAGTATTCTCAATATCCCATCGGTTTTGCTTTATTGCTATGTTTTGTACAATTCTAGCATATTTGCTGATTTCTTGTCCATCTAGTGTCGAAGATATGTTCAACAACTTCTTTAGAAGTGCTCTATCATCTAGATCCATTGCAGCTGCATATACTGTTTCGAAATCGCCTCTTAAGTCGTAATAATCGCTTTGTGTTACATACATGATTTTTCTCCTAGTAATTTGTTTAACTTACTCGTACATAATGACTTAGTTATTACACTCTGTCAACAAGTTTTTAACAAATACTTTTACATTTGTCATCGTTATAGTTAATATAGGTACATAGGTTGATATGTTAGATAAATTTATATTATTATGTATCTATATTAATAAAGAGGAAACAGACAATGGATTTAAGATTAGTAAGAAATTACGCTGAATTGAGCCAGGAAGAGTTTGCAAAAAGATTGGGAGTTTCCAGGGGAACATATAACAATTATGAAAACTCAAGGAACAATCCTAATCGAGTTGAATATATTAGATTTGAGAGAAAAGTTGAGGAGTATATAAAAAATAACTTCCCTCACATGCTTAGCCATTTTACGGGAGAAGGTGAAAATGACTTCAAAGACAAAGATAAGATACTAGCATATGCTAGATCATTATCACTTATGGCCAATAGCCTTATTGAATGTTTAGAGGATGGGTAGTATCCTAATAAAAAGGGCCTCGATAAAGGCCCTAGTGTCTAGGTAGACGATGTAAGTTAAATACCTAGGTTGTTACGATTAAGAAATTAAGCAGTTTCTATTTAACGATAACGGTATTAATAATACCTAAGCATATGACTAAAGTCAACTTAAGATTTTGACGTATGTGATTCGTTGATAGGGACATTAACGGAGTAAAAATGACTAACAGTAAACAGCTACCTTCACTAATTACAAACAGTCTTCATAGGCTGGACTTGTCTAGAACCAACAAAAAAGGCGCCCTACTCCCCTCTTTGCATCACTTTTGTGAGGTTACAGGCTCTACTCGGCAGAGGAGGGCGGACCGTCGTTCTAATATTTTCAATGTATTGAGTGTTATCTTGCCACAAATCGATTTAGACACCTTCACATGGGGTCAATGGTTCACAAGGCATGATGGTAAGACCGATTTTTACACAAGAGGGATTGATTATATATCTAAAGAGTCTGGAATCAACGACAGAACAATCTGTAGAGCTTTATCAGATCTAGAGAAAGCAGGGTATATTAAGGTTAAGAGAACAGAAGGTATGGGCAAAGACGGTAAAGACATTCGCCATTATTCACTTAGGACATTTACCAATAAGTTCTTCAGGGAACTAGGATTTAAGAATAAGACAATCGAAGAGACTAGAGCTTGGAAGAGAAAAAGAAACGAGAAGCAGTACTATAATAAGAAGGCTACAACTAAATGTACTCAAGGCGTTGCAAAGATAAATTCAATGTTCAAGAAGTTCGGACTTAAAAATAATAAGCCATACAAGACAATGCATCCTGTAAAACAGAATATATCGGTAACCGATACAAAGAACTTACTTCACAAAGCCTCACAGCTTGCTGAGTCGTCAGGACGTAGTCCAATGGACATATACGCAGAGCTTATAGCAAAAGGCCATTAACCCCTTCTAAATAACCCGTTCCGTGTTCACGGATGTACTTCTATATCTACCAGAAACAATAGTTCACTTTAGAAACAAATAGTCCCACAAACGTCCCCATTTAGAGCCAGTAAAACACATTAAATTCACACATCAAACTTATCCACAGATTAAGTGTCATCAGGGTAAGTCATTAAGTGTCCTGTTAATTACTGTTCTTTAAAACGTTTGTTAAACACTAAGATTTTTATAATGGGGGTTATCATAATTATAAACCGATTAGGGGATATTCGGTTATTGATTAACCGTATACGGCCAAATAATAGATCGACAAAAGTAGGCAAAAAAACAAAGGTTTTGTCGATTGATTTATATTGACTACCCAGTAACCCTGGGTAGTTCAAATATAAAACCATAAAAAGTTTGACCATCTATGATTACTTGTGTATTATCAGAGCAGCGCTATACTCTACCTTTAGCACGGATGTTATTAGGGTTCTCCCTATCTCCTTTTTTAGCACGGATGCTGGTCCATTGGGTATAGCGCACCAATACAGGGAAGAGAAGAGGTTTTTAGATGGACTTAACCATACCCATTAAAGCTGTTGGAAAAGAAAGACCAAGATTTCATCCTCAGTTTAAATACGCATACACACCAAAGAAGACAAAAGATTTTGAGAGCAAGATAGCTGCTTACTTTTCTGTATATATGAATAATAACAAATTAAAAATAATTGAAGGTTATGTAAGAGCTGATGTAGTGTTCTATATTAAAGTTCCAAAGAGTTGGTCTAAAAAGAAAAAACAAGAAGCGCTAGATGGTAAGATACGACCAACGAAAGCGGACGCTGACAACCAATTAAAGAGTTTATTTGACGGTTTAAACAACGTAGCATATGAAGATGATAGACAAATCGTAGAAGGCAGCTTTAATAAGCTGTATAACGAAGAAGATATGATAAGCATTAAGATCGTTGAAATAGAATAATTATCGTTTAATAGCTCGAAACGTTTGACAAGACGATGGCCTCTTGATATCATATCCCTATAGTAATTAATTGATAGGGAGAAATAGAATGTTAAGATTAGTTATAAATAATAATGTAAGCGTAACGTACTTTGAAGATTACAAAGATGCTGTTGAGCTCTTATGCTTATCCTTCAATGACGATAAGTTATTTCCAAAAAATCTTAAAGAAGACGAGATGATGTTAAACTTTAGCAAAATGTGCGATAAGCATATTGATTCTTACGAGCCTGATCAAGGAAAAAATAGATATAGAGTAAGGATAGGAAAATAATGGGTTGGTGGAAAGATTTCTGGACTAAGAGTCCGAACCAAAAAGATTTAGAGAAACAAGTTAAAGGATTAAAAAAAATAGTTAGAGACCAAGATAATCTTATAGACGATCTCACTGCTCAGCTTGATATGTATGAGGAAAAGATATCTAGGTTGAATGATAAGCTGGATTCTTTGCTGGTTGATAACAGCGTTGACTTCATAGCTAACGCAAGAAATAAAAGAGAAAATGCAAAACAATTTTTAAATAGGAAATAATATATGTTTTTTACATTAAAAGATGCGACTACTGTATTGATGAGTGAGGGCTTCTTATATAAAGGTAAGACAGTAAAATTAAGAACAGTTAAGACAATGGCTGATAATGGTTGTTTTAAGTCTTTAAAATTTTGTGACTGTGGTCAGAGTTTCGTAGTAAGTATTGATGAAGTAGAGAAAATAGCAAGACAAGAAAGTTAACCAGGCCGTGCCTACATTTGATCTCCAATTCATGTAGAAGATAGTTGTCAGCGTACTATGCACAAAAACGCTGTTTATTAATTACAGGGACTTATTAATGAATAGTAATTTTATAGGCATGATGCTCAAGGAAGATAGCATCAAAGAAAAGAAGGTAAAGATGAGCCTTGTCGACAGATACGAAGAGACCTTGTCGTCTGTAAAGGTTTCTTTTAATAAGAGATTGGATAGAGATATATTTACTGTGTTTATAGGCAAGTACGTTGCTGATAGCATGGGTGTAAAACCAGGTGATTATGTCGAAGTTATGAATAAAGGTAGGGAGTTTGAATTAAGGAAATCTAAGAAGGGTAAAAGCTCTTACAAGATACAGAAAATAGACCCCGACACAAGAAACAACTATAGAATACAAATGACATGGAAAAGGTTTAAACCTAAAGGGTCTGATTTGAATATTAAGATTGTTGGGCATGTTGTGAATCAAGATAAGTCTATGTTGTTTTGCTTAGATGATGGGGTTGTTTAATGACTCCAAAGAAGATGATTGTCTCGATAGTATTGATGTGGATTTGTTTGTATGTTTTGGATAAGTTTGATTATGTAGGATAGTTAATTTTAGGGGGGCAACATGAATGATGAAGATTTAAAAGCTGCTGCTTCAGTATTTTGTATGGCGTTAATTTTGGTTTGTTTGTTGGGAGTTTGTTTGTGATTGATTATAGGGGTTTTGTTTTTATACTTGGAATAATGGGTGTGGGTATATTGTTGATGTTAGGTTTAAAGGTTTTGTCATTAGCTCTGATTGCTTTGATGGCTTACCATTTAAATAAAGAATTCATTGAAGACGTCGAAGAGGATGATGAGATATATGGATGTCCTCCTGATTACAAAAGTTTTAACAGGAATAAGGATTTTTTAGATGAAAGGTAAATACTTCGTTTTTATGGATAAATATATAGAGGTAAAGTTCGAAACGGTAGGGGTTCAATCAAGATTTAAGCAATGGTTGATGAGGTTTTTTTTAGGGTTAAGTTGGGTTGAGGTTAAAAAATGAATATTGATGATCAAGTTGCTTTAGATGCGATGAAAGCTAATAGAAATAGATTGAGTGAAGATGTAGATAGGCTTAAAAAAAATAATGAGGAGCTTAGGGATTTGTTAATAAAGTGCAGGCACAAATCATACGACATAGAAGCTGAGAAAGATATGATGAATAACATTTCATTTCTAGGGACATCTGTCTCTTTCATTCTTGCAATGTTTGTTGGTGTATTATGCTTTTTCTTTATTGATGATGTATCTGGGTCTAGCAAAATGATATGTATTATTATAGGCGTGTGGTTTTCATCATTCTTGGGATACTATGCCGTTTGGAGATTAGACATCAAATACAGGTGGGCTAGTTAAACGTAGGCTTGGTATACAATTTAATGTACTATATCAGCATATAGGGAGAATATGATGAAAGAAAAAATAGTTTACGCAAGCGGAATGCATCAGAACAAACTTATCGACAACCTAGCAGCAATAAGAAGATTCAAAGGGCTGACTCAGGGAGAAGTTGGATCACGTTCTGGGTTCTCTAAAAGCAACATATCTAGAATGGAAGCAAACGTACACTCACCTTCGTTTAATACTTTATGTAACTACATAGAAGGACTTGGGTTTAATTTCAAGGTTGTATTAATTCAAGAGGATGAAGATGATGCCTAACGAGATAACCGAAGAGTATGTAAAGAAGATGCTAAGCATGTATAGATCTAAAGAATATAATGAGTTCTCTGAAGAAGAGCTTGATAAGCTAGAGAAGATTATGTGCGATGGATTGGAGAGTGAAGATGGAGAATGAATCTTGCCCGAACTGCTGCATAGATGATAATGAAGACGCACAAATGGTTATAAAGTTCATTTTAGAGGTTGAGGAGAGAATTTCTAAAATTGAGGAAAAGTTAGGGCTAAAGGGAACAAAGAAGAAAAGTTCTGAGTACTATAATTATCAGTAGAGGAACAAAGGGAGAAAATGAGTGGAAATTTGGAAATCAGAAGAGCATTATGGCTTTGATAGCAAGTACTTCTCAAATAAAGAGAAAGCGGATAAATACTATATTTATAAACATATAAACAATGGATTTGGGTACCCAAAGGACGATGAATTTTCAGAGTTACTAGAAATAGATGACCCTGAATCGTTAATCAGTAATTATCAATACAATACAGCTATAGAGGTTGTTGTATCAGAGCTTCATGAGAAAGCGTATAAATGTGGTTTAGTTTCAAGAATGTTAAAAGATTTAGGATATAAAGATGGTATGATAAATACAGTTTTGAGAAGGCTTAATTTAGGTTTTGAGGAAACACCCATACCCATCAAAGAAGTAGATTTTTGGGATGTGTAAAAATGAGTGGACATGGAGATCACAGTTAATTCCCCACTAGCTCAGTGGTAGAGCTGTTGACTGTTAATCAGCGAATTAGGCTTGGTTCGAGTCCAAGGTGGGGAGCCAAATTGTTTTTTTATTCACAACAGTTTAGATAGATATCTAATAATTTTCTAACGCCTTCGCTGAAGTTACCCAGTCCAATTTTTTTGATATATTCATACGAAAAATCATCAATGGTTATGTTTCTGCGTCGTTGATTGCCTTTTTGTGAAATTAAAGGCCGCCCTGGTGAGGCGACCTGTTTGCTCTCTTGATTACTCATTTTCAAGCTTCAGCATTTCGTTCTCTGCACACAAAGCAGCCATTGTTTGCATAAGCTCGATGGAAAATAAATAATCGCTAGTACGATTAAGCATAAATTGTTCATATGTATATTGAACGTTTGGATGATCTGTTTCTTGAGCAAAATATTCAGCGATTAAATACGCTCTATTCATTCCGTGCGTGTTTTTTGCATATTTTCTTGCTTGTCTGATGTGACGATTATATATAGTATCAAAGTTACTTTTTTTCATCTCTGTATTTCCTAGTTAGTTTATTTAACTTACAATTATTATTATACACACATAATTGTATAACGCAAGGCTTTTCTTGTTTTTTTTTCTATTCATCGTCGATGCATTCTTTTTGATCTTGAATTAAATCATCACGATGTTTTGTCATCCAATCTTCAACATCACCCGCTAACTTGCAACCCAAATCTGTCGCATCGATATGACAATTTTTACTTAATTCGAACAGCTCCTCATCTGTCGTTTCGTGCGTTATCTCTTTAGTCATAAAATCATAAACAAAATCGAATGATTCAACACATGAAATGTTAATCAAAAGCCCCGGCTTGCAAGTTAGTAAAACGTTGTCGTCCATCGATTGAGCTACGTTTTGCTCATCATCTGTTCTTACTTCTCCAAAAAGTTTAGTAACAGCAGCCCTAGCTTCATCAAAGTTTTTATAATCGCCAAAATGCTCTACGTGCCAATCGTTTGAATAGTAATCCTTCAAATCTTCACTGCTACCCACGACAATTTCGATATGATCTTGATCTGAGTCGTGCTCACAGTATCCGCTGAATGTGTTTTTTTGTATGTGACATGTTTTATTGTATGTATTCATTTCTGTGTTTCCTTAATTTATTTAACTTACTTTTATTATTATACACACATAATTAATATTGGCAAGTGTTTTGTGTGTGTATTTATATATTTATATAAGTTGTGTTGCATAAATAAAAAAATTGTATTATTATCGACCTTTACCATAAAAGGAGATACATATTATGGAAGACAAGAAACCCGCAATGAAAACAGCGCAAGCAAAAAGAGAGTATAAGAATAAATGTGATGCACCTTTAGACATCGCTAGCTTAGCTGACGTACGAAAGGGCATCATTGATTCTCACAAAAAGACGCGTCGTGCTGTTAGAGCATATAGCAATGATTTCATTATGATGAAAGATTCTGGACAATAAACTATGTCACGTACACCAGGATTAAATAACGAAAAGATTATGATAGCTGAGGACGCATATCATCAAGGAGCTAGTAACGAAATGGTTGCTGACTGTTTAGGAATAGCGTCCTCTACTCTTTATTACTATATTAACAATGGTGTACGCGATCTTGATAACGGAGATGTTGACTCAATATATGCAAGATTCCTGACGACTACAAAAAAGGCCAGGTATAAGTATGAAATGAGTCAATGTAAATTGATAGAGCTGGCAGCTGAAGAGCCTAAAAACTGGACAGCTAGAGCTTGGTTGCTAGAAAGAAGAAGCCCCAAATCATTTGGCAGAAATGCTGAAGAGCTAAGACAGTCTAAGTTGCTTGAAGAGAAGATAGATGAGGTCAAAAAGATGTTCAATGATAAGATGGGAACTTCGGGCGATCTGTCTTGATAGCCATTTTCTTGTTCTACGATAAGACGCACGGTATTAACAAGTCACTGACATTCAGTAAGGACTTAAAGCATTGCAATATAATAACATTTGATGGACGTGGTTACGTGATGACGACATTGGATCAGACTGGAATAAGCAGTAGGATCATAAGAATAGGTAATTTATCAAAGTTCTTGAAGAGGCTTCCGGCCTTGATGCCAGATCTTTCATCAATTATCTCTACATTCATTAACTGTAGAGCTAAGAGAAAGTGGAACCCATTAAGTATTAATAGCTGTAACGAGGTTTCAAGAAGGATAAGCGGTATAGATTTGCCTATAACTTTCAATGTTGCAACTTTATACTATTATTTAATATATTTTAATGGTAAAAGAGAGTATGACATTGACTATATATGGAGAAGAACATAATGGGTGGAAGTAGTGACGAAGCTGACAAGATGAACGATAGGCTTGAACAGCAACAGCGTAAAGCTGATGCAGATTTAGAATCAAGAAGAGTATCTCTTGCAAGAACAAGAATGGATATAGTCAAATCTCTTGGCACTCCTCAGTGGCAAAACCCAGATGCACCTAGCTCTGATACATCGCAAACTGAATTATAAAGGTAAGAAAG
>Ga0233414_10000956_pt1 | contig 11441 bp, 17 predicted proteins | sample Na_anoxic_10_MG_FD_189020 | JGI IMG/M metagenome (GOLD analysis project Ga0233414, IMG submission 189020) | Seawater microbial communities from Saanich Inlet, British Columbia, Canada - Na_anoxic_10_MG | ecosystem: Environmental > Aquatic > Marine > Inlet | place: Canada: British Columbia...
ACACCCTCTTCTGGAAGAAAACCGCTCATACTTATGGTTCTTACTGGTCTTATTCTCACTCTGTTGATGGTCACGTTTTTAGACACAGTGACATTTTTGACTGGACTGACATGCTATGCACGCTTTCATATCATAACACAAACTTCCAATCTAAAACCCCAAACGACTATGAGTCTGGATTACAAATGTTTTGGGCGTTGAGTGGAAACATTATGTCTGGCCCTAGATTTAGTTGTTATGTAAATAGTCCTAATAATAGAGTGTCTAGCAACTTTGAATCGAACATGTCAGGAGAAACACATGACTACTCAGCAGGCCGTCTACTAAAAGAATACATGAATGGCAACAGGGTGGATATGAATCATCTAAAAATTACTAATATAAACTGCCCACATACAGAAATTGACATTTTACAAGGATGGAAATAACTATGATTTTTAACATTAAAGATATACACAGAATGATTCCGATAACTGGAGTTATACACATTGGAGGGTTTAGGGGTGAGGAACTACCTTTGTATCGCTCAATAGGAGTTAATGATACAGTTATGTTTGAACCTCAAGAAAAACTATGCGAAATAATTAAGAGTCAGATGCTTCCAAGTGAGACTCTTCACAATTCTGCACTAGGTTACGACCGAGGAATGATGGAGTTAAATATATCCCATAGGCTTGGGGGTATAGAAAATGGAGACAGGGCATCCAGCTCTTTGCTAAAACCGAAAGTGCATTTGACAGAACATCCAGAAGTTACCTTTACACACACTGAAACGGTGTCGGTTTGTAGACTAGATGACTTCAAGCTCAAGGCCAACTTTATGAATATTGATGTTCAGGGGTACGAGCTTAACGTGTTAAAGGGTTCTGAAGAAACACTTTTAAATGTGGACGTGTTGATTGTGGAGGTCAACAGAGATGAAGTTTATGAGAACTGTTGTCAAATTGATGACATTGATAATTTTTTAAATCAAAGAGGTTTCCGCAGGGAGGCTGTTGTATGGCAATCTAAAAGTTGGGGAGACGCTTTATATGCAAGGAATTAGCATTGTAACAGGAACACTAAACCGCATAGAATACTTAGACGGTTTGCTTGAAAACACGGTTGATTCAGGATCGCACAATATTGAATTGGTGCTTGTAGATGGTGGCAGCACAGACGGAACCGTGGAATACATTAAACTTATAGATCATCCTAGAATTAAACTTATAGAAGTGGGTGAAAGAAGTTCTTATCCGCACTATATGAATCTCGGAATCAAAAATGCAAAATATGAAAACATCTGCCAATGGAACGACGATGTTCTTCTTTGTAATGATTGGGATGAAGTTTTTGCTACGATAGATGATGAGCATGATGCCTACCTTTTTAACTGGAAAGAGGGTGGCACGCAATCTATGACAGAGCGAGACTGGATAAGCTGCACAGAAATGAGAGACAATGGGTGGATTGTCATCAATAATGCTGAATGGTCGTACCCACAAAGTTCTGGAGAAAAACGTGGTGAAATTTGCATGAACTACGGAATATATAAGAAAGATGTGTTTAGGAAGTACGGGTTGTACAACCCATCTTATCAATATTATTGTGCGGACGGTGAGATGGCGGCTAGAGCATTTTACCAAGGGGCTAAATTTAAAACGTGTCTAGATGTAAAAGTTTGTGTGCTTCCCGCTGACAAAAGGGCTATAATGTTAGGGGAGGACGTTCAGCGTTACAATCATTTCTGGGTGTGGTTACACGGATTGCACAATCACGGTTTCACAGTACAAGAAAATAGAAAATATATACAATCTCAATTTTATGTGGAGTACCTATGAAAAAAATAATATCATTTTCACTGTATGGGAGTGACAGAAAATACACTCACGGCATGATAGACAATGTAGCTCTTGCGAAAATGTTTTACCCAGACTGGGAGGTTTTTGTATACCATGACAAATCAGTTCCCGAGTATGTCATAGATAAACTTAATGAAAGCCCCAAGGTTACTCTAGTAGACGTTACTGGATGCGGAATTCTTGCGGCTATGTGGAGATTTCTAGCGGCGGACGAAGATTGCGAAAGGTTTATTGTGCGAGATTCTGACTCTAGATTAAGTGCTAGAGAAGCTGCGGCAGTAAAAGAGTGGGAAGAAGAGGATAAAATCGTTCACATTATGAGAGACCATCCACATCATGGATATAGGATGTTAGGGGGTATGTGGGGTGCTAAAAAAGAAATGGTAGATCTGTTTGAAGGCACTATGAAGCAAGAGATATTTAAATATTCAGGATATATCGGTGATAAAGATTTAAGAAATTGCACAGACAGAGAAACTTGGTGGATGCAAGATCAATTCTTTTTAGCGGAAATAGTTTACCTGAAACTAGACCTAGACCAAGACGCTACTATCCACGCAGGACGAGACTACATGCACAAAGTAACCACATGGAATAACGAACCCTCTGCAAAAGATTTTCCAACACAAAGATCTCAAAATAAACACTTTGTGGGAGAAATATTTTTATACGACGACCTTGGTGAGACCACGAGAGATTATCAGTGGACAGAACTTTAATAGAAAGGTAAACATTGATGTTAAACAACGAAGATGAAAACGACAAAAACGAAGAAGACAAAGAAAAGAAATTGATTAGAAGTTTTATGGGCTTGGTTCCTAACGAGTTCCAATCTAAAGTCTGGGGTTACGAAATGATTATAGATGACTCCCCCTACTACCATATGAAGTCCAGCTACATACATTGCTCGGCATCTTCTTCTGCACACTTTCATAAAGATCGAGTAGAGACTATATATATCACAAAGGGGGGTCTAAGTCTAAGTATTGGCACTCCAAAAGATGATACGCTCTGGAGGAATATGAACAAGTACGATCATAACTATCCTGATTTATTAGATGCAGATGCTAAAGGTTTGTTGCCTCTAGATGATCAGTGGAATTGGTCAACCGTTTTGTTGTCCGAAGGAATGAGATACAGAATTAATCCTTTCGAGCTTCATTGGGTAATGGGCAACTTTATAATGTCTCCTACTGGGTGTCACTATACAGAGGTTAGTAATATCCACTACGAGAAAGATATTTATCGTCTTGTTAGCAGTACCTGCGATCCAAAATTAATCATGGGAGGCGAATCAAATGAGTAAGCCCATAAACATCGCGGCAGTTATGACCTCTCTAGATTTTTCGGATAAGTGTTTTTATATGATTAAAGAGTTCAACAAAGCACTTGAGTTAACGGACAAGAGAATATCAACCTCGTTATTTTTTTCTGTGCCAACATCAGAACCACTTCCTGTGAAGTCTTGTTTTGCTCATCAGTTTTCGTATTACCTTGAAAGCTACCAAGGAATGGCTATAGCCACAAATCTTAAAGACGCACAAACGACATTAAAAATGTCCGGTGGAGCAGATGTATATTTGTACCTTTGGGATCTTCCTTGGAACAACAAAACGGTTGAATTTGAAGAATGTGTCAAAGTAATGAGAGATTCAAGATTATCAATCATAGCTAGATCCGATTCTCATGCAAGAGCAATTGAAAATTTTTGCAACAAGAAGCCCGTAGCAATCATAGACAACTGGGACATAGAAAAACTTTCTGAACTTTACAGGAATTCGTAACAATTTTTATAGTAAACTACGCAAATTTGCGTATAATAATGTACACTCGTAAAAGATAAAGGAAGACAAGATGGAAACTATTGAATTTAACGGAGGAAAATACCCTGCTTTTCAAGCTAGTGGAAACTTTACTAGATTTGCAAAACCTTACGCTAAAGAACTTTGCACGGTTTTACCTGACGATCCGAAGGGTTATGACATAGGTTGTAATAGACCTGAGTGGGCTTTTCCAAACTCCACAATGATTGACACAGTTCTTGATGATGAATGGGATGCTTTCAACCTTCCATATAAAGAAGCTCCCTATGTTTTTTCTAGCCACTGTTTAGAACACATACCTTATTGGTTTGAAGCGTTAGAGTATTGGACAAGCTGCCTTAGAGATGGCGGAACTTTGTTTTTATACTTACCTAGCTACTCACAAGAATACTGGAGACCTTGGAACAACAGAAAGCATAAGAACATATTCACTCCCGAAATTATTAAAGACGCTTTGTTGGCACTTGGCTATAAGAATGTGTTTGTGAGCGAAGCTGATTTAAATAACTCCTTTATGGCAGCAGGTGAGAAATGCGGATAGTAGTAACAGGAGAGGCTTGCACAGACGTTTTCATGTATGGTAATTGCGACAGGCTTTGCCCAGAGGGGCCAGTTCCTGTATTTACCCCAAGGAGCAAACATACTTATAACGGCATGGCCGCAAATACTCACGGGAATATGAAAAACATATGCAATGGCAGTGATGATGTTAGTGGTTGGTTTCAAGTATATGCAAATAGAGCGACAAAAACTAGATACGTAGACAGGGCTAGTAATCAAATTTTACTAAGAGTAGATGAGAATGATGTATGCAAACCTATAAGAAACCGTAGCAAGGTACGCTTTAATCATAAAGATATAAATCTTCTTGTGGTTTCTGACTACAACAAAGGATTTCTAACTGATCAAGATTTGATTGATATAACTAGTCGATCAAAACTATCAATACTTGACACCAAAAGAAAACTAAATCAAGCAATAATTGACGCTTACCAATTCATAAAATTAAACTCGGTAGAGTTTGATAGAAACATAGATTTGTTAAGATCGAACAACAATATGAACAAGATCATTGTAACAGCAGGAGCTAAAGGTGTTAAATATATGGATACCGTATATCCACCACCAGTAGTACGTCAAACCTTTGATGTTTCTGGTGCTGGAGATGTATTTACAGCGGGTTTCGCGTATTCTTTTGCCACAAGCAGCAACATTGTTGACTCAATAAATAAAGCACAAGACTTTTGTTCACAAACCATTCAGAAGAGAGGAACTTGCATTTATGAAAAGAGTATGGGTTAATGGATGTTTCGACGTTCTGCATCTTGGTCATGTAAGAATGTTAGAGTTTGCAAAGTCTCTTGGTGGAAACTTGGTGGTTGGTATTGATAGTGACACTAGAGTGTCCAAGCTGAAGGGTGAGGGTAGACCCATTAATAACCAACTAAGCAGGTCAGAATTTCTGGTTGCTTTGAGGTCTGTTGATAGCGTGGTTGTGTTCGACTCTAAGCATGAAATGAGAAAACTATTAAGAATCCATCGTATAACTGACATGGTTATCGGAGAAGAATACAGAGAAAAAGAAATAACAGGATCAGACTTAGTTGATAAAATTCACTTCTTCCCGAAGGTTGGGAATCTTTCCACAACCAAAATCTTAAATAACTTCCGAGGGATTAATGAGCAAACCTAAAGTTTCTATTGTAACATCTGTTTACAAGGCTGATTTATTTATTGACAGCTTATTAGAAAATGTAGTGTCGCAAACATGCTTTGATCAGTGTGAGTGGATAATAATACAGCCCAAAGGAGATGGGTTTTCTAAACAGGTAGATGAATCCATAAAAATATATCAAGAGAAACACTCTAATATATTGTATAGTAATTTAGAAACAGATCCTAGTGTATATGGAGTTTGGAATAATGCAATTATTGAATCATCGGGGGATTTTATAACAAGCTGGAATTGTGACGATAGAAGATATCCAGACTCATTGCAAAAACAGATTGATTTTTTTGAAGAAAATCCAAGCATAGACTTAATTTACAACGATCAATTTTGGCATAGAGAGCCAAACTGGATTCCTTGGGATAAACGCTACAAAGGCATAGAACCTTATCCCGTTGTGCATACTATAAATTACGACAACAAAAAGAAGCCAAAATATTCACGACAAGCCTTGCGAGAAAACTTACCTCATAGCGATCCCATTTGGAGGTCAAGCCTACATGTAAAAAATGGTTATTTTAGAGAGGATACAATTACTGTAGCCGATCATGAATTCTGGCTTAGATGTATTAAGAACGGAGCGGTGTTCGAAAAAATAGAAAGTGTAATAGGCATATACTACTACAACAAAAATGGCATATCAACAAAACTAGAAAATCAGAAAAGCATCCAAATGGAGTATGAAAAAATTATCATTCCCCTGCTAGAAGGATTAAACAAATGAAGAAAAACAAAGTCAAAACAGTTCCTAAAAGTTGGGGCAGAGAGTTATGGATAGAAAACAACGATGATTATTGCTGTAAAGTTCTTACAGTACATTTTGGCAAAAGGTGTTCTCTGCACTACCATAAAGACAAAAAAGAAACATTCTTGGTAAACAAGGGTAGTTTGAGAGTGTTATGCTGTAATCTTGGCAAGTGGAACACGCAAGCTACCAAATTGATCTTGGCAGCAGAACCAGCTTCTTTTGAAATGCTTGCAGAAGCAGGTGTGTTTGAAGAATTCATTTTAAACGAAGGCGAAAGTTTAACTCTCGAACAGTTTACTTTGCACACTTTTACCGCATACTATTGCGAGTATTGCGAATTTATAGAAACTTCCACACATCACAAAGACAGCGATTCTTACAGGGTTAAAATATGATTAAAGATGATCGTAAACACCATTATCTAAAAGCATTATTTGTAGGACATTTAGGCTTAGGAGATCATGTCATACTTCATGGGGCGGTTAAGCGTTTCGCCAACCTTTACGAAAGCGTGCATGTTCCCGTCAAAGACCACAATAAGAGTGCTGTAGACTTCATGTGCAAAAAAATGCCAAATGTTTACACCGTAGGGATTCAAGATGAAAACGATCTAGGTGAATTACTTTCATTATACCGTAACGATGACGGATTAGATGTCATTAAATCAGGTTATCGAGATACAGACTCGTGGAACGTACTAACCTTTGAAAACCGATACATTTTCGATCAACATTTTTACACGCAACTCGGCTTAGATTTTCAGTTGTCATTTGATTGGGACGTGCCGGATGGAGAAAATTCGCAACAAATTATATCAATGCTTGATCCTAAGTGCGACTTTTGTTTTGTTCACGACGATCCATCAAGAGGTTACAACATCAAACTAGACACAAATTTAACGGTGGTAAAAAACTCAGTGCGAGCCGATACGTTTTTTGACTACCTAGGACTAATTAGAAAAGCTAAAGAAATTCACTGTATGGATAGCTCTTTAGCCTTAATTATAGACAGGTCAGACATTCCAGCCTTAAATCCTGATTCGACTCAAAAGCTGTTTTTGCACAGATATCTAAGAGCTTCGGAAGGGGCCGCAACATACCAAAAAAACTGGACAATAATACACAAACAAATTTAAAGGAGACAATTATGACAAGTATCAACGACTCATACATAATCAAGCAATACTCAGAAGGTTTTAGCACAATCGCTATCGCCAAGGAGTTGGGAACCTATCCTAAAAAAATTGAAAGGGTTCTAAAGAAGAACGGACAGAAAATGAGAACTCGTTCTGAGTCTCAAGCTCTAGCAATCCAGAAAGGACGCTCGGCTCATCCAACAAAGGGGAAGGTTAGAAGCGAAGAGGACAAGATCAAGATTAGTCTAGGAGTTGAAAAGGCTTGGTCAACTATGGATGCTGATAAAAAGGAAAAGTTCTGCCAATCCGCGAAAGAACGATGGAAAGACATGAGTGCGGAGAAAAAGAGGGAGATGCAGGAAAGGGCCGGAAGAGCCTTGAGACTAGCTTGCATAGAGGGTTCAAAGCAGGAGAAATTTCTACAGAATAAATTGGTAGACGCTGGTTATTCGGTGGAAATGCACAAAAAGGGATTAATCCAAGGTAAATTTGAAATAGACTTGCTTTTGCCAGAATTAAACACTATAATAGAAGTGGATGGGCCGCAGCATTTTTTGCCCATCTTCGGACAGGATAAACTTAATGAAACCATTCGTATGGACGGCATTAAAAACGGACTTTTGGTTGGTCGTGGATTTTGTGTTATACGAGTTAAGTACTTGGCTAAAAACATGAATAAGAGAGTAGAAAGAGACCTGTGGAATCTGGTTTCTAGCTCAGTTCAAGAAGTGGCTAAAAGTTTTCCACCAGAAGGAAAAAGATTAATAGAGATAGAAATTAAGTAAAGGAAAAAAAATGAACGATAGTATTTTTGATGTTGACAGTGTAAAGCAAGAGATTGACAGGGACAAGGTTATCGAGCAGGCACAAGCCAGTGGTGACTATGGGCCAATCTACGGTTCTGAGGACTGGGCTGAATTTGTTATGTCTCAATTTCAAAAGGGTGAAGTCTTCGAAAATGACGGTCTAACTACGGTTAGCTGTGCAGGACTTCGAAGAGTGGCTCAAAAGCTACTTGGAAACATTATCGTAAGCGAACCATCTCATGTGTTCCCAGCAACGGGGGATGGTGCTGGGAGAGCTACTGTGGCTTGGAGAGTGGTTATTGACTGGATGGGTACTGGAAAACACAGAACCTTCGGGGATGTTGCGGGCGTTTGGTATGGTAACACAGATCCTATGTTTGCAGACTACCCAGAAGCGACTGCCGCAACGAGAGCGGAGGGACGAGCTTTAAGAAAAGCTTTAGGGGTTAAGTGCGTTTCCTCTGAAGAAATTCCAAGAAATAGAGCACAAGTTAAAGAACTCAAGGATCAAAGGATGGCGGCTAAGCAAGGAAAGGAAACCGAGGGAGAATGGGAGGGAGGGGCTTCGATTAGTGATTATCAGACAAACTTTATTATGTCTAAATGTCGACAGTTAGATATGAGCGTTTATGACTTCGTAAATCTGGATAAGTTAGACAAGAAGCCGATCTCAAAGCTTACCAAAGCCGAAGCTGCTGAAGCTCTCAAATCATTAAATCACTTACAGCAGAACCCGCTAGAGATACCGAGAGACAAAGTTCAATATTTCAATACAGAAGAACATAACTAAATTAGAAAACGGAGATTTATATGAAAATTAGATACACAGAAGACAAAATTTCAGTAGAGCTTGAAGGCGATACTCAAAAGGCGTTATTCAAGCAACTAGCCGAATTTCAAGAAGTTTTTGCAAACACTCAATGTAAAAAATGCTTATCTGAAAGCACTAGATTTGTAGTTAGAGAAAACAATGGTAACGAATATCACGAACTTAGATGTACAAAATGTCAAGCTAGACTTTCGTTTGGAGCGAATCGTCAGGGGGGATCGTTATTTCCCAAGAGAAAAGATGACAACGAATGGTTGCCTGATGGCGGGTGGGTAAAATACAATAAGGAAACTGGAAAAAATGAGTAATAGAATTTCATGCTTTTCTGATATAAAAGATCTCTCAGAGTCTGAAGATATTTTTGTTATTGGAATTAGCGTTTTTAACAAGCAAACGGGCAAGGTTGATACCTTTGCAATGTCTAGCGGGTTTCCTTATCAAGAAATAAACTTAGCTAGAGAAAATATAACAGAGTGTTTAAAGGACGTATATTTTAAGTCTTATCGAAAAAGTAAAACGCAAAAGAAAGTAAAATAGTGAAACTTTATGAAAACAATCGCATGTATAACCTGCTACGATGGAGACGTTCACCTATTAAATAGGTGTCTGGATTCTATTGTTGACCAAAGGGTAAAACCAGAAATCTTGGTGGTGTGCTCAAGTAAAAGCAGTGAGACGAAACAGAGCGTGAACCAAGACTTGCTGGAATTTTCAAAAAAAAACCCAAACCACTTCGATAATATCTATCACTTTCATAAAGATTATACGACAAGAGCCGCCGGTGCTAGGAATATGCTTTACGAGTATAGCAAGAGAGTCGATCTGTGGCTCGATGGCCCTCCAATTACCATGGCTGATTCCGATGTTGTTGTTTTTTGTGATGTAGACGACTTTATTCACCCATCTAAGTTTGAAGTTGTCAATCAGGTCTTTTCTGAATGCGATCATGTTGACGCTTTAATTCATAATTATCATTCAATTCCAAGAAACGCAAAACCAGATCCTTCGATGTGGAAGTCTGACCCGGTAAATCTTCAGTGGGATGATGAAAGAAAAGTCTGGCAGGCTGAAGCAAGTTTATATCATGGTCGTAAGTATTATGTTAGCTTGGTTACCGATTACGAAGAGGGAAGCTATAGCAATGTCCAGTCTCCATCCGGCTCGCCAGTGTCTCATGGTCACATAGCTTGCAGGGTGTCCGTTCTTTCGGAGTTACAATGGGACGAAGACAAAGCTGGAATTGGAGAAGATGGATTTTTTTGCAGATCTATAGTGGATCATCCGAAGTTTAACTTGTACTGCACGGATTTAAAATTAATAGCATACCTTTCCTAATAACAGGATAAAGCCATGATAATAGCTACAGAATTTTACATGCCTAAAAGCGAAGCTAGACTAGAGGAAATAGTAGAAGCAATAGGTCGCAATGACGATGTTGCAGAAAAGCTGCTGCTGTATATCAACTCTAGTGAGCGAGAGTCTGTTTCTTTTGCTAAAAAGTATCTAAACTTCAAAAACGTATGGCAAATTCATCTTCCCGAAAGGCAAACGTTTGGATCAATATTTAGATCAACTCGGGGAGAAGGCGGCACTGTTGCTGTGTGTAATAACGACATTTCTTTTACACAAGAAGCTGCTGACATTATCAACAACGACGATATGGAGAATAAGTTCCTTTGTCTTACCCGATGGGACAAGGGACAGTTGAAAATGCCAGCTACGTCTAGAAAGTTTTCTCAAGACGCTTGGGTTTTTAAACCTCCGTTTATGAGTCAACAAATGATCGACAGTTCGCAATTTTATTTCGGACTTCCCGGTTGTGATAACAGGGTTGCGTTTAACGCTGTTGTTGCAGGTATGAATGTATTAAACCCTTGCGAAATAGTACGCATAGACCATCATCACTCATCGGACGAAAGAAACTATAAAAGAAACTCTAGAGGAACGCCAGCAAAGTCAGAGAAGATAGGGCAACCATCGGTATATATGAACGTAGTGACATCAAACAGTATGGAGTACAACTCAGACAACCTCTTGTACAAACGTCAACAATCTTGGAAGCACGATGTTTACCAAGGGGGAGATGCTGTAAAAGAGGCTTGTCATGAATTTTTTACGTAATTCTGAAACTTGGTATCAGCATAGAAATCTCCATGCTTGTCTATCACCTTCCAGCCGTTGTCATGTTCATCATTGATATAACGGCTGGTAAAGACATTTTTCAACCAGTTGCCTCTAACGTGGTAATAATACTTTGGCTGTTTAAGCCTCATTGATTTTAAAAAGTGCAGCCATCCAGTATCAACAGTGTACACCTCTTTAGCTCTTTCAACTACCGTCATCCAGTCCCAAATATGATATTTATGAAACAAGTCCTGTCTATAGTGCGGCTTAAACACAGTAAGATTGGTTTTTGGACTTAGATTGTATTTAGGAAGTCTGCCTTGATCTATACATATCGCATAATCCAAAGGAAGTTCCAACTGTTTGAACAATTCGGATTCTCTCTTTCTGTCTCTATCTACATGGA
>Ga0233414_10000957_pt1 | contig 11438 bp, 24 predicted proteins | sample Na_anoxic_10_MG_FD_189020 | JGI IMG/M metagenome (GOLD analysis project Ga0233414, IMG submission 189020) | Seawater microbial communities from Saanich Inlet, British Columbia, Canada - Na_anoxic_10_MG | ecosystem: Environmental > Aquatic > Marine > Inlet | place: Canada: British Columbia...
TAGACACTATCGATGGTAAAATAAGAATGACTGTTAAAAGTGGTACGCAAGTCGGTAGTATGTTAAGAGTCCCACAGAAAGGGTTCATTAGGGATAACCAAAAGGGAGATATGATTGTTGAAGTTTGGTTGGAGATACCAAAAGAAGTTACAGAAGAAGAAAAAAAGATAATTGAGACATTATAATTTGATTTTTTAAAATATTATGTTTATTATTAAAATAAAAAAATAAATATGAAAAAAGAAAAATTTAAAACGTTAGTGGATAAAAGTGGTAAGTATATCACTATAGATTTCAACATTGGAGACTATCTTATTAATAAAGAATATAGTATGCGACATTCTAACACCCCAGAACTATATTCAACCGATACGACATTAGAACAAATAGATAGGAACCACCATAATGCGCTAATGGACGATTTTAAAGATATCGGTTGTGAATTAAAAGAGCTACAAGTTATATAAAAATAGATTAAATTAATAAACAAAAGAAAAAAGTATGGCAAAATTTGAAGAAGTATTCGAGGATACATTAACTTTATTCAATAGACACATTGAAGATAGTTCTATACCCAGAGTGGTAAAAATTAAAATCCTATCCAATGAAGGGATAAAAAAAGGGTTTGGTAACGTAACTAAGACACAAGAATTTGTTAAATTTATGACAGATTACGATGTTATTATACAAATTAATGAACCTATATTCGATCAGTTAGAAGACAATCAAAAGGAGTATATGGTAAAAGATTTATTAGCTAAAGTATTTTACGATGTTGATAAGGATAAAGTAAGTATTTTACAACACGATATTACTACTTTTAGTGGTGTATTAAGTAAATATGATATTGACACATACCTTTCGATAAAAGAAAGTATTGTAACATTATTAGAACAAAAACAAATTCAAGAAGACGCAAAAAAATAAATTATGGAAATTAATAAAGACGCAACATCTACAGAACTAACGGTTCAAGATAAAAATTGGGAACTAATGAGTGTATTAGGGATGAAATGGTCAGAGACTACTGACTTAACAGATGAAGATAGAGATTTCCTATTAGGGAAAGTGGAAATCGTAAAGGATCACATAAAACGACAAGGTCAACCCAGTGAGTTACTAAAATAGGTGTATGCAACTTAGAGCAAAGACTGGGTACTCTTTTGAACGTAAGGTTAGAAGAGAAGAAGGTTTTGAACGTTATATAAAGGCACCAAGAATTAAATGGACTGGTGAGGGAAAAAATAATGTTCAGAAACTCCTAAGTTTAAATAAAAATCCTAGACTATTTAAACCTATTATAGAGGAATCTAAATTTACCAAAGCAGATGCTAGGGGTAAAGATGGTACTTTATATGAGATTAAAAAATATAGTAAGAAGGATATACTAAAGTTTAAACTTTATTCAGAACCTATTATAAAGGTTGCACCATCTAGAAGTAAATGGGGAAAAGGTGACCCTTATTATGATTCATTTAAAGATTCTGATGAATATAATAGGTTTATCCGCAAATTAACCAGAACTATGTGGTGGAGAAAGTATAATAAAACCCTACTTGAAAATATCTATAAATCAAATAGTGGAATCTTCTCAAAAGACGGGTTTATATCACATAAAGATTTAGAATTTAAGTGGGTGATTAATAAAGGGAGTTACGCCCCAATATTTGAAGGTTATCATAGATTGACAATTGTTTTTAGATTGAAACAAAAATTGGAATGGAATGATAAGGTATTGATTTTTTTAAAAAAAATTGGTATACTTAATAAATATAAATAAAAGATGATAAGTTATATTGGTGGAAAAGCAAGGATAGGAAAATGGATAGTACCATTTATCCCTAAAGATATCGAAACATATGTAGAAGCTTTTAGTGGAATGTTTTGGGTATTTTTTAAAATGGATTTAAATAATTACCCTAACCTTAAAACTGTAGTGTATAACGATTTTAATGGTTTAAACGCTAACTTATTTGATTGTTGTAGGGACTATGATAGATTATGGGATGAAATATCGAAATATCCTTGCCAACAATTAGGTATTGAGGACACACCTTCAGAGTATAGAGAAATGTTTGATGAGTATCAAAAACAGGTATTTCATAGTGGTGTGACAATAACTCAGGAGAATAAGTATGAAATCGCATCTAAATATGTTTATGTGCTAACACAGATATTTTCTGGATCAAAACCAGAAACATCTTCATATATAGATTATAAAGGTAAGTATCGATGTAAGGTATTAATATTTTTAGATAAATTAAAAAATCCAGAATATAGAAAACATTTTGATAGGATTACATTTGTAGAAAATTTAGATTTTCAAGCGGTGATTGAGAAATACGATTCAGAAAAAACATATTTTTATGTTGACCCACCTTATTGGAAAACAGAGAACTACTACTCCAACCACGATTTCGATAGGGGTGATCATGAAAGGTTAGCGAATACTTTAATCGGTATGAAGGGTATGTTTTCTTTAAGTTATTATGATTTCCCTTTATTAAAAGAATGGTTCTCACCATATGACTATGTGTGGGAAAAGAAAGAGTTTGCAAAGGCAGCCGCAGCTAAGAGTGGTAAAAAACAAAATATGGGTGAGGAATTACTAATTATGAACTATGGGGATACCAAAGTTAGTAAACCAGTGAGAGGAGAACAGTTAGATTTATTTATACATACATTTATATAATATGAAAATTCCAAAAAGAAAAAAGAGTGACGAACAAACATTATTGTTTGATTTAGAAGAGTACACAACAGGTACCACAGAAGAAGTACTCATCGATAACTTATTCGATGATGTAGAAGAATTATTTGAGGAGACAAACCCCACCGATGTAGGGTTAGTTACAAATGAGATATACTGTGGAGACACTGTTGAAACGATGAAGAAGATTGAGGATAAGTCAATTAATTTGATACTAACTTCTCCACCTTATTTAGCTTCAATTAGAAAAGATAATCATAAATATCCTGGTGCTAAAGATATAATTAAAGATAACCAACCCGTAAAGGAATATTTAGAATGGTTAGTGGAAGTATTTAAACAATATGAAAGGATACTATCAGATGATGGTGTAATAGTATTCAATTATAGTTATACAACCTTTAACCCTTCCTTACCTTATCTATTAATTAATGAAGTTTTTGAAAATACCTCATTACAAATATATGATACTGCGTCTTGGAAAAAGAAAAATTGTGTACCACTAAGTGGTCACCCAAATAGAATGACTAGGATTGTTGAGATGGTGTATGTATTCGCTAAAAACCCAAAGTTTAAAGCTAATAAGAAAGTATCATCGATATCAAAAACTGGACAAAGGTACTTTAAAACTTATTATAACTTCATTGAGGCGAAAAATAATGATGGTGCGGTGAAAGGTCATGAGGCTACGTTCTCATCAGAGTTCGCTAAATACTTTATTGATCTTTATTCTGAACCAAACGATATTGTATTAGATAATTTCTCTGGTACAGGTACTACACCATATGCGAGTTCTAAGATGGGTAGACAGTACATTGGGGTAGATTTGGTGGAAGATTATTGTGATCACGCTAGAGATAGAATGAATCGACTATACAAAGAAAGGAATAAATGAATAAAATATTAAACATTCTTTAATTTAAAGATATTTATATTCATAAACTAATAAATACTTGATTAATAAAATCAAAGTTTTAATGTTAGATATTGAGTAATCATTAAAAAACAATAGTTTGGAAAATAATGAAAAAAATGTTGAAAAAATAGTAGAGGAGATAAAATCATTAGAAAAAACACTCGATGAGATACAATCAGAGTGCTCCCACACAAATTACACTATTAAATACCTATCAGATACAAACTCACCGAAAAGAGTGTGCGATAATTGTAACAAAGATATAGGGTATGCCAATGACAAAGAGTTAAAAGATAAAGGTTTTATGTGATAAATTTGTTTAATTAAATATTTTTACTTATATTTGTATTATGAAGGATAAATATATAGAAAAAATGAGATTACATTTAATTGATGAAGACATTAAAACTAGATATAATGTCTTAAAAAATGATGCCACTCATACGGATGAAGAAATAAAAATAATTTATCCAGATATAAAAATGTTTAGTGATTTAACATTTGGACCACATAAAGTAGCACCTCAAGGGGTACAGTCTATATTAAATTTTGAGAATGGGTACTTTGTAAGTGTTGTCGGAGGAGCAGTTGGTTTATATGGTGATGGTGAATCATCATTTGAGGTGGGTTTTAATGACATATCAGGTGAGTTTGAAGTTGTTGGTCATTTATCACCCGAAGAGGTTACAGAATTAATGGTAGAGTTACAATCTAAACCCTTTGTAAATGACAAGTAATAAAGAATATATAGGTAGAACAACTTTTACAATATTTTATTCAGAATATGATAAAGGTGTTGTTGATGGTGAAAAACAAATCACCTTTAAGTCAATGGAATTACCAATATCCATTGAAGATAGTTATTATAATTTTTTTAAAGAAAAAGATATCCCTACTTCTGAAGAAATAAGGGGGTTCCTAAATAAATAATAAAACAAAGATGAGTAAGACAATATACATAGGAGACATTCATGGTTTAGATATATGGAATGAGATCGTTGCGAAACACGATGATGCCGATAACATTGTCTTTATTGGAGATTACTTCGATTCATTTGACATCCCAGCTGTAGTTCAATTAGATAATGTTAAGAAGATAGTAGAGTTCAAAAAGAAACGAGAGTTAGATACATCAAAGAAGGTTTATCTTTTGATAGGAAATCACGATATTCACTATTGGCCCGGTATTACAGGAAGAGGTAGTACATCAGGATTTCAAGAAACCATGTCATTTCAGTATGAGCATTTCTTTAGAGATAATAGAGACTGCTTCCAAATGTCAGTACTGATTGGTAATAGATTATGTACACATGCAGGAGTTGGAAATGACTTCTTGAAGAGTGTAGGATTTTGGAAAATGGATAGCGCAGATGAGTCAATTATAGCTGATTACCTAAATGATCTGTTTCATTACAAACCAAATGAATTTACATTCGATGGAGGTTATGATAGAAACAATACTGGTGTTATTCCTAGTTACTATGGGGACGATGATTGGCAGTCTCCGATTTGGATTAGACCAAAGTCACTACAACGAGTAAATAAGAAGACAGACTTAAAGAAAAATTACATTCAAATTGTTGGGCATACTCAACAAGACCATATTGACATTAAAGGTAAAACAACTGGTGGTAAGTATTACTATATCGATACTCTTCCTAGTGGTGAATATCTTATTGATGTAGATGGTGAATTTGAAATAGGATATGCAACAATTGTAAAATATATATAAGATGAGTAAATACATACCAACAATACCAATAAGAGATATACCCGAAGTTACATTCCTCCCGATTGAATCAAAGGATGAACAGTTTTCTAAAGAAGAACTAATATCAAAGTTAGACAACGCCTGTTCGAATGGAAACAATGGTAAATCTAAATATAAAATAACATTTCTCACTAACAATGGTTGGATGAGGATTCATACTACTATATGGATGGTGGGAGAAGAGTTTATACTATTGAAAGAAAACATTTACATACCAATCAATTCAATAATTGACGTAATATAAAACAAAGAAGATGAAACATAAAATACCAACACACGACCCACAAACTGGGAAATTAAATCCTTATTATAAAGAATTAACGGGAGAGGATAATCCATTTGATATAATATCAAGTGGGGGTAAAGATTTAGGTAAGATGCCAAATCAAAAATGGCACCAGATAGTTTCTTTTATTAAAAGTGGTGTAAGGATAGTGGGGTATATATTGATACCATATGATTTAGTGATTGCCGCTTCAGTATTAGTATTTAGTGAGGTGATCGGAATAATAGAAGAGTTAGTTTAATATGGAGAAAATTAAAAAAATATATTACATATTAAATCGATGGTTTGAAATTAATATCGGTTGGTTTTTTGTTAATGGGAGAAAAATAGATTCTTATTGTGAAACTATTAAAGAAAAATATGGTTAGGGATTAAATAGGGAGAATTGTGATCTTATCACCTTCTATTTCGATTTCATAGTTATCTGGGGATAAGTTAGTGTAATAGATTTTTAAATCTTCTAATTCATCTCCTTTTTTTTGTGGTACTTCTAATTGTCTTATCTTCGGTCCTTTATCTTTTGGGGTTTCCCATTTAACAATGTTGTATCGTTTAGAGTTTTTTAGGAAGTCAACCTCATCAGTAAACCCCCAGTTTTTATCTTTACCACATTTCTTATAATATACATCACCGACTATATCTCTGATTTGATATTGACATTTTTCTTTATCTTCGTATAATATATCTAATAACTTTAGTGCCATTTTTATATTATAAATATAAAAGATTAAATAATATTTGACAATTTAAAAAAAAAGAACTATATTTATAATATGGGATTAACAAAACAATTATATGAGAGTTATGTGTTAGACGGTAGTAAGGATATTAACTACTATGAAAATATTTCATATATGAGAGGTTCTGTTAAACCAAAAAAAGGTAAAAAATATGAATCAAAAAAGTCGAACCAAACTCTTAGTGGTGTGGTTAAAATCGACAATAAAGTTTGATTCATTTTAGTTCTTTGAAAATATGGGCCCGAAAGGTATTGATTGGGTATAACCATGAGAGAGTAAGCGTGTCGTCTTTGGAGCGTTAATCTGAAAAACCGTCATAACTGACAACAATTCAAACTTAGAGCTTGCTCTAAACGAAAACATTCTTTTGAATGGTACCACAGGTACTATTGCGAAAGAAGAGGTTGTATTCGCCTAAGAGGATACAAAAAATTCGAATATGAAACAGTATAATCAAGTTCATAGGGGAATTAAAACAATGTGATTATGGTTTGATAGTTTTGGAAACTATATAGTTTGTCTGTTTTGAAAAATAGAATACACACGTAGAAAACCTTTTAAGGGTACAACAAGACGAGAGTTCGAATCTCTCCGGGTCCACCATAAACAGTACTTACCACACTTCCCATAAGAACAGTGTATCAGGGTAAGTATTTTATAGAGTTTCCTTATTCTCTAAAGATAAGGTGGTGGTAGTGTCGATTAAGAAATTAAAAATCTAGTCGCCCCCAATATTAAACCTCATCAGAAATGGTGGGGTTTTTTTGTTATGTGAGTATATTTATAATAAACACTAAGACAATGGGGAAATATAAAAACTACTGGGATTTTTTAAAGAGTACACCTAAAAACCTATCATCGATAATGGTGATTTGGGGAATGGGTTTATTAGGTTTGTTTACAATGTACGGAGAAGACTTCGACCCAGAGTGGACTAAACACTTCGCTAATGGATTTATAGTGTGTGTAATGGTTTTAGGTTTGTACAGACCATACACCATTTATAAAAAATTTAAATAAATGATTCTATTATCAGTACTTAGTCTAATATGTTGGGTATTGGCGTCATTATGTAACGCTGTAATGGATACGTTAGCAGATAGAGCACACTTCGAACAATCAATATTCTCAGAGTACAACTCTAATTTTTGGTTAAAGACTGACAGTTGGGTAAATAAGTACAATGATATTGATGGTGATGGTAAGGGTGATGTCGAAGGTGGGTTCAGATATAATGGTCCGTTTGGTTTCTTAAATAATCTATTAGATGGTTGGCATTTGTTCCAGTCAATGATGATAATACTATTAGCACTAGCAACAGTATTATTTCAATACACAGTTTATCTTTTTATATTCGACTCCCCAGTATTAAATATTTTTATGTGGGTAATGGTGTTAGGTGTTCTATGGAATGTCCCATTTAGTTTAGCTTACCATAAATATTTAAAGAAATAAACAATGGAACCCTTTTGGGTAAGTTACAATATAAGTGTAGTTATTTTTCATGTGTAATGTTTACTTATTATACTATAACTTCTATTTTTATAAAAAATTAAATTATGAAAAAAGTTGAAAATGGAAAAAATGTAGTGGTACACTATACTGGTAAGTTTGAAGATGGGTCAATATTCGATACTTCTCTAACAGAAGGAAGAGAACCAATCAAAACTGTATTGGGTCAAGGTAACCTCATTAAAGGATTCGAAACTGGTTTGGTCGGTATGTCTGAAGGTGAAAAGAAAACTGTAGAGGTAACACCAGAAGATGGTTATGGTGAATATTTAGATGGGTTAGTAACTAAAGTAGAAAAAAGTAAAGTACCTGAAGGTGTTAAACTTGGGGACGTACTACAATCAGAAGGGCCTAAAGGGACTATTAATGTAACTGTAACAGAAATCAATGAGGACGATATTAAATTAGACGCTAACCACCCTATGGCTGGGAAGAAACTAATTTTTGATTTAGAAGTTGTAAGTGTTGATTAAAAAATATTTTCTAAGGGTGTTGACTCTTAAATATATTTTCACTACTATTGTATAAATAATAACAAAATATATAAAGTTTTCAAAAGATGAGTGGAAAAAACACAAAAAACAGAGAAGAGGCGTTAGCGTCTTTATTTGGACCTTCTAAGACAGAAGTTCCAACAGAATCATTAACTTACATTAGAAAGAACCCAAAAAGATTTGTTCAGAAAATTACTGAAATCTACGGTTTAAATTCTGTAGTTAAATGGGTGGGTGAAAAAGCGTAAGTAATAAACCTAAAATTATTAAAAGGGTGGTATTTTTTACCACCCTTTTATATTTATAACTAAAGAAAAAATATGAGCGATTTTAATGAATTAATTAACTCTACAAAACCAACGTTAGTAGACTTTTACGCTGAATGGTGTGGACCATGTAAAATGATGTCCCCAATAATTGAGCAAACTAAAAAAGATTTAGGAAATACTACAACAGTATTAAAAATAGATATTGATAAAAATACGGATGTTGCACGTAAATATGGTATCAGAAGTATACCGACATTAGTATTGTTTAAAGAAGGTGAAGTGGTTTGGAGACAGGGTGGTGTACCACCTAAAAATTTAATCGTTGAGTCAGTTAAAAAATTTGTATAATACCCTAAATTAGGATACTTATATAATAATAACATAAACAAAAAAAATATTTTATGGAAATATTAAATAAAGTGATCAACAGTAGATTTTTTATGTCAGGCGTTATAGGAGGAATTACTATAGCATTAATCGTAAACGGTAGTACAAATTACGCATGGTTTGCGGGTGGCGTTGGTGCCAGACAATTTCTATTGTCATTTAAAAAGTAATAAAGTTTTTTAGTAAAAATAATAAACCCACGTCATTGTGGGTTTTTTTATGCTTACAAGATATTTATATTATAAAGTTTTTATATATGAGAAAATTAATAAAATTTATTATGAAGGTATTTAAAGACATGTTAACAGAAAGGGGTAAATATTCTCAAGGGAGAATTTATCTTTTAGTATCAGTCATCACTTATTATGTAACATTAGGTGTTTTAATGGTTGCGGGAATACATAAGTCAAACGAAGGAGATGGTTTGGATATGGATAAATTTGAAATTATTATTGAAGCCCTTAAATACGCAATGATGTTGTTTGGTGGGTATGTGTTTGGTGGTAAATTCATGGACGTAATTAAGGTAGTAGGTGGTAAAGGAGAAATAAAAAACGATGAACCGATTGGGTAATGAAATTAAGATTAACTGAAGGACAATATAAAAGATTATTATCAGAACAGGAGACTAGTGAAGAACTAATCGATTATGATGGGGTACATAAAAAAATGGGAAAGAAAATAGATAAATTTATGTCTAAGTTATTTATACATATTTTTGAAACTGATAAAATAACCCCACAAACAATGGAAGGTCCTTATGAGTATGGGTATAAAAGTTTAGTGAAGGTAATTAGTGAAGTGGGTGACTATAACAGACATAGTTCACTTATTTTAGCTCATAACTATATTAAATATTTTGATTTAATAAAGAATGGTGACGTTGAAAATTTGATAGGGAAACCTTTAGAATATTACGCATTGTTTCAAATAGATGTACCTCTTCACTATACTGGTGAAGTTACAGGTACAGGGTATGGGACAATTGAGGGATATTCTACAAGTCCCGATAAATTTTTTAATCAAATAGAACAGAATGAATACGACATTAACGATATAGACGTTAACCCAGAGTGGTCGGGTGATGTATATTGGCATTTAGATGATGACGTAACACGAGATCAGATATTTAATGATTTTGATAAATTAATAGATAAGGAAGAAATAACTTGGGGATAATGAAATTAAGATTAACTGAAGGACAATATAAAAGATTATTATCAGAGGATAATAAAAGTTTTCTTGATGGTCAAGTGGACTTTAAAAATATAGGTAATAAAATAGATGGGTTTATCGCCAAATGTTTTGAATATGTATACCAAATGACATCCTCCGGTGAATATGTAGAACGACTCACCCGTAAATTTATGGAAGAATTTAACTTCACTGAAGCTGAGGCAACTATATTATCACATAATTATGCAAATATTGATGATAAAACTGGTGATTTTAAAAAATTTATTGGGGAACCTTTAGAATATTATGGTAAATTTCGTTGGCAGGGTCATATTCCTGTTATGGCTTATGTTAATGGTACGGTAGATGGTTCGTATACCGGATACGCCACCTCCCCTGAAGAATTTTATTCACTTCTAGAAGAGGGAGAATATGAGGATTTAATGGATAATGGTGGTCTGGTTGACTATGACGAAGGTAATTTAGATTGGGAGATTGACCACGACTGGGCAGCAGAAAATCTAGGGAATCAAATATATGATTTGGATAAAGACGATGTAATAGACAATATAACCATAGAAGATTAAGATGAAATTAAGATTAACGGAAGGACAATATAAAAGATTATTATCTGAGGATAATAAAGGTAGGTTTAATACTGTTACACCACAAGTGGCTAGGTTAATGGAGTTAATACATAAACACCACAAGATGTCACCAAAAGGAGAAACAGTAGAATTTTTAATTAGAGATATGGGGCTCACTAATAATGAAGCGTTAACCATATGGAATAGTTGGATTAAAGATTTTAGTTCGTTAGACCTTATAGATTATAGGGATTCAATTGGTAATGAATTGGAATTTAAAGGTGTGTATACTGTAAGCACCGATTTACCTGTATATTTATGTGGAAGAGGACATATACCTGGATATGTAACGGTAGAAGCATCTTCAGAGGAGGATGCGTTAGACAACCTACAAAGAGGTGAATATATTAGTATGGAAATAGACGAATATAGTGATGAGTGGAGAAACCCTGATTTGGATTACGATAGTGAGGACGCTGATATAATGGAAGATATGGTGTTAGACCATATTTCTGATTATGGTATAGGTGAAATGTTAGATAATATAGATTTAAAATGAAAATAATAATAACAGAGGAACAATATAAGAA
>Ga0233414_10000959_pt1 | contig 11436 bp, 9 predicted proteins | sample Na_anoxic_10_MG_FD_189020 | JGI IMG/M metagenome (GOLD analysis project Ga0233414, IMG submission 189020) | Seawater microbial communities from Saanich Inlet, British Columbia, Canada - Na_anoxic_10_MG | ecosystem: Environmental > Aquatic > Marine > Inlet | place: Canada: British Columbia...
GGGAAGAAGAGAGCCTCGATGAGCTTGGGGCCGGACGAGACGCCGGCCCCGAGGACGAGGTTCAACCATCGGGTGAAGCAGAAATAGACGGCGAAACCGCAGACGTGGACATGGGGCGGGCCACCGGTTCGCTTCCCGTGGAGGACCCGACGCTGCAGAAGCACCCCGAAGCGGAGCCCTCGGACGAACCCAGCCCGCAGGTAGAGGAGCCTGCCGAAGCGCCGGCGGCGGCAAGCGATGACGGCACGAACGTCGAGGTCTTCTACGGCTACGAAAGCGGCCTCCTCGTCGGCGTCGACGATTGGTTCTACCTCTCGCTCGCCGGCCTCGTGCAAGCCCGCTACACGGTCAACTACCGAACGAAGCCGCCGACAGACCCCACGACGCTGGAGCGGGAGAAGCAAGTCTCGCAAGGGTTCGATATGGCCCGCGCGCGCTTCCAGCTCGGCATCGGACTGACGCAATTCGTAGCCTTATACATGCGGATCGGCGTCGTGGCCGGTGGTGACTTCTCGTTTCAGCGCGCGTTCATCGACTTGAAGTGGAAGTGGCTTCGAATCCGAGCAGGCTTGTTCATGAACGAGACCATCGCCGAGTCCTTGATCAACCCCAACGACCTCTACTTCCTGGACTACTCGATCGTCGAGAACGTCTATACGCCGGGTAGCTCCAAGGGCATCATGCTCACGTACCTGCGCCGTCGCTTCTCGATCAACCTCGGCTATTCGGATGGCTTGCGAACCGGCTTCTCTGAAATCCGATCGGCTACCAGGGCAGACTTCGCTGTCACCCTGCGCGCGCAGTACGGCTGGGGCGAGAGGGGGCTGTCCGGTTTCAATCGCCTCACTGCACGCCGAGGAACTCCATTTGGAATTCGGCTAGGCGCGGCGGTGCACTACCAAGACGGCGGACGGAGCCAAGGAACCGCTCCGGTGAAGATCGCCCTAGGAACCGTCGACGTGTCGGCGCGCGGAAACGGCTGGAGCGCGCTCCTCTCGATAAGCGCCGGGCAGGATGGACAGGCCGCAACTGCAACCACTCCCGCCGGCGAGGTCGTTTCCACAGGAGTTACCCTGATGGGCGGCTATTTCGTCATGGATGACTTCCAGGTCTTCGCTCAGTACAGCATTGTTGCGAAACCGATAATCGAGGGCGAACCGCCTCCGAACGCCCCGGACGCAGACCTGGGCAATCTGAGCAACTTCCAATCGTTCGGCATCGGCTTTTCGTACTTCGTCATCCCCGGTCACGACAACGTGAAGCTCTCGACTGACTTCCAATACTTCTTGGGCCACACGAGTGGAAGCAGCGTGCCACCTTCACCGCTCAACTCGATCGCGCCCAACGACGATGGCAGCCAGTTTGCATGGCGCATTCAGATCAGTGCGGCGTTCTAGACGCGCGCTGCGACAGAGGCAGTGGAGCCGAGTCGATTGGAACCATGCTGTCCGAAGTGCTCACGCAATGCTGCGTTGAGCTCCGCCGCCTTTTGAAAGGTCACCCCGTGCCCCGCGTCATCGAATCGAAGAACCCGAGCGTTCGGAATTCGTTGGGCTAGCCGGTCCGTCTGAGTCGGCCGAATCAGAATGTCTTTTCCTGGACGAACCAGAAGTGTCGGCATCTGGATTTCCGGCAAACGCGATTCGGTCGAGTGCCTCCACACCGCGTAGAGCTGGCCCAGCACGGTCCGAAGCGCGGGCGGATGTCCCAAGCGCACGTCGAGATGCGAACGGATCGCCGTTGGCCCGATCGATTCGAGGAACTCGTCTGGGTAGAGCAGGCGCGGCAACGAGCGCATCCGATTCTTCTGTCCGCCAAACAGCCCCTGGACGAAGAACCTCATTCCGCGGAGAGTCGGGAGCGACGCCACCGGGGCACCACCGTGCGTTGCGACCAGCGTCAGGCTTTGGCAACGGTCCGCGGAACGAAGGGCGAGCTCCTGGGCGATCATGCCCCCCATCGACACCCCAACGACGTGGGCCTGGTCCCAGGACAGGTCATCCAGGATCCGAACCGCGTCATCGGCCATCGCCGGAATCGTCCGAAGGAACGGCCCGCGATCGCTCTCACCGACGCCTAGATGGTCGTAGTGGCAGCAGCGGTGGTCGCTTTGGAGCTCGTCGACCTGAGGTCCCCAAACCGCCCCGGGCATTCCGAACCCCATGATGAAGAGGACCGGCGGACCCTGCGAACCGAAGACCTGATACGACAGCCGAGGCCCCGTCTTTGTAAGCTTCTGGGTCACTGCGACTGGTCGTAGTAGCGGACGGTGGGGTACGCCAGCTCGATGTCGTCGTTCTCGGAGAACTGTTCCAATATCTGCTCCCAGAGCCGCTGCTCGGTGCCGCGACGGGTCTTGGGCTTCGTCATGTATCGAACCGTGAGCAGCACGCCGCTGTCGCGCACGGTGGTGTAAACGATGGGCGTGACCTTTCCGGAATAGATGAGGTACCTCGACGCCGCCCGGCGCACCTGGCGTTCTACTTCCTCGGCAACGACGAAGCTGTCGTCATCGACGATCGCCTCGAGGATGCCCTTGGCCTTCTTCCAATCGCTTTCGAAAGTGATCAGCACGGGAATCTCGTGCCAGATGTAGTCAAAGCCCTTGTTGAAACTCGCGGTCACCGCGCGCAGCACCTTGCCGTTCGGCACCTGTAAGATCCGTCCCGTGCTCTGGTCGGCGTCGACCCAGTTGCCGATCTCCAGCAGGCTGAACTGGAAGACCCGAATATCGATCACGTCACCTGCGACTCCTTCAATCTCGATGCGATCGCCTACTTCGAACGGGCGCCTAATCATGATGAAGAGAAACCCAGCAATGTTTGCAATGGTGTCGTGCAAGGCCACCGCCAAGCCAGCACCCAAGATGCCGGCGAACGTGGCGATTCGTTCGAGGCCCGCAAACCAAATCACACCCAGGAAGATCAGGATCAAAACCGCGATGGTGGAGGTAACGCCGCGGCTCCAGCTGTACCGCTGCCTGACGTCAGTGACATTCCGCAGCAGAACCCGCATCAACACGGACCGAACCAGCAGGAAGAAGAGCACCACCAACAGAGACTTGACGATCTTGATCTGGGATTCAGGCGTCATCCCGAGCCAGGTCGCTCCCTCCATCATGAACGCTTCCACGCAGCTAGCCTACCGCTCCGCTCGATGCGAGAGAAGAGCGAAAGAATCCTAAGGTCTTTCGACCGGCTTCCGGGCTATGCTTCGGCATGCCCTCGAGCGCCAGCTTCTTCGATGACGTCAACCGCTACTTCGACGCGGCCTCGCGTCACACTGATATCGCTCCCGACATCCTCGGCCAAATACGCGCGTGTAACGCAGTCTACGGGGTTCAGTTTCCGGTTCGCCGGGATGACGGGAAGATCGTCGTCGTGGCGGGCTATCGCGCAGAGCACAGCCATCACCGGCTTCCGACCAAAGGAGGCATTCGCTACTCGCTCGACGTTTCGGAGAACGAGGTCATGGCCCTCGCTGCTCTGATGACGTACAAGTGCGCGGTCGTCGACGTTCCCTTCGGTGGTGCAAAGGGAGGCGTGTGCGTCGATCCGCGAACGGAATCCGCATCGTTTCTGGAACGCGTGACGCGACGGTATACGACCGAGCTCATCCGCAAACGCTTCATCGGCCCCGACGTCGACGTGCCGGCGCCCGATGTCGGCACCGGCGAACGGGAAATGGGTTGGATCTACGACACCTACAAGACCCACGGGCCGGACACCTTGAATGCACTCGCCTCGGTTACCGGGAAGGCGCTCAAGGTACATGGCATCGATGGCCGTCGAGAGGCAACCGGCTTGGGCGCGGTCATCGCACTAGAGCACTTCCTCTCCGAAGAAGAGGACTTGAAGCCGCTGGGCTTGGAGACCGGCTTGGCGGGCAAGCGAATCATCGTGCCGGGCCTCGGAAAGGTCGGCCTTCACGCGGCGCTTGCCGCGGTCGACCGGGACGCGATTATCGTCGGTGTGTCGGTCAGCGACGGCGCGCTCTACGACGAGGGCGGGCTGGACGTGGAAGCCGTCCTCCTACACCGCGCGGAGACGGGGTCCCTCAGGGCTTTCGAGGGGGCTCGATTCCTGGCCGATCCGGATGCCATCCTGGAAGAGGCCTGCGATGTGCTAATTCCCTCTGCGCTGGAGCATCAGATCACGGCCCGGAACGCCTCACGGCTGCAGGCGAAAGTCATCGTCGAGGCTGCAAACGGCCCCGTGGATCCCCAGGCGGACCAGATCCTGCGTGAGGCGGGCACGATGGTGATCCCCGACATTTACGCCAATGCGGGTGGCGTCGTGGTGTCGTACTTCGAGTGGATCAAGAATCTTTCACACGTGAGCTTCGAACGCATGACCCGCCGCTACCAGCAGATGGCAAACCATCGGCTACTCAACGCGATCGCGCGCCTCACCGGTAAGACCCTGCCTCCCGAGGACGCGGCGCTACTCTTGCAAGCGCCGAACGAGATCGACTTCGTTCGTACGGCCCTCGAGAACACGATGGCAATTTCCTATGAGAAGATCCGCGAGCCGTGGAGGCGGAAGGGGCTCCCAGACATCCGCACCTCGGCGTACCTCAATGCGATAGAGAGCGTATCGAACTCCTACTCGCTCGATGGCATCTTCCCGTGACTGACTTTCGAATCGTACTCACCGGTGGCCCGGGCGGCGGAAAGACCACCGCCGCGGATTTGTTCCGCCGCGAGATCGGCGAGAAGGTCGTGATCGTGCCCGAGACGGCAACGATGCTGTTCAAGGGCGGCTTCCCTCGATTGGGCGAACCCGAAGCGCGCATGGCGACGCAGCGAGCTATCTTCCACGCGCAGGTAGCATTGGAAGACATCCAGAGCGCGCACTACCCCGGCCGCGTGCTCCTCTGCGACCGCGGCACCGTCGACGGCGCTGCTTTCTGGCCGGACGAAGCTCCTGAGGGCTTTTTCGACAGCCTCGGCACCAGCCTCGAGGAGCAGCTCGGACGTTATGATGCCGTCATCTTCTTCGAGTCGGCAGCCGTCGGCGATATCTCGATCGAGGGAGGCAATCCAACGAGAACCGAAAGCAATGAGGAGGCCCGGCACCTCGACATGCGCCTGCGCGAGCTCTGGTCAAAGCACCCGAATTTCCACTTCGTCCCGCATTCGACCTCGTTCCTCGCGAAGCTCCAGGACGGACTCGAGCAGCTCCAAATCATCGTGGACGACAACGGCTTACTGCACCCGGGCCCATAAAATGGCACGGATAACCCATCTATACTAAACCGGGCGGTGATGGGGATGTTTCGACTGTTCAGCCGGTTGCGCCCGACCCTCTGCGTGGGGCTGGTCGCGCTTCCGCTATTTGTTACCCCGGCGACAGGGTGCATCAGCCAAATGCAGACCGACATCGCCGCCAATCAGAAGCGGCTCGACTCGCTCGAAGATGACCTCGAGGTCAAGCGAAGAGAGCTCGAAGAAGCGCTGGCGGAGGCGAGCCGAGTCCTACGCCGCAACAGCGCGGATCAAGGATTGCAGATCGAACAAATTCAAGCGCGTCTAGCCTTGATGGAGGGTGAGATCGCCGAGCTTCGCAACGAGAGCAGCGGAGCCAGTCAAGCACAGGCGCAGCGAAGTCTCGAGCTTCAGCGCCAGTTGAGCGAAGTCGCGCGCGCAGCCGGCATGGATGTCGCGCTGGATGTGGGCGAGATTCCGAAAAGCAAGAGCGCACACTGGGAAGCGCTGACGAAGGCGTATCGGATCAACAAGCATTCCTACACCCGCGCCCTCGCCCGAGCCTACGTGGAACGGTACCCGAAGGATGACCACGCCGACAACGCGCAATACATGATCGGCTCGAGCTACCTGAAGCAAGACCAAGCCGCCGCGGCGCTCGGCGAGTTTCAGAAGGTGCTTTCGACCTACCGCAAGGGCGATGCCCTCGACAAAACCCTGTATGACATGGCGCAAGCGTTCCTGCAGGTGCGATCGTGCAACGACGCGGGCACTGCCCTCAAAGCACTGCTGAAGAACCACAAGAGCTCGCCGCTCGCGCCCAAGGCCAAGAAGGAGCTGCGCAAGGTGCGTGAGCTCGGCCCCGCGGACTGCGACGACCGCTAGGGCGCGCTGAGGTAGATTGGCGAGGACCAGGCACGCTCCTGGTTCATCGACAGGCAGTCCTCATCGAACGGGACGCGATAGTCGCCGTAACACGGCTTGCACGCTTCGCCGTCGCAACGAAGCTGACCTGCGTTGACCGCCGGCGTCGGCTCCTGGATCGCGCGAACGTAGTAGAGAACCTCCCGGCCCGCGGACGCGTACCAAGGATCGTCGAACTCGACCTCGCAGACCTCGGTATTGGGGGGACATGGAACCGTCAGCCAGGGGTCCTCGATCAGCTCTTCGACGGCTTCCGTTTCTTCCATTTGCCGCCCGATTCGAACGACCTCGATGCGCGTGATACGCCGGCGTTCGTCGGACGGGCGGTAGCATTCGCCGGCACAAATCCGATCCACTCGCTCGGCCCCCAGTGCCTCGGTCACTTCGTCGGGGCAACCGGGTAGCTGAGCAAACGCGCCGGCCGCGCGAACCCGGAACTTCGGGGTCCCCTCGAACTCGAGCTGACTGCCCATGGGCACGCGCTCCTCACTCGCGTTGAGCAGATCAAACCAGAGCAGAATGCGGTCCCCCGAGGTCCCGTAGACGTGCCGGTCGGACAGCGCCTGCCAAATCGCGTCGCGCGTTCGCTCCTTCGCATGCACGGCGACGAGGCCACCCGTGAGAAAGAACGAAGCCTGACGCTCCAGCCACACCCTGCGGAAAGGCGGCTTCGCGTTCACCGATCTCGGGGACAGGGGCACGGACCGGCTCGCCTTCGCGGGATCGCCAAACAGGACCTTCTGCCAATCCTCGGTCGAGGCGCCGCGCGCTTCGGTCATCTTGCGGCGCTCGTATTCCTTGTAGCCGGTCCCGGGCCGAGCGGTGTGGTTGTCGCTCGACGCGATGAAGCCGAGGGTCGTATGGCGCGGCTCCCCCGCCTCGTCGAAGTTCCCGCGGGACAGGATGTACTGCACAGCGCCGCCGGGCCGATATGAGAAGCTCGGGTCGAAGCAGTCGGTGCACTGACCACAGTTGCCCCACTCGGTGAGCTCCGTGCCCGGTAGCGTCAGATGACCTGCGATGCCAACGCTCACGTAGTTCCGCCGCGCCGCCTCGACGCGCTCATCGCACTCTTCGGAGAGCGGGTTGTCGCAACGGCTCCGGATGATCTCACCGGCGCGCCAGCAACAGGGCTCGTAGGTTTCGGTCGGCTCCGGGCAGACTGCTTGATCCCCGCTCTGCTCCACGGCGCGGAACGTCCGATACTCCTCGGAATTGCCGTGCCCAGAGAACACCTCGATCAGTTGCTGCCACTTCGGATCGTCGTGTTTCGCCTGGAGTTGCTTGTCGTAGAGGTACCCCGGAGGCGTGTAGAGACCCCAGGTGGTTCCGTGGGGAATGACCATGGAGCTCATGCCCCATTCCCCGAGCTTGCGGAAGAGCACCTCGGGTGTCGCCGCGCTCTCGCGACAATCGGACGGGAGATCTGGAGAAGCCACGCCTCCCGGACAGTCGTCCACTCGAATGATTTCGAGTAGGTGCGCCGTAACGTCGTTGTAGGGCTGCTGGTCCGGGAACGCTCGAAATGGAATCGAAATGTTTGCACGAATGGCGCTCATGTCGGACATCGCCTCAGCAGCGAGGCCGGGTGCGGCGATGGGACGCGCGGGAAGTCGGTCGTCCTCGATGTCTTTGAAGATCACGTTCCGGTGGCCGAAGTGAGTGTCGGGCGTTGACCCGATCTGGGTCCACTCGAATCCGCTAAAGGCGACGAGGTCAGGCTGCTCACTTTGCGCGTCGACGGCGTTGCACTGACGAACGGACTCCTTGACCATCGCCCAGGTTCGCGGCGTCAGCGCCTCCGCATGATCGGTGAGCGAATAGAAGTCGAGCTGCGAGCAAAAGCGGGCGAAGTCACAGGCGTCGGCGGGCGGGTGCACGCCCTCCCCGCCCATCAAGGGCAGGCTCCATTGAAAGGCATCGACCGAGAGCGTGGAGTGCACGTGGAGGTCACCAAAGAGGACGCGGGTCTCTAAGCCTTCCGCGATCGGGCGCTGTGCGTCCTCACGCGTGCTCAAGATATCGCGGTCGAGCGGGGTAGCCGTGATCTCCCCATCGGTGTGAAGGTCGCCACCCCCGAGCACCACCCACAACCCAGGAATCAGCAAGGCGAAGAGCACGAGCGTCGCGAGGCATCCTCGCTTCCAAACCAGCATTGCGCCGCAGAGTAGTGGGCGGTCACCACCAAGCCAAGCGGCTTGTGCCCCTCAGCGAGCCCAGCGTACGGTCTCGGCGGCGCCAGTGATCACTTGGTTCTGATCCAGACCGTCTTGCCCCGAAAGGTAGACCCCCGGCGACCCGCGACGGTTCGACGAAAACGCGATCAAACGACAGTCTGGCGAGAAGGCCGGGTCTTTATTGTCGCCCTGGCCTTGGGTGAGGCGCTGGTACTCCTGGGTCTCGATGTTGACCGTAAAGATATCGAAGTTCTGGTCGCGTCCACTGAACGCGATGAGCGGCTGCTTTGGGTCTTGGCACCAAACCGGCGTTTGATTGTGGTTCCCACGGAACGTCACACGCTGCACGTTGGTCCCGTCGTTCTTCATGGTGAAGACCTGCGGGCTACCGTGGCGGTCCGATACGAACGCAAGCTTTCCGCCGGGTCCGCACGTCGGGCTCACATCGATCCCCCGACTTCGAGTCAGGCGCCGCGGGCCCTTGCCATCGAGGCTCGCACTGTAAATCTCGTAGTTCCCCGAACGCGATGATGAGAAGTACATCCGCTCGCCGCAGATCGCAGGTGCCATCGTGATGCCCTTGCCACCAATGACCCGCTTCCCGCCGACTCGCGTGTTCGTGATGAACATCCCCTGAGTGCTCATACGCGTGTACCAAATCGCGCCCTTCCCGCAGGTAGGAAGCCTCGACACGCCCTGGCCGCTCGACACCTTTCGGACCCCATAGCCGTCCATCGCCGCGGCGTAGACACTCTTGTGCCCAGGCCCGTGCTTGCGAGCGAACGCAATTTCGGTCCCAAACGGCCCGTAGGTGCCGGTCAGGATTCCGATCACCTCGTTGACGAAGGCATGCATCCATTTGCGGAGCTCCGTTGGTGGCCCGCGATAGGTCCGACGGAGCGCGGGGACTTCTCCTCCGCTCGACTGGTAGAAGCGCAGCTCGACGCTCAGCGCGGTGTCGTCGCCGAACACCTGGCCTTTGATGACTCCATTCGCACCCAGTATCGCCCAGGCGCCGAGATCCACGCCGAGGCCCAGGCCCGCATAGTCGTGCCGAACCGACTTCGGGCCGATGACGCGAAAGCCGGGCATCAGACGGAAGTCGTTCTGGAGGACGGCCCCGCCGTTCGCAGCATGTTGCTTGGCCTCCCCGATCAGATCTGGAATGCCGATCCGGAACACGTCTTCGTCGGGGGCATCGATGTCGACGACGATTTTGTCCTCGGGCAAAGGGGGCGCGTCCTCCTTGCCGTCGGCCGGCAACACCGAGAAAACCAAGGTTCCAAGCGCGAGCGCCGCGACCAGCGCCGCCCGAATCCATCGATATCGAAACTCAACCAAAGTCATGTGCAACCTCAACGGGCGTGCCGCCCAAAGAAACGCAGAGAGATCGTTTCCCCGTAAATTCGATTCGCCACCGACTCCGGCGGCCCCGGAAGCTCCGCCCCCTCTGCCTGACTCATCCTCCGACGAACGGATTCGTCGAATGCTTCATTCCCGCTGGGACGCTTCACTTCGTAATCCCCCACGCGCCCGTCTTTCGTGACCGAAAGCTCGATCACGCACGCCAACTTCTGCAGCTCCTCGTCGGTGATCAGGGTCGGCACCTGCCAACCCCTTCGAAAGTACGAGTAGAGCTTGCCAAGGTAGATCTCGAGCTCGTCCCCCGTTGCTTTGGTGCCTTCGACGATTCCGTCCGGATCGCCTTCGAGCTCCGGCCCCTTCGTCAGATCGGAAATCGCGCCCGCGCGCTCACCAAGCTGTGAGAGCAAGTCCTCGTCGCGCTGGTTGCGCTTCTCCTTGGGCTTCGCCAGGCCCTTTTCCTCTTTGCCCGTCGGAACCGCGGCCATGGGCTCGGACTCCGGGGCCTGGGGCACCGGCGCCGTTTGCTCCGCGTCACGGATCTCCTTGCTCGGCAATTTCCGAGGCTCCCTGCGCTTCCCGAGGCGCACGAACCGCGTCTCGATCACTTCGATGGGCGCGGGGGGTAGATCGTCGACGCCGCCCCCGAAGATCGACTGCACGCCGCCGAAAAAGAACGCACTCAGCAAAGCTAGCACAGGAATCGTCACAAAGGCCGCCAGCGTGAAGCCGACTCCACCCGCGATCTCCACCAGCGTCGGCTGCTCGGTCTCCAGAAGAGAGAGTGCCCGCCAGTCGCCCACCTCAGCCATTGGCTATCTCGGCTCTCGCGTGACCGGGTCGGTGACTAGCCCCATCTTTCCAATGCCAGCCTGGCGTACGAGCGCAAGAACCTGCGCGACCACGCCGTACGGGACCTGCTCGTCCGCTTGGACGAACACCTCGTCGACATCGCGAATCCGCTCGTCGGTCACGAGGCGCTCCCGCAACACGTCGAGCGAAACCTCTTCCTCGAAAAGAAAGATCCGTTGGTCGCGCTGCACGGTGATCAGAGGGTGCTCTTGATCGATGTCCATTCGTGGCGCGTCGGCTTTCGGAAGGTCGACGTTGACGACCGTCGTCAGCATCGGCGCGGCAATCATGAAGATGATCAGCAACACCAGCATGACGTCGACCAGCGGCGTCACGTTGATTTCGCTCAGCGGGCTCCCCCCTCCTCCGCTACCGCTCGAAAACGCCACCGCCTACTCCACCAACAAATGGCGGCGGATGATATTCAGATAGTCGCTCGCAAACGCAGCGGTCTCGCTATCCACCACGCGAATTCGCCGGACGAAGTAGTTGTAGGCCATCACGGCAGGAATCGCGGCCGCAAGTCCGATCGCCGTCGCGATGAGCGCTTCGGCGATGCCCGGCGCGACGACGTCGAGCCCGGCGCTTTTCTCACCGTGGATCGCGATGAATGAATTCATGATGCCCCAGACCGTGCCGAAAAGGCCTATGAACGGCGCGGTCGAAGCGGTCGTCGCCAGAAACGACACCTTGTTTTCGAGCCGGGTCATCTCCGCGCTCTGCGCCCTGCGAAGCGACCGCTCCACGTTCTCGACGTCCGCTTTGGTGGGGCGCCCCTGCCGAGCGATTCGTGCGAGCTCACGATACCCGGCGCGAAACACGGTAGCGATGGGCGATCGATCGTAGCTGGCCGACTGCCCATGGATGTCGTTCATCGCCTTGGCGTTCCACACGCGGGCCTTTTCCTCCGACCAA
>Ga0233414_10000968_pt1 | contig 11394 bp, 11 predicted proteins | sample Na_anoxic_10_MG_FD_189020 | JGI IMG/M metagenome (GOLD analysis project Ga0233414, IMG submission 189020) | Seawater microbial communities from Saanich Inlet, British Columbia, Canada - Na_anoxic_10_MG | ecosystem: Environmental > Aquatic > Marine > Inlet | place: Canada: British Columbia...
CTAAACAAACAAAGAGAACACCTGCGCCCGCTTGACCCCAATAAGAAGCGTTTTCTCGCATCAAGTTCACCTTTTTCGGAATAGTGTTTACGACTCTTCGCCTGCGTCAGTACCGCCTTCGGTACCACCTTCAGTACCGCCTTCAGCGCCACCATCAGTACCGCCTTCGGTACCGCCTTCAGCGCCACCATCAGTACCGCCTTCAGTACCACCTTCGGCACCCGCGTCAGCACCGCCTTCGGTACCCGCGTCAGTACCGCCATCAGTACCGCCATCAGTACCGCCTTCGGCACCCGCGTCAGCGCCACCATCAGTACCGCCATCAGTACCCGCGTCAGCGCCACCATCAGTACCGCCATCAGTACCCGCGTCAGCGCCACCATCAGTACCGCCATCAGTACCCGCGTCAGCGCCAGCTTCTGCACCTGTATTGTCGTCTTTAGGTTCATCGCAAGCAAAGGGTGAGATAGCGAAGATGAAACATAAAATTCGAACGAGGTAGTTTTGTAGAGATTTCATAGTATAGCTCCTAAGTTAAATAAGGAGTCTAGTATACCAAGAGATTATCTATAAGTGTAGACTTTTCAAAGTCGGGATAAAAGCAAGTGATGTCAGAGCCTCTTCGCCACTTTCTATTTAAGTCCTCAATAATATCTAAAGCGCAATATAGAACTTTGGGGTGACTCATTTGTTTGGCGGGGTTAGGAACCCTAAACTCGTCTTCAGCGGGTAAGAACGCCACCATACGAGAAACAGTGTCATCGTCTAGCTCTTTGACGAAATCTTCTTCTACAACAACATTAAAAGGTAAACCTTCTACAACGCCTATCCGATGGGACCAAGGTTCTTTAAAGTTTTTCGGCTCTTGACGCTCCACGACAAAATCGTTTGTAGAGAACTCTGAGCGACCGAATAAAACACTTAGCTCCTTTGAGCTGCGAGGCACAATGATTTGGTTAGGTTTCAAGTGGGCCTCTACAACACAAATCTCTTCAAGCACAGATAAATCGTTACCTACAAATTGAGCCCAAGTATATGTATTCCCTACAGGATTTTCAGCACAGCCGAACCACAACAACTTGTTGTATATCTCCGCTAAAAGACTTTTTGCAGGGTTAGTGTATTCGGTTAACATATGCTCCCACCCCTTATTTTCATATTTAAGTCGTCGAGCCTCTATGAACTCACTTAAAGGTATGACCTCACCTTCACCTGTCAGGTCTGTCTCATATTCTGTATTCATGTATAGTTTTCTAACTCGCCATTTCCCTTTTGTAGCGAGCTTCAATAACTCGATCTCTTTTTTTATTTTCTCACCTTCAGCGTTGTCGGGCGAGAACAGCTTTTTGTTAGCTTCTGGGCAAGCTCTCTGAAAGTCCACCATAAGTTCGCCCCAACCTAAGTCGCCAATCCCAATTCGAGCGTGTGTCGCGAGGTGTACGCAGATCGCTTCCGCATACCTTATGTCTCCAGTCATCGATATGGTGTTTGTCCCCGCGCTCCCTAAACCTCTAATATGATCCGGTAAATCCCTAGCTTTTTTAAAGCCTTCAGCCACTATCGCTTGTGCATTTACACTCGCATGATATAGGGGTATCTCTTTGTCGGTTATGAGTCCAAAGTTGTTAACGCGCAAAGTCATCTTCACTCCTTACGAAATAAGGTACAGCGTCTTCGTGAGGATAAAAGAGTATAAGCCCTATAAAGTCATCCTTGGAGTACACCCCTCGATACCCTGTCTCAATCAATTTCTCTGTAAGTTTATCGTTAAGCTCATCATGCTCAGACAAGTATCTGCCGTATAGGCCCGATAAAGCCTCAACGTCCTTTTCCTCTAAAGCCTCGTTTATGTGGCGTTTTACATTAGGGTGAACGTAAACAGAGTCCACTGCACTTTGGAAGGCTTCTAAAAACTCAGGGCTATCTTGATCGAGAACCGTAGTTTGCATATTTACGAAGTAGACTACGACCTCACCTTCTTTATATTCGGCGTACTCTTTAGCCACTTCAGGTTGTCTCGTTAGGTACAAGCCCTTCCCCATCACAGCGGGGCCGGGCTTGTCTTTAAAGCGTTTCCCACTAGTGCCGCGATACCACACAGGCGAGTCTTTGGCGTACCCTTCTTGCGTTTGTCTTTTAAGTCTATCTTCAAACTCTGTGATTTTAGGGTTCGCTCTTTTTGTCATTTTCGCCTCCTTTTCTTTGGGTGTGCATCGCGACATCACAAGCCTTTCCCTTCGGCACTAACACCCCCCATTAACTGTAAAAGATGTTCCCCAAGTTTCATTGCCAGTAGTGGCGGCACAGCGTTCCCGATTTGGTTGTATTGACACAAATGTTTTTCAGATATTCGACCTTCTCGCTTCAAAAAAACTTGCGGATCGAGCGTGGGTTTTCCTCTGAACCGATACCAGTCAGGGAATGTTTGAAGCCTTGCGCCTTCACGCGCAGTGAAGTTGCGGTGTTGAGTTGGATGAACGAAATTAGCATAGTATGATGCAGGTATAGTGTGGCATGGAGCATCGCCTCTCATCCTACGGTTGTTTTGGTCGTAGTCTTTTCCCGAAAGTTCGCCGTTACCAGAACGACATTTTGCTCTTAATCCTACAGGTGCGCTCTTGCCCGATTGACCGGGAGCGATTGATGCAAAACGCTCTACTATTCGCTTGCTGTGGTTCATCGCTTTATGGTTGAAGATTTCGGTGCTTCCAGCCCGCAATAGCGATTGCAGTTCCGTCTTAGCGTCCTCAGTGTATGGTTGTTCTTCTGCGCCTTCTCTCGCTCTAAGTTCAGGCAGGTCAGAAATGGCATCGTTAATGGTTGTGTAGGGGATGAGTTGCTCGCTGAAAAAAGTGTCTAGATTACTGGCACTTACGCCATGTGTTTTCGCAGGGAATGGCTGAGATACCTCAGCGCTCATGCCAAGGATGAATAGCCTCGGTCGTATTTGTGGTACACCAAAGTCTTTTGCGTGTAATACCGCGAGATGTGGGAAGTATCCGATGCTTTCAAACTCACTACAAATCAAATCAATTACACGCCCCCCACTAGCGGTGTTTCTCCTTAATAAACCCGGCACGTTCTCCATTAGAATTGCTTTTGGTTTGCAAACGTCAGCGGCGCGCAGAAATTCCATGAACAGTGAGTTTCTTGGGTCCTTTGGGTCACCTGCGGAGTTATTGGCGACCGAGAATCCTTGGCAAGGCGGGCCTCCTAACAAAATGTCGGTATTGCGCCCCAAGTCAGCCAGTTCGCTGTCTTTAATGGAACGGATGTCTCCTTGAACGATTTGCATGTCGGGGTGGTTTTCGCGCAAGGTGTCACAGGCCCACGCATCGTACTCAATGGCGGCTTTCGGCTGATAGCCTGCGAATGAAAACCCTAAACTAAAGCCTCCCGCTCCAGCGAACACATCAAAAGTAGATAACTGATGTTGTCGCGGTCGGGTTTTATGGAAGGCATCAAGGTCAACGGTCAGAGTCTTAGCCGTCTCTATTTTCTTCAGTGGTGTTTTAGCCGATTCACTTTTTGTCATTCTCGCCTCCTTTATCTAAAGCGTTTTGAGCCACCAGTGCATATTTATCGAGGGCGGCCTGACCGAGGATGTACCCTATCTGAATAAACCCTGACGTTACTACCATAGTCACAAGCACCATAAAAGCGTAATGGTCGATCTTGTTTTGGTACACAAACATGATATACCCTATAAGTATCTTCCAACCTAACTCAGAGACTAGGTAGGCTACGAATTTTTTACTCTTTAACGGCATATTGAAACCTTTAGAAGTTTCAGCCATTCTACATTAAAAGGGATCTACATGAAAGTGGTAGACGGTTGCGATGGACAAGCGCTCACTCAGCAGAAAATAATAGAAATTCTACGAGGGAGCGAGGATAAAGGTATCTCTATTGGAAGAATGCCCGGCATTGAGGCAGACGCTCTTTCTGCATGGGTCAGGCTAGGTAGAGACACAGATAAACTCGTCTCTACAGAAAAAGATGCTGTTTTTAGGCTTCAGCAAAACACAGGGTTTTATGCGGAGCCCGACCAATTTAAATCTGTTTTGGACGCTTGGTGTAATATTTACTTGGAGTCTTTAAGGAGTTCGGATTTACTGTATCGTTTGGAGACAGATTACGCTGCGCGAAATGACTTTTTAGTGGCTGACGCTTTAAAGGAGATACATGTGTGGTCGGCAACGAGACTCCACCAGTGGATTCCTTTATTAGAGGGTAAAAAAGTGCTGGTTGTCACGCCCTTTAAAGATAGCGTGTTAAATCAATGGTCTAAGCGAGAAGGCTTATTTCTTACAGGGCATATTCCTTTTAAGTACCCAAAATTCGAGCTGGAGGTGATACAGGCCCACAACACGATATTCGGAAACAAACCTTACCCTTGTTCGGATTGGTTAGGGTCTTATCGAGAGATGTGCGAAGAGATTAAGTCTAAAGAATTCGATCTTGCTGTATTGGGGTGTGGTAGCTATGGAGTTCCTTTGTGCGACTACATCAAATCTATAGGTAAGTCAGCTTTCTATGTGGGGTCTTATTGTCAAATACTCTTCGGTATTCGGGGTAAACGTTGGGACATACAAGGGAATCCCACGCATTCTTACTTTAACGATCTCTGGTGCAACCCTACGTCTTCCGAAGTACCTAAGAACTACGAGAAAGTAGAAGGTGGTTGTTATTGGTGACCCACTTTAGATTTAAAAAACTCTAAAAGCCCCTCAGTTTCAGGTTTCTTCGGGATATTGTACTTGAATTGATCCCACGCGAAGACTAGCGCGTTTACTGCGACATCCTCTACCGCTTTTTCTAGAATAGTTAAGCCTGTTGGGTGTCTCGAAGTGTGGTCTACAATCAACCTTTTTAGTCTTAATAAATATTCTATAGCCCTATCCTGTGCGGAAAGTTCTTTGTCGAGAAAGACCTTAGTGCTAAACCACTCAAATATGGCGTTTATCAAAGTGACATCGCACCTGATTTGCTCCCCTATCGCGCCTGTTTTGGTGTCTTGCCCCTCGTGGATATTATACTTAATAAGAGGAAACTCGGTATAGTGCATCACTTTTAACCCATGTCTAAAGAAGTGCAGGCTGTTTAAGGTGTCCGGTGACCATGTGTTATCTTGATAGGTGATCCACGTTAACTTGTTTTTCTTGAAGAAGCTCATGCGCCACATCCCATTCCAAGGAAAAGGCGGACATAGGCTGTTATATATGCAGCGCGTATATGTTTCTACGGAGTATGGGGCGAATGGGTCCACACTATAGAAACCATTCCACTGCGGCCATGAACTGTTGCATAAACTGCATGGTTGTTCACCTTCTGCAACCATCTTCAGATCGCAAGAGATGTAGTCTCTGTCAGGGTACTTCCGCATTTGGGCTACAAACTGAGAGATGCTGCTCGGAATGTACTCATCGTCAGAGCCTAACCAAGTAAAAAACTCGGTGTCGCACTCTGAGATCGCTTCAGTCATGGCTTTTGATTGACTTCCTGAGTTCACAGAATGTTGTTTTAAGTGTACACGAGGATCTTTATCCATAAACTCTTTGACCACATCGACAGTGTTGTCTGTAGATGCGTCATCAACGACTAGGATTTTAATGTTTTCGTATACTTGCCCGCAGACAGATTGCAGACAGTTGCGGATTAATTTTCCCCTATTATATACAGGTATAAGGATTGTGACGGAACCTTCGGACATACTAACCTCTATGTGTAATCTCTTGTTAAATTCCCATTTTTGTCCAGAAACTTATTTCTCTTCCATAAAGCACTGTGTGGCTCTCTGACTTTAGTTTGATGTGTTGGGCGCTCTGCTTTGGTGTAATAATATAGAAGGAGTGATCTTCTGCTAATGTTTTCAGGTGGTTGGATAGGGTCAGGGAAACCGTGGAAAGAGGTGTCGGAGGTATCAAATACCACTAATCTATTCCCTACAGGCTCAACTTTATGGACACAACGGTCACCCTCTTGATCGTAAACTTCGAAACACCCGCCCCAATCCGTTTCCCATTGCGTGTTTAGATAAAGTATAGCGTTTGCACGTCTATGTAGACCTGTAGCGTCATGGTAATTGCCGTCCACATGGACATCTAAGTAATCGCCTCTAAAAGACTCATTTAAACCGCCCCCTGCGTAATATGGGTCAGATATTAATTTAGGAATGTCTAACATCAGGCTCATCCTCTTGAGAAACAACGAGGAGTTAAGGTATTGAACAACGTCCACAATGTGCGGGGGGATGTCATAAACACTACCCCATGTTGTTCTACGCTTTCTTTCCACACCCTCAAGGATTGAAGTCTCCCAAGAAGAGTCCTCTTTGTGTGGGAAAGACTCTACGCAACTACGGAAAGTGTCGTCAGGCAAAAATTTGTCTATTGTGACTATTTTAAACGGCTTGTCTATCGCCGTAGATTTATTTAGTGCGGCCTCTATATGCTCTAACAAAGGGCTTTACCTCTCTAGGGAACTAAAGTTTTATGCGCTTTAGGTGTTTGGTCTACAGGTGCGAGGGAGATGTCTACTTCTGGCGCGAACCCCATACGGATTAGATGTTTAGCCAGCTTTAACTTAGTTTTGCGGTAACTCTCTTTATCCCAACCCTCCACTGACTTTGTTTTGCGGTGATATTGGTGTACGGTGAAGGGGGTCTCTACGCTAAACTGTGATATTTTAAAGCGGAACTTGTTGTATATTAAGCGCTTAACAAACTCATCGTCATCGCCTCCGATGACATCATAGAAGTCCACATTGAAACCCCCACCCATAGCGCCCATTAGATCTTCTCGGTAGATAGCTCCGCAGTAGTGATATGCGACAAAGTGTGTATCCGCGTGATTTAGCCAACCTCTAGGGTTAGAGACAGCTACAGAGTTGCCGCCTTTAGCTGTTGTAGTTTTTAGATAGTCGAAGGTTGTCTGCACCCCCCATCCGTCTTCAGCTAGCTTTAGGTTTTCTTTTTCGTCCCCCAAACCAAAACAGTTGAAAGTCAACCAATCTTTGGGGTTTAGATGCTTAACGGCATAGGATATACAGTCCCCGATATGCACGACTTCTGCGTTCTGCAAAATAAGTATCGTTCCTGAAGCATATTTAATACCTAAGTTGTACGCCCCGGCAGGGTTTCGCCAACCTTTGGTGGCTGGAGTGATCGTGATCACTTTGATGTTTAAAACATCTTTGAATGGGCCTATAAACTCATCTACTCTCTCACCTTCATCCGACCCATCATCTACGATTATTACCTCAATGTTTCTATAGTCGCTCTTAGTTATCGTATGTAGAGTTTGTTTGAGCTGCTCTTTACGGTTGTGATACGCGATTACAATAGATACTAAAATAGGTTGAGAGGCTACTACTTGAATGTCTTCTCTCTTGACATTGCGGAGACTCGCGCCTTTTAGCAATGCATTTTGGAGCATCGCCCCTTTAAGACTCGCGTTTGTAAGGTTAGCGAATCTCAAGTCCGCGTTTGTGAGGTTCGCGCCATCCAATATCGCATTTGTGAGGTTCGCGTAGCTTAAATCTACATCAGCTAAGTCTGCATTGGTAAAGTTAACACCTTGGAGATTGGCTCCCCTTAGAGATGTCGTCGGTTGATCTAGAGATATGTCTGTGTCAGGCTCAGCTAGGGAGAAGTCGATGTCCAAACCCGCATCGCGTAACAAGGCACAACAATGCTCAAAAGGTGTACGAGGCGAATCTAAATTACACTTATAGAGATCCTCGTTGATGAACTTTTTTGTCAACTCACTCCCATTGTACCAATGTACAGAAAAAGCCTTTTTAGGGAGAGAGCCGTCTTCATAGAAGAACTTATCCATCTCATTCCAGATGTAGGGGTAGACTAAACCGCTGTCGTAAAATATTGAACTTTGGGAAGATTTGGGGTTTTTCAGGTCTTCTTCATGGAACTTCCTCCATAAATCAGGGCCGAATGCTTGATACGATAGGGTGTACTTTTTATCTTCTCCGAAATTAGATTCAGAACCCTCGGCAAGATATTTGTCTACCTCCTCACTCATAGCTTTTAACCGGGAACAAATCTGTACTCCAGCGACTAACCCCGTAGCTATCGTATCGCAGTACGTTGTGACCACAAGCCCCCTATTGTCCTTATACTTTCCGCTGAGGAACTCCTCAGGGATAGCTTTGAGGAAAAACAGATCCATGTCGACCCATAAACCACCATGCTCCGCTAGTTTTTTTATTCTTATAATATCAGCTAGATAGGTGTGGAATAAGGATGCGTCTTTGATCCCATACTCTTCACGAAAATCGACCTCCACCACAGTAACTTGATCGGACAAGATCTGGTCAAAGGTGAATGTCTTTTTTATCTTCGTTTGGTGTTCGTGACTACTGTAAGATCTCTCGTTTGAAGATAAACTTTTATCGTCTGTATAGAGAATAAACTGCCACTCAGGGTGGAAGTGCATAAACGTCTTGATAGTCAGAAGGTGTAGGTAGGAGATCTGATCCCCGCTCCAATAAGTAAAAGCTAACTTAGGAATCAGCATCCTTTTTTTCGTCCTTTTTATGTAACTGTTCGATTTTATTTATAAAGTCTAATAGTGATCTTAACACATACTCGTCCTCTAATATGGAGGCACAAAACAGGTTAAACTCTAAGTAATCCATCGTGTGTAAAGCGTCACGTTTAAATATAGGTTCCATGATTCAACCATATGGTGTAAAATCTTAAAGATGAAGCTACAAGACTCATCGGGTCACCGTCAAGGATAATCAGAAGCGCATTGGAGGTAGACATGAAGAAGCGAATACAGTTACCAATAAATCGGGCAGCTCAACAAATGGCTAGAGAGAGGGGTGGGAACACCCAAGAAGCAGATGCGCTACGGAAACGTATAGATGGTTTAGAGCGTCCTCTACGCACTTTAGAAAATAAGTTAAGCCACACTGAAGCTCTGTTAAACCGAGTAAACACAACAATGAACACAAACTTTAGGCGTTTACACCCTAACAGGACAATCTTGGAGGTGAGTTAAGATGTCGCACCAAACTAAAGCTAGAGAATTACGCTTAATGCGAAATAACCCTAGAAAAAGAGTGGCGGTGCCCCAACGCCCCAAACGAAGAAGAGCGCCTGAGAGGCAAAATAAGATTGAGCCTTATTTACGGGGCGTAACTAGAGATCTGCGGGCGCTCGCTAACCTTTTAGAAAATGCTCCCCATACGACTTCTATTCTTAATCAATCAGAAGAAATTCAAATGAGGTGGATTAAGCAGCAAGTTTTCCATCTCCTACCTAATGAATTGCTGATGCATGATGGTTATTGAAGGTGACTTAAAGCGACTCTAACGTTGTTTTTAAGTCGTCATTAAGCCTACTCCACAACACAATAAAAGCCCTACTCGCGCAATCAGGGACGACACCGTTACCGAGTAGACGTAACTCGTCTGTACGATTAGTGCAAGCGGTGTGTAGGTCAGCATCTTCAACAGTATCAGGCATGACCCAACCTACATCTAGACCCATCAAAGTCTCAACCCATCTTGGGTTAAGTTTGCCTCGATATTTCTCCGCATCTAATACCTGTTGAGGCATAGTATCCCCTCGCGACCTGCCATCTTTCCGACAAGGGAGGGGAGCGTTGAGCCCTACCTCGAAATGATCCCGCACGAGGGGGGTTGCCCAATTCTTTTGCGCTTGATCAGGCAAGAGGTTTCTCGGTTTGTTTTTTTGACTCTCTTCGCTGTACGCACCCTTCCAGTCTCTTGTCGTAGGTGTAGCCCAATTTAACGAGGCTTGCAAAGGAAGTGGCATCGTAGCGACACTCCCTTGTCGATGCCGTTTCATCCATGTGTCTAGGTTCTCTGTCGTTGTTTTTCCCGCTCGTGGAGTCGCCCAATTACCCTCTTCGATTTTCACAGCAGTAGACAGAGAAGGTCCCATCATTTTTTGTTTGGGGTTCTGTCTTCTTTTTTCCCACTGCTCTACACTCTCACTTGTGCAGAAAGCCGTGGGCGTAGGCCAATTAGCTTCTTCGATTTTCACAGCTACAGTCAATGACGACCCCCTCATTTTGCTTGCGGGTTTCTCTCTTCTTTTGGCCCACTGCTCTACACTCTCATCTATCTCCAAAGCCTTTGGTGTAGGCCAATTTTTCCCTTTAAGATCTTTTATTAACTGTTCCGTGTCTTTGGTGAGATCTAAGTCTTTGAACAGAGATCTATCTGCGTCGGGATTCTCTGCTGAGACTTGTAATGAAGGACCGAACAGAGAGCCTCCGCTTTTTAAGCGGTCGATACACTTTCGTAAATAGGTTTCGTAGTCCTCACCCCTCTGAGATGCGGAGGGTGTGGGCCAATCTTTCCCTTTTATCTGTTTTATTAACTGTTCGGTGTCTTTGGTGAGATCTAAGTCTTTGAACAGAGATGTGTCAGCGTTTGGATTCTCAGCAGCGACTTGCAAAGTCGGCGCAAACGGAGCGCCACCTGCTTTTACGCGGTTGATGCACTTTCGTAAATAGGCTGTATAATCCTCACCTCTCTGAGATGCGGGAGGCGTAGGCCAATTTCTTCCTTTTATTTCTTTTATCTGTTTTATTAACTGTTCCGTGTCTTTGGTGAGATCTAAGTCTTTGAACAGAGAGGTGTCTGCGTTTGGATTTTCTACTGAGACTTGTAACGTGGGCGCAAACGGAGCGCCACCTGCTTTTACGCGGTTGATGCACTTTCGTAAATAGGCTGTATAGCTAGAACCTTTAGCGGAGCATGCGGGAGGCGTAGGCCAATTTTTATCGACTTGAGAAGGGAGATCAGTCCCCTCTTTTGATCCAACGCTCCGACCCTCTCCCCCTTTCCAATCTCTTGCCGTAGGTGTGGCCCAATTAGCTTGTTTCTCTATTTGCGACGGTAGAGACGGAGAGAATCTCTGCTCTCTATGACTTGCGGGCTTGTTCGGCCCCTTCCAGTCTCTTGCTTGAGGTGTCGCCCACGGTGCGAGGGGGTTCCCAAGGTTCTTGAGGGGCTCCTCGTTTTGCAGGGTATGCGGTGTGGTCGAAGACGTTTTTGATATTTCTCCACACGTTTGCTCTTCGCTCCAAAGACAATCCTTTTCGGACTCCCATAATAAAAACTCTTCTTCTTTGGTGAGAGGCTCCGACTTCAGCCGCAGAGAATATAGAAGACGTTGATTCGTAACCCACTCTTTCCAGCTCTCTAAGGACATGGAGCAGAACGGGTGTGCCTTCGGGGTCGCTCCATTCGTCGCCTTTGAGTTTACTTGAGATGATTCCTTCAACGTTTTCGAGGAACACGATGTCGGGTTCACACTCTGTGATTCCTTTGAGGATGTAGGGGAAGAGATGTCGAGGGTCTTCTGTCCCTGCCTTTTTTCCTGCGCCTGAGAAGGGC
>Ga0233414_10000969_pt1 | contig 11370 bp, 10 predicted proteins | sample Na_anoxic_10_MG_FD_189020 | JGI IMG/M metagenome (GOLD analysis project Ga0233414, IMG submission 189020) | Seawater microbial communities from Saanich Inlet, British Columbia, Canada - Na_anoxic_10_MG | ecosystem: Environmental > Aquatic > Marine > Inlet | place: Canada: British Columbia...
AATAAAAAACCACACATACCATGATAATTTTTGCTTTATTCTAATAAAATCAGGATGTTGCAACTTCTTAAATAATATATTCCTTTTGTCAGTGTATTTTTTACTGATTTTTGATAATACGAGACTCACCCAATACTTACTCTCAATTTTTGACAGCTCATGCAATCTATCGCAACCAGAGACATCCTCAACAATTAAATAAACGTCAGTTTTTAAATAGAACCGAAATTGCCACAACAATCCAATCCAAGATATCAAAATTATTTGTTGAAAAAAGCCTATTAATAAATCAGGTAGTTCAATAACAAATTGTTTGGCTATTATAATTACTAGCAAGAAGACAAATATCGCTAATACATCCGAAACCATTCCTGCCGAAAATATTTTAACTCTTTTATTTTTCTTTAATTTATATAGTTCGCTTAGTTTAATTTTTACAACTAGGTTTAAATAGCTATGTGAGATATTTACATTTGTCTTGACTCCAAAAGCTTTAGCTGCCAAATAGTGAAAATACTCATGTTTTATTAAAATCAAAGTTGCAACAATAAACTGAGATACTACAGAAATAGACAATCTTGGGTGCCAAAAAAGATGACCTGGCCTAGGAAAAAGACTAAAATTATTTATTACGGCACCAATGCTTAAAAAAAACATTAGCACATAAATAATCATCAAAAAATCTGAAAATAATAAATTTAGTATTTTACTCCCGCTCGTTTTATCTTGTGGAGTTATTTTGCATCTATTGAAGCATTGATCGTCGACTTGTTTAACAAAACTATAATTAAATAACTGCCCAACCAATTCAATTGCTAATTTTAATAATACAGAATGACGCCCACTTTCTGATCCATTGTATTCAATATATAAATCAACAACATCTTTCAAAGTTCTCTGACCATCACATAATCTCAACATCTCCGCATATTTTTCCTCTAAATGCAAATAGGTATTGGATTCATCATCTCCAATATAAAATCTACCATCAGGTTCTTTAACTCTAGATAGTGGAATAAAAGTAACCACTGAATTACCAGAAACATTGGCAATATCACCAGTTTGTGAAAGCTCATTCATTGTTATTTATGATAATGCCTTAATAATTTTATCTAAAAGAACTACTGGATCTTTGTCTATAACATATTTTGGCTTTTCTCTATACGACAATTGTTCTATCTCATAAATTAATCTTGTGGCTCCACCACTCCCTTCAACAATACCCATAAAAACATTGTTATCAGGAGCTGTAGCCATTCCCAATAAAGTTCCTACACCTCCACCAATAATAATTACTGCATCGACATTGCGAACCAACAGCACTTCTCTCATTTTATAACCAAGACCTGTATAAATAATATACTTCCAAAGTTCTAAATCTACATTGGCAAACTCCTCAAGATGCTCCTCTTTGCTTATAGCTGGTGAAAAACCAATAACCTCGCCACCTTCACTAGCAGCTCCCTTAACTGCCTCGTAAGAATAGCCTTTAGTAACTCCTGTAAACAATATATTTCCAGATTTAGCTATAGCCTTCCCGAGATCTTGAACTTTTTGATTAAAGTCATCCATTACGTTGTCTGCAGCAGCGCCACAAACTGCGATTCTTAATTTTTTTCTTTCTTCATTCATATTTTTTTTACTACTTGTATACTAAAAATAATATAACAGTTTTTTTTTACATACGGTAGATAATAACAGCTTGACAATCAGGTGGCTATCAACTTAAATAGACCTTACTATTAATTACCATAAGAAAGAACATATGGAACAACAAATCGCAGAAATTAAACAAATGCTCGTTGAAATCAAAGCCATGCTAGAGAGCATGCAAGGAGCTAATGTGCAAAAAAAGGATGATGCTGAAGTGACTGGGCAAATGGGAAACGTTTAAAAGCTTTACTTTGCATAAATGATTTAAAAAATCATAATTACTAACTACCATAAGAAAGAACATATGGAACAACAAATCGCAGAAATTAAACAAATGCTCGTTGAAATCAAAGCCATGCTAGAGAGCATGCAAGGAGCTAATGTGCAAAAGAAAAGTGATACAGAGGTTACCGGATTATTAGGAAATACTTAATAAGTCTTCAAAAAAACAACCGCTTTTATTATTGGATAATAGTGGTTGTTTTTTATTCCATAAGCACGCAATAGAATATTAGGTGCTATAATAGCACTATGACAGCTAAAAAAAAGAAAAAAACTACATCAACTGTCACGAAAAAAGTTGTTAAAAACACAGTTAAAAAAAATACTCACCGCAAGCGTAAAAAACATCGACATGTTGACGAGTACTCCCAAGTCATAAAAAAAGAAAAGCCGACTAAAAATCCATTATCTCCTTTTGCTCCAAAACCAATAAAAGTATTTTTTTCTTCTCAATTAAAAGAAGAAAAAATAGTACTTATGCTTCATCGACACCCTGTAACTCAACTCAAAAAAATTCTTGTCATTCTTTTACTTGCTTTAATGCCTATCATTTTCTTTTCAACAGGAATGTTTAGCTTTTTTACACCTCCATATAACATCGCCTTCATATTAGGGTGGTATTTAATAATTATTGGGGTTAGCTTTGAATCCTTTTTAGTATGGTTTTTTAGTGTCTACATTATTACAGATGAGCGAATTTTTGATGTAGATTTTTACAATCTCATTCAAAAAAATATCTCTAGTGCAAAAATTGATAACATTGAAGATGTGACCATTGTTTCAGGAGGAATTGCTTCCTCTTTATTTGATTTTGGGACCATTAATATTCAAACTTCAGCAGAAAAAAATGAATTTGAGTTTGAATTAGTTCCTCAACCCGCAAAAGTGGCCAAAATATTAAATGAACTAATTTTAGAAGAAGAAAGAGAAAAAATAGAAGGACGAACACATTAAAATATGATGAATCCAGGCGAGTTTGATCCACAAGCATTACTTTTGCAAATTTTTAAAGTTGGTTTCATTGCTGGCGGATTTCTATATATAATCTTTGCCTTTATTATCATTAAACAAATTAAAGTAATGAAAAATACTTTATTAACCAGCTTCTCACCAGCTATTCAATTGTTGGGAATTGCTCATTTCATTTATTCAATAATCATCGTGATTGTCTATTTTGCGATTCTGTAGAGATTTATAGCATTTTCTATTTAGAAAACTATTTAAGATTTAGAAGAGTCATTGTGCACATTTACAAAATCTATCTGCAACAAAGCTCTCATCAGACTATCAAGAGGTCCTGTATAACCAACTTCAGAAGCAGCTTCATTTAATAAACTTGTCACTCTCCATAAAGCAAAAAAGTTGACTGCAAAGGCATGGAGTCCTACTATGGACAAAAATGTTATGTGGTTGGATTGAGCTAATTCAGTTTCTGGTGCAGCATCATCTACTTCTAAAATGATACTTAAAGTTCGATGCCAATATAATGCAGCCCGATGTGTTTCCTCAATAAAATACAGTAATTCGGTTGCAAGCCATTCCAAACCTAAAGATCTGCACGCTTCGACGTTTTCACGCGCACGATCAATGTTGCTTGCACCACGCTCCAACCAATAAGATACACTCAGTCTAAGTTCTTCAACCGTAGCAGTTGCTGGTAACTCATAATTTAAAAAGCTCACTTTCATCTCTGCTATCGCTTTCATATACAGCTCACTTGCTCTATTATTATAGCTAGCCCGCAACGGAGCTAATACATCAATGAGCAATTGTTTAGATTCTCCTCTACTAAGCATTTCTAAAACTTTTAAAGCTTCATATCTAGCTCTATTTAATATAATAGTGTCTTTTTCAGACACAAAAAATAAAGGTATCATTGACTGTTCTGGGGTACTATCTTCAAAACTCATTCTGAAAGCTAATCTTTTGGCAGATATAGATAGCCCTCTGGCTCCAAAAATACTATGATAAACAGCTGATAAGACTTCATCTATCACACCTCCTTCTTGTATCAATCCTCTGGATTGAAGATTGTTAATTATTTCTGAAGCGATATGTCTCGTATGGGAAAAAATTGTTCTTAAACTAGCAATATGTCTGTTGTGTTCGCCTAAATTAACACTTAATGCTGTTAATGAGGAAATGTCTTGATCTCCCAAGGAAGGAGTTATCACTTGAATATTTTCAAGACAGCAATCTACAACTCCTTCTTTAAACGGAAGAACAAAGCCTCTTTGTAGCTGTCGCAAGAAATCATCAACATTTGATGCAATTGCGCACGCGTATTCTAGATTGCCGAATTCACCAGTACTTTGGTTACGCCCCTCCAACATACAAACTGCAAGTTCAGCTTCATCTCGATCTCGTAAGGCTAGTCTAAAATATCCTTTTATTGCTAACATGAAAGCCTGATAATTAAAAGGAGAATTTGGTTCTACCACAATCTCCTCACATCTTATAGCAAGTTGGTGACAAAGTTTTTGTAAAGGATTGAGTGCGCTTTCTTCACGTTCTAAAGCAGCTTGTTGTTCTACATCTCTTTGTTGACTGAAATTCAACCCTACATCAGTAACTTCCATCACTTCTTCCATGACTGCTTCCATGACTGCTTTGAATGACCGTCCAGTCAAAAGAGATTCAAGTCGTGAATATAATGAAATTGCAAAACTCCTCTCTGATCTTTGACTTAATCCATATAAATACAAATAAAATAATTTTCTTAATGTGTGAATAAACTCTTTATTGGGACTTTCTTGTTGCTTTTCAAACTGAATTACAAATCCTACTAATCTGTTGTTAATTTCAGTAATTTGACCCAAAGATAATCCAATTGATCCTAAAGTCATTGTGCTATGACCATGCCAAATGTCATATAGCTCTGGACATTGAATGACATGCTTAAAGTACACCTCCATTAATGCGCGATTGATAGTCGATGTATTATGATAGAAACGGAATCTTTGCAATGACTCTATATTACTTCTTAATATATGTTCTTGAATTTGTTGCTCAGCCATGCTGTCTATTTCAAAAAATGCAGTACTTACTGCTTCTAAATCAATAAGTCCAACTACACCTAGCGATACATCTTCTATTTGTTGCGAATTAATCTCGAACATATATTGTTAAACGTGTAAATACATAAATATGAATTCTATATCAAATTCCTTAAAAAAACATCGATGAAATTGCACAAACAAAAGAATATTTAACCGTTGTTAATTCTCCCTCTTATCTTATAATATACTCAAGATTAAAAATTTACATTATGAATGAACAAGGAAGTGTTTACTATAGAGATTCTGCGCTTACTAGCGATATGCGTAAAAAAAACCGCGAACAAAGAGAGTGGAAACATAATAAACTTGGTGTAAGATCACAAGTTGCTGAAAAAATACTTCAAGATCAACTTCCTGGTGCTAAATTGCTTGATTGTAGACCAACGAGCCATCTTGAAGCTGCAAACTTAAAAATAAAGTTGCAGAAAAAAAATCCTGGATCAACAATAGAAGTTGTTTCTCCAAAACAAATGATGGGCTTTCGTGATAAAACTTTTCCTCCTGGATCACCTGATCGTCCAGCAAATGACACAATAAATGGACATTATTATCTTATCGCACACCAATCAGAAGCAGAAGGTCATACCATTAAGCTTGATGAGCGGAAATATGAAGCTCTAAACAGAGACGAGATTCTATTAAAAAATTTACAAGAATTACTTGGGCCAAAGAGAAAATATTTCTTATTAGCAGAAGGAGGAATGGCAATGCAACTTTACACGCGATACTTCCTAACTACACAAGGAAAACGTGGCATAAAATCAGTTGGTGTAGACAACTTAATAAAAAAAGAATCTAAAAGGAGAGGAGTTAGCGAACGCTATCTTGATCCATTACGCACGAGCTTAGGAGAAGCAGGTTTTGATCCGAATAGAACGTTCGTATTGTATCAAAAACAAGATTTACCACGACATACATCTCAACCCTCAAGTGATAAGCCACCGAAACGAGTTGAATTGCATAATGAAGGCAAGCTTCAAAAAGACTATTACGCCGAAGATCTTGATCATCGAGAAACTGCTTCAAAAACAGAAAGTGCAACACTATCAAAACCATTATCTGAAAGAGAAATTATTGAACAACTACTTGATGGTCGAATGGATGCTGCAACTTTTGGACACAAGATGAATAGATTGAATGAATCAAGAAGTTGGGGGGATGAAAAAACTGATTTTTCAAAAAGTTTAAAGGGTAGAGACTCATTTATAACAAAGATAAATCTAGATGAAGCTTTACTGAATCTAGGTCATGCTGAATCTTCATTGCAATCGTATACAGGAATACATAAAGTAAAATTAGCTCTTTCTTTAACTATGTATCGCACTTCATTGTCTATACTACAATCACAAATCAATAGAAAAGGCCCCTGGAATGAAGCATATATTACAAACGATGATTTTGATTTAGTTACTTCAGCAAAGGATTTTCAAGATCAAGTAATATACTGGAGACAACAAAAGTGATTATAAAATCACGCTCTCCTTATTATTTCCTTCTTTAGGATTCTTGAGGATATAAATATCAGCTCCGTAATCATTAACGCCAACTAATTCGCCCTCGCCTTTTACTACCCTTTCCATATTTCTACAGGCATAACAACCTTTATCGCCTTGTGGACATTTGAAGTGATTTAAGGCCCGGGCTGTTTTCATCTTTTTAGCAATTTGCAGTATCTGATCATAAGCTTTTTCTAAATCAGGTAATTTCTTTGTAGTTAAATCGTCATTTAAAGCTAAATACCAATAACTAGCTTTGACAACCTTTCTTTGTTGACAATTATGTACTAATAAATGATATATAGGGAGTTGAAGTGAACTACGAGATTCTTCTTTTTGACCAGTTTTAAAATCAAGTATATGAACACTATCTGTATCTGGTAAATATTCAAGCCAATCTATTTTTCCACAAAGAATAATATTGTCATCTTCACTAAGCCAAAAAAAAGGTAAATCTTTTTGAATCTTAACTGCTTTGTTTATCAGTATCCCTGGATTTTCGGTAACACGCCTTAGCATATCTTCACCACGATTTTTGTACCTCTGTTCAGTGGACGAATCCCAAAATCCGCCTCTTTTACCAGTGTATTTTTTCCAAATTTTATTGAACTTCTCTAGAAGTGGGGTACTGAAGCGTTCTTCTGTTGGTAAAACTGACAAGGATTCCAAAACCTCATGAACAGCACTACCCAAAGCCAAGGGAGGTGAAATAATTTGTATTTTATGTCTCGTATTGGGATCTTTATATACGTTTTTTAAATAATATGCCCGAGGACACTTTAGAAAGTCACTTGCAGAGGAGTGGGAAACCCACGTAGCTGTATATTTATCAGCGATCATGTCGCTATTGTATCACGATATTTAGTTCTTTTTTTTACTCTTTTTCTCTACACACACCTTCTTCAAAAATATCACAAGCGTCAGAACTGTATGCATCGTGCTGATCGTTTTTCACCGTATTATCACTTGTGTTCATTTCATCATTTTTCTGAAATTTGACTTGATTTGTCACTTACTCCCTTTCTTTAATATTACTGATATTAAAGATGAATTATACATGGACTTGGTAACAAATCAAATCATATTGTTTACATACAAAAAAAAATTAACAGTTGATATGCAAATTAATTATTCATCATTTGGAGGTGGCGAACTCTCATCTTGTTGCTCTGCTGGATCGACCCCTGGCTGTGGTGATTCGGGTTCATCAAATATAGTATAAGCATCTTCTCCAAGTACAGGCGACCCTTTTTCTTGACTCCGCATCATTTGCATAATATCCTTTCATTTTTCGCCAATATATAAAACGAATTAAATAAAACAAAAAAATTTTACCATATAAAAGAATCAAAAAAACGCTTAATTCTGGCCTCGACCTATCTTCGCGGGAGGTTGCCCTCCAACTATTGTCAGCGCTGAGACGTTTCAAGACTCTGTTCGGGATGGGAAGAGTTGGTTCCATCTCGCTCAAGAGACCAGAATTAAACGTTCTTTATTATATAAAAGATATTTTAATTTTCTTACTCTCTAAAAAGTAAAGATTGTCGTTTGACTTCATTAAGTGATGAAGTTTTTATGTAAATCGAAGTTTTAATACTCTCAATTTGGAAAAAATGTTCAATGGACACTTAGTACAGCTAAGCTTAATATCTCACGATACTTACACCGGCTGCCTATAAACGTGGTAGTCTCCCACGGGTCTCATAGAGAAATTTAATCTTGGATACGGCTTCCCGCTTAGATGCTTTCAGCGGTTATCCTGATGGGATGTAGCTACCCTGCATTGCGCTTGACAGCGACAACAGGAACACTAGGGATCCCCTCACCCTGGTCCTCTCGTACTAAGGGCAAATTTCCTCAAATTTCTAACGCTGACTGCGGATAGAGGCCGACCTGTCTCACGACGGTCTGAACCCAGCTCGCGTACCGCTTTAATTGGCGAACAGACAAACCCTTGGGACCTTCTTCAGCCCCAGGATGCGATGAGCCGACATCGAGGTAGCAAACCGCGCCGACGCTAGGGACGCTTAGGCGCGATGACTCTGTTATCCCCGGGGTAGCTTTTATCCGATAAGCCCGGCACCTTCCACAAAGTGCACGAGGATCACTATAACCTGCTTTCGCATCTGCTCGGCTCGTATGCCTCACAGTTAAGCACCCATATGCTATTGCACGTCCAGCCTGATTTCCATCCAGGCGAAGGGTACCATTGCGCGCTTGCGTTACTCTTTAGCAAGCAACCTCCCCAGTTAAACTACCCACCAGACAGTGTCCCTGATTACGTTTGCAGTAATCTTAGGTTAGTTTTTATAAATAAAACGAGTGGTATTTCACTGACGATCCATATCTAAATTATGAATCTCCCACCTATACTAAACAATTCCATTTACAAAAACAGTGCCAAGTTGTAGTAAAGCTCCACGGGGTCTTTTTGTCCTGCAGTCAGTAGGCCGCATCTTCACGGCCACTTCAATTTCGCCGAGTAATAGTTCAAGACAGTGTCCCGCTCGTTAAACCTTTCGTGCGCGTCGCCAATTAAGCGACAAGGTACTTCGCTACCTTAGAACAGTTATAGTTACTGCTGCCGTTCACCGGGGCTTCGATTCCAAGCACTACACCGAAGTGTAACACCCAGTCAATTAACCTTCCGGCACTGGGCAGGTATCAGCCCGTATATTTCCTCTTACGAGTTTGCACAGACCTGTGTTTTTGTTAAACAGTCGACAGGACATCGTTAGCTGCGCCCTACCAGAGGTAGGGAGGACATCTTTCGAAATTACGTCCAGCTATTTTGCCGAGTTCCTTAAACTACTTTCTCTCGCTCTCCTTAGTCTTCTCGACTCATCCACCTGTGTCGGTTATCGGTACGATTTACTATTTTTCTCCTTGCGAAGCTTTTCCGGGATACAGAAATCATACTTATCTGGTTAAGCTTGCGCTTAACAAGACCCATCACAGCTTGCGTGAACGCTTCTGCGGATTTTCCTACAGAAACTGCCTTGCTGATTAGACTTGAAATTCACTTCCAAGTAAGTACTATCCTACACCGTCCCTCCCCAAGTATAACGAAAAATAATAAGGACTGGAATATTAACCAGTAATCCATCGGCTACCCCCACACTATATGGGGCTCACCTTAGGGTCGCCTAACCCGCACACGACGAACGTGGGTGCGGAAACCTTGGATATTCGGAGTAGAGGATTCTCACCTCAATTGCGCTACTCATGCCGGCATTCTCACTTCTGATCGCTCCAGCTAGTCCTCACGGCTAACCTTCACTGCACACAGAACGCTCCCCTACCATCTCTATCTATAAAGATAGAAATCCTAAATTTCGGTTTGATGTTTTAGCCTCGTTGAATTTTCGGCGCATAAGTCCTACGGCTAGTGAGCTGTTACGCTTTCTTTAAAGGATGGCTGCTTCTAAGCCGACCTCCTAGTTGTCTTAGGACCTAAACTTCCTTTCCCACTGAACATCAATTTGAGACCTTAATTGTAGATCTGGATTGTTACCCTTTTGCTCCTGGAAATTAGCTCCCAGGTGCTGAGTGCCATGAAACATTTACTGGTATTCGGAGTTTAACTAGGTGTTAGAGGTTACCCCCCAATCACCAAATCAGTGCTCTACCCCCAATAAACTTAACATGACCCTATACCTAAATATATTTCGAGGAGAACCAGCTATCTCCGAGTTCGATTGGCATATTACCTCTAACCACAGCTCATCCAAGCCACTTGCAGCTGACACTGGTTCGGGCCTCCTCCCACCTTTCGGGGGGACTCACCCTGGCCATGGTTAACTCACTCGGTTTCGGGTCTTTTCTATTTTACTTGACTCCGTCTCAACGGAGATCGCCCTATTCAGACTCGGTTTCCCTACGCCTCCATCATGAAATGATTTAAGCTTTGCAAAATAAAAAAACTCGCCGGCTCATTCTTCAATAGGCACGAGATCACCCCAAAGGGCTCTCTCTGCTTGTTAGTAAATGGTTTCAGGTGCTATTTCACGGGGTCATCGACCCTTCTTTTCATCTTTCCCTCACGGTACTCGTTCACTATCGGTCTTATTTGGTATTTAGCCTTGGAGTGTGGTCACCCCAGATTCAGAAGGGAGTTTGCCGTCTCCCAACCTACTCAGGAACACTCTATGGTATATTTTGAATTTCATATACGCGTCTTTCACGCTCTTTGGATAACCATTCCAGATTATTCTACTATTCAAAATATGTCCAACATTGAGGTCCTACAACCCTCTGTATAAATACAAAGTTTGGGCTTTTCCCTTTTCGCTCATCGCTTACTCAGGGAATCTTGGTAATTTCTTTTCCTGCGTTTACTAAGATATTTCAGTTCAACGCGTTCCCCCGCTGTTATAAAAACAGCGCCATCTCACTAAAAGTGAGACGAGGTTACCCTATTCGGAAACCGCCGGATCAAAGCTTTTTGCCAGCTCCTCGACGACTATCGCGGGCTTCATACGTCCTTCTTCGGCCAAATAAGCCAAGACATCCACCATTTACGTTAATTCACATTTTTACACAATTTTTTTTGCGAGAGTATTTTTTTAGATCTCTCCGAAGAGAAATCTATTTTAGTATAATTAAATACCATTACTCTTTGATTTACATTAAACTTCACTTTAATGTAATCTGCTTTCTATAAATTTTTTAAAAAATTTATGAAATTTGACAATCTTCACTTTTTAAAGAGCAAAATGTTTAGATTTTACAATCTTTTTTTAACATTCATCTAACTTCTAAAAATAAAAGCCAGATTAATATCAAATGTTTGTCTTTGTGGACCTGACCGGATTCGAACCGGTGATCTCTACATTGCAAATGTAGCGCTCTAACCAACTAAGCCACAGGCCCCAATAAAA
>Ga0233414_10000973_pt1 | contig 11357 bp, 13 predicted proteins | sample Na_anoxic_10_MG_FD_189020 | JGI IMG/M metagenome (GOLD analysis project Ga0233414, IMG submission 189020) | Seawater microbial communities from Saanich Inlet, British Columbia, Canada - Na_anoxic_10_MG | ecosystem: Environmental > Aquatic > Marine > Inlet | place: Canada: British Columbia...
AAATCAGAAGAAAACCTTTCTTATGTAGAAAAAGCTCTTAGGCACCTTAGAGATGTAAAACCAGAACACCTAGACAACTCGCTACATCGATTCAATCATAACTTTGGAGTAATCGCGTGAGTCCTGTACATAATTGTTAGCTCGCGATTACAAATTGCGGCTATAAGATTAAATCTTAAGCCAAATCTTTTTCTACGATTTCGATACTTATCAGAAACAGTTTTAAATCGCTTAATGCGACCAATAACGTGTTCGTTTAAAACTCTTTGGCTGGATAGCTCGCTATTTTTTTCTTATCTTCTTTGGTTAATGGATTTTTTAGACTTTTTTTCTTAGGCATCGATGTGTTATTGTGTATTTTTTGTAAACCTTGATAACCTGTATCTGTAAGTACTTTCGTCGACTCATTAATATGAACTTTAGACTCTTTAAAGAGCCTAAAATCATGTTTTTTGCCGTTACTAAAATCAGTGCAAATAATCATGCCAAGTGTTTTGCTTACCGCTACTTGAGTCTTTAAAGTGTGTCTTTTCTTTTTACCAGAGTAATACTTTTTTTGTTTTTTTTAGGGCGTTCAATTGGGGTTTCAGTTGCGTCAATCAAAATAACTTCAAATTCATGATCACTCTTTAACAGTGCTTTTCTGCCAGGTAATCTAAAATCTGGGTGTTTAACAAGCGTATCTTCTACCCATTTAATAGCTTCATAGGCATTGCTTTCTGCTAAGCCATAGCTTGTCGCAATATGTAAATAGGTTCGATATTCTCTGATGTACTCTAGAGCCATCAATAGCATATCTTCGATACAAAGCTTGTTTGGGCGACCGCCCCTGGATCTCTTTTTTGTTTGTGCTTCGGTTAATATCTCGACCATTCTAGTAAATGTTGTACGCATCACCCCAGTTACTCGCCGAAATTGACCATCCGATAGGTTTTTTATTTTTTGATACTTCATAATCTCTTTTTTTAAAAATCGATTACTAGTATCTCATAAAATTTATGGTTTCAGAAGAGGTCTATTGATATACTCTTTTATCATGATAGCTCCGATTAATACGTCACTGTTTTTTCGGATGCTATCATACCTAATCTTTTATATTTTCAAAAACTCAACGGGCCCTAAGTGCTTGTGGAGACTCCCTCCATGACGCTGGTCTTCTCGAATTAATGTATAAATCGTTTGGTGACTGATATTTAACAGTTGATGGCGTTTAAAAAATCCAGAAATTTGCTCCGGGCTCCATTCAAGTCTAACTTTCTCAGCTATAATAAATTTGGCATAAGGAGTTAGCTTTACTTGCTTTTTTGAATATTGTTTGCGTTCTTGTGCAAGCTTATGAGCTTGATCGGGACGATATCCACGAAGACCTTTGTTTCTCATCTTCTCACGATAGATTGTAGTTCTATGCACTTTTAACTCCACTACCATATCTCTCTGCGTCCAATTCGCTTTACTATGTGCGTAAATTTGATATCGTTTTTCATGGGTTAATTGTTCGTATTTCATGGCAACCTCATTGTTGAAAAGGTATTTTTGTTATGAGTATAACAATTAACCATTTTTTCAACTTAATGAATGTTGCACTTGCTACTTTAATTCACGAATTAAGTAATGCATTACTGCTTCATTCTTTTTGTTGGTTAACTATTGAAGGAAGCGTAACTTTTTTTAGTAGCTTTTTAAATTTGGTTCACAGAACCTAACTTTTTATCACCGTGTTAACTGATTCAAATTTAGTTCGCAACGCAGAAAGGCCTCCCGGCGAAAGTGGTTCTGTTGCATCAATCGAACCAGAGTGTGCATACGCCAACTCAAAAGCGGCTTCGTTATATAAGAAGGTATTACTGATCATTGAAGTTGTTGAAATGGCCCCATCGTCAATTTTTACAACACCAAGATCTTTTACACCAATAGTATGGTATGCAATAGTGCAACCACTCATTAAAGAAGTTTTCGTACCGTCCAAATACAGTCCGTAGGAATTACTCTCATCAGTTACATAATTTCTTGAAATCGATGAATCATACAAAGCAAAATTTGAAGAGTCTTTGAAATAAATCGCCCAGCACGTTCCAGTTTCAGCATAATTTTTAATAATATTGCTATTTCGAATCACAATATCATGTACTTCTTTTGCATACAGCGCATAAAAACCACCGACCGCACTATTATCCTGAATGCGTATATTTCTTAACGCAACATTATATACCCTCTCCAGGAGCAAAGCCGCACGCTTACAATATAATTGCGAATCATGATTATCTTCAATAAAAGAGTCATCAATCGCGATATTTTTTGAATTAATAATATAAACCCCGCACCCATTGTGGCTAAACCTACTTTTTTCAATAGCGGCAGATTCTATATTTTCTAACGATATTCCAATATTCTCATTCTTAAAAGAATATGTCTGAGAAATTTGCAGATCATTAACGCGATTTAAAACAACCCCCGCTTTATTACGAAGAAGCGAGATGCTTTTAAACACAATGGTATCGTTATTTCCATCGTTGGAAATACCAGAAGTTCTGAATTGAACAATTTTTCCATTTTTTATCATAACGTTGGAAGCGCCAGAAGCAATCGTTATGCCTAAAAGGGCACCGTCCTTATTGCCAGAAAGTGTATAATTGTTCAAATCAATAACAACATCACTCACCATAACGCGCAATGCGGTATCATTTCCAGGTGAGCCATGATACAGAATTGATTCAGCAAAAACATATGTTCCTGGAACAGTAACATTGTATGTCCGTACCGCCGGAGAACTAGTTCTTCTATCAACTGTAAAATCTTTTTTTCTTAAAATTTTTGTAATAGCAATATCTGAAAGACCATTAGAACATGGACACGCATTTTCTCGACAAAGAGGAACCAAACAGGGATCAATACAAACTGCTTGAACAAAAAAAACAAAGTCTATTCCTAAAAAAAAAACAAACCTTAGAACTTGTACATAATAATGGTTGAATGTAAAATTATTCTTCATAAATCACCGACCAATTAAAAAGATCTTTTCCGCCACTTTCTGCAATTGCATTTAAATCTGTAGCGTGAACCTCCTTTATCATATTCATTAAATTTTCAGAGGTAAGAGCTAAATAATAGTTCATATCAACTGTTGCTGGATCATTTCCAGTGGTACCGGCAAATACGCCGCCATGACCAAAAGAAGTATTTGCTTGGAAAAACGTTTTTGAAGGAATCGTTGCATCATAAAAGCCAAAACTACGCCCCGGAACACCTCCATCATATTTATTATCTGATGCAGATGACCTTATAATTGAACAGGAAATCACATTATCCAAATAATAACCACATGATCCACCGTATGCATGATTGCCATTTGCAACAGAATTAAAAATAGAAGAGCCTTTTTCAAATGCAAGCAGAAAACCATAAGCCTTTACATTTGAACCAACGATGCCTTTATCACGATTAAAAGTTGCCTCACACTCTTTAAATGTATTCCATGAGTTCCCATAAGAATAAAAACCAATACATTGTCCCGATAAATGAGCAGAGGGATCAAAAATTAAAGCATTTTGTCCCAAGACACGACAACTTTGAATTTGATTAGAATTGGACTGATTACAAAATAAAAATCCCGCAAGAAGCCCGTTTCCTATGTAAGAATAACAATTACGAACCAATGATCTTTCAAAAATATTTGCAAACGAGCTATCAAGATAAAAACCAACGATCTGTATATCATTAACCGTCGATGAACCATCTTCTTGCAGCCCTTGTAGCCCGGCAACCTCACATTGCTTAAACAAATTTGATCCAGTATTTTGATAAAGATTAAAACCAATATTTGACTTAATTGCAACATTTCCTTTTACGGAGCAATTATCAAAAACATTATTTGACGAATTTATTAAATTAAAACCGTAACACGATTGCAAACTCTTATAAGTTCCTGCGTTATTTTCAATGGAAATATTTAGAAATTGCGACTCGCTACAACCTGACAAGGTTAAACCTATAAAGTTTTCATGCAAATCGCTTTCAAAGCTTGAGATTGAAACCGTATTAAAAAATGAAGTTGTTGAATTTTTTATATCAATTCCGGTTGAAAAATTTTTATTTCCTGAAAATAAAACAAAAGACATCTTTAGAGCCTTAAGAGAATTTCCTTTAAAAACAGACCCTTTCGTAAAATTCTCATTATTACTAAATGACGTATTTTTTATAAAAACATTGCGAGCATATCCTAAATAACAGATAGCCGAATCTTCATCACACGATGTTGCTGCAATCGACATTCTTTCAATATGAATATCGGAAATAACGTTTTCAGAACTTCCATAAATATGGAATGCCCCTCCATAAAAATCTTTTATTCCACCATTTTTTATCGTTACGTTTTTAACTCCCGGACTTATCTTTATTGCATATGAAGATAAGCCTTTTGAGCTCTCACCAACTTCTGATATCACATGAGTATTCAAATCAAGAACAACATTATCATGAGAAATCAAAATACAAGCTGTACCAGAAGATTGCGGTTTATACAGAATGTCATTCGTTAAAATGTAGTACCCTGGGTGAGCAATTTCATATCCCGCAATAGATGATGCATTGTTAATCTTTCCATTTGATATTGATTGTGTAATAACCAATCCTGCAGAAATAATATCACCAGCTACCTGCCAATGTTCTTGAGAAAGTAAACATGAAAAAAAGAACAAAAAAAAGAATGCATGATAATTCATAATCACTCTCTTAAAGAGATAGAGGCGCATAGCAAGCGCCTCTATCATCAGTATTTAATCAGATTGGCCACTGTTTGCATTAGATACAATTGACCAGTTAAAGAGGTCTTTTCCGCCGGCTTCAGCGATAATGTTAAAGTTTGAAATATCGGCTTCCTTAATGATGTTTGCAAGATTCATGGTCTCATATTGTTCTTGATATTGAATAAAGAAGTTCATATCAGCTTCTGATGGATCTTTAACACTTGTTCCATCAAAAACATAGCCATGTCCAAATGCGATATTTGCTTTAATAAATGCTGTTGAATCTAATGAACCATCATAAATCCCAAAGGAATAACCTGAATTGCTGCCTAAAGAATTGTTTGAGAAAAATTCCGAGGTTGCAATACTACAATGTTCGCACACTCTAGAGGTTCCATTACAGAGACAAATACCATAAGAGTATTCTTTGCTTGCGTTTCCACCACACTTGCAGTTCAACATAGAACTACCGTGTTCACCTTCGAATATGGCTCCTGCGCCAATTCTTGAATAGGCAGCATTATTATCAGTATTTTCATTTCTATTGTATGTCGCCTCACAGTCTACAAATGAGTTCCAAGATCCCGAGCGAGCGACAAAACCGGCGGTTGTCGCTGTCGCTACAAGGCCAAGTTGTCCAAGTGAAATACAAGATTTGATTTTATTCGAATTTGATGAAGATAAGTCAAAGCCTGAAACTGTTCCGTCATTAACTCTTCCGGAATTTTGTCGAGCAGCACAAGAGTCAAAGGTATTCGCATTAGATTGGTCCAGACGGAAACCAAAAACATTGCAATCTGAAACCTGAGTACTACTATTATTATTCCCAGATGCTTCACATTTAACAAATTTATTTACACTTGATGAAGAGATAGAATAAGCAGAAAGATTTTTGAGAGCACTATTGCCTTTTACGTCACAGGAATTAAATACATTGTTGTTGGAACTCGATTGAAGATAAAATCCATAAAAATCAATCTGACTCTCATTGTTTAAAATGCGAGTATCGTTAAAAATACAATCTGAGCTAGCGGTTAGATTTATTGCACGCACATTGCCAGATGACGTATTATTTGAAACACGCGCTACATCAAAAGAAAAACCAGAACAAGCAGATAAGAAGATTAGATTCGTAAAATTACTACTACCAGACACTTGTGAGTTAACAAAATAAACACCGTAACTATTGATAAATGATAAAACCGAGGAGGAAGCTACAGGACTCGCATTGGCATCTGTATGATTATTAAAGAATGAATCCTTTATAAGAACTTGATTAGAATAGTTAATATCTAAAACAGGTTGAAGGGTATTGGATCCCGTTACCAAGATGCCATCTATTGTGACATCGGAAACAGAGGAACCACTAATCCCTGATAATTTAATAGAAGAAGATCCCATTCCTCGAATGGTTCCATTTTTTATGGTAACGTTTCTCTTGCCCGCAACAATCTCGATACCGATCGTTTTCTTATTAGACGTTGAATTTTTAGCAATCGTTTTGGTTCCCAAATCCAAAATTACGTCATTTGCAGTAATTTTAATGCAAGGGATAGAATCAGTTGTTGGTCCGTATTCAATATCGTTAGAAAGATAATAATAGCCCGATTTGTTAATAATATAGCCCGCAGTGGTGTTAGTGCTGTTAATTTTTGATGATGAGATACCCATTGTTGTTACGATGCCAGCAGGCAATATACTTGAAACTCTTGTTCTTTGAAGATTAGCATGCAGAAAAAAAGGAACTAACAACCCAATATAAAGATTTATTTTTTTCACTTTAGTACTCCTATATAATATTTTTTTCTTAAAATTTAAATTAAAAAAATATTTCTTACATAAAAATCCTTTTTTTTTACTTTAAAATATTTTTTTTAATAAGTCTAGTTGTCAGCGCAAAGTAAAAAGTCTCCCTTTTGGAGTACTATAAATATGTAAAAACAGGACTCACGCGATTACTCCAAAGTTATGATTAAATCGATGTAGCGAGTTGTCTAGGTGTTCTGGTTTTACATCTCTAAGGTGCCTAAGAGCTTTTTCTACATAAGAAAGGTTTTCTTCTGATTTTATATATTGAGCAAAAGTATAGGCATGAAAAACCCCAAAGATATGCCCAACATGTAATGCTTTTTTTCGCGCAAAACAATCTTTTAACCCAAGCGATTGTTTCATAGTTCGAAACATTTTTTCGATTTCCCAACGCAAGCCATATAATTTGACGTACTCTTTTGACGCCTTTCTTACAGTGCTAATGTAATACACAAGATTATACTCATTGTTTTTGTTTTTTCGTTTGTGCACGGTACAAAATAATGTTAGTTCATGCCAAATAATCTTTGCGGTTTTTGATCGTTGATTGCGATGCAACTTTAATCCTGGATGGTGCTTTACTTGAGTCGAGATTCCATCTGCTGAAGCAATTTTTCTATTGGACGAAAATTTTGCCACCAAAGGAATTCGTGTTTGATTACAAAAATTTAAAAGTGCTAATGTTGAAAAATGGCCATCGCCTAAAAGACCTTTGCTTGGGACCTTAAACCACCATTTCTTTAACAATTCAATTGCGAGCTCTGACTTTGTTTTGTATTGATCGCATGAATGTTTTGGATACCAGAATAGAAAGTCAATGGGAACAGTAATCGATCCATTTGTCCACGCAAATACCAAAATATTAAATTGTTTTTGCTCTTTGCCAACCAGCACATTATACATCCAAACAACACCTTGCATGAATTTAGAATAAACCTTTGTAATAGCCGTATCATCAATAACAAGCCATCCCGGAAACTCTTTTGAATGCTCTTTTATTATTCGCAAACTAAGCTCTTGAACAAAAGAAATGTTGCACGATATAAACATCATCGAACGATAAATTTTGTCATGGCTTAGACAAAGAAGATTTCCCATTTCTTCACAACTTTTTTTACCCTTAGTTAATAAAAGTCCTTTTGCATAACGATTTAAATGTGTTGTTGCTTTTTTCCAAGATTTTTTTAGACTTAGCTTCACTTGAGTTCCTTTTTTGTGAATAGTGTCTTTTTTATGCAAAATTGGAACTCATTTTGTTTGAAATGTCAAATCTGATCGTAACTTTCAGTTAAAGCGTAACTCCTGTATAAACCTCCAAATAACATGATGTTATTATAGCTTATTTATTACAAAGTGTCAAAAAAAAGAGCCCCGAGATGGGACTCTTAAATCTTGTTCGAAAAGAATTATTCGCCGAAAAGCTCTCTGAGAAGAGGTTTTACTTTCTCAAGTTCAGCTTTTCTCTCGGGGGATAAATTCGTTCCTGCGCGGTTAATGTAAAAATCAAGGCGATCCATTGCTTGAGGCTCACTATCAGATGCTTCTTGAAGACCGGCTGCTATTTCTTCAGGGGATCTTTCGAAAAATCCTTCTGGTGGGTGCCATTTAGTCTTTACGTCTTGTGACCATAAGTCTTTTTTTTCTTCACTCATTGTTCTCTCCTTCTTTAATACAACTACTTCCACTTTTCCTGGAGGTTCTTACCCTAAGAATAGCAATATTCTATTCTATTTGTAAAGATTTTGGAATAAAAAATCGATAAAATAAGCATGTTTTCAGAAGAGCTTTTGAGGTTGTGTGGTAAAGGGTGATCTGAAGGTGTTTTGCGGGGTAATTATAAATTATGGAGTGTCATATAAGCCGAGACCATTTCTTGGTGTATTGCCTGTTCTGCTTCTGTGAGGGTTGAATGTCCTTCAAATACGTTTACAAGAGCTGAGATCATGTTCTCTGCTGTTCGGTGAAGTGGCGTATTGAGTAGATGTGGGCTTATTTCGGCCAGATTGGTGATCATATCAGCTGAACCGATATTTTGGGCAAGAAATGCTGTTGCTAAATGAAATAAACGGGTTATTGAATGTTGTTGTAAGGGGTGTTGCTCAATTGTGTAACTTAATTGAATATAAAGGAGCAACATGATTATTAAGGTTATTTTTTTCAAGATGTCTTCCTTTGCTCATTTAATGGGGCGCGAAGAACTGTTCTTGGAATAATTGTTCAATTGCAGTGGGAGCTGCAATTTCCAAAATATCGCGGGTTGCTTGATATGAAGCAAACATTTCTAACATAAAAAAGGTAAGTGATCGCGTTGCGGAAGAATCATGCTGAATGCAAAAATAGGTTCGCATTTCGAGCATTTGAGGAAGTTCATTTTTAAGAATTTCAAAAAATTCCTGAGGATTATAAAATCCACCATTTGTTATTTGATTGCCAATCCACAGAATTGTTGTTGGTTCTGGAATCCAACAACATCGTTGCATAAAACCTGCAACGATGCTTTTATGTTCTGGATTTGTAATATCTCTTGTGCGTGATTCAATAACGTAATCAGATTGATAAGGAAGATATTGTTCTGTTTGCATTCCCTGCAAGGTGAGGGCACTCCAGATTGTGCAGATAAAGAACCTTTTCATAAATTATGGGCGCGATAGGCGAATAAACATATTGCGAATATCGATGACTGTATTTAATAATTTTGCTTTATCTATTTCCTTACGAAGATAGCTTTGAGCCTTTTCAAGAAGTTGGTTTGAAAATGGTCGACATAGTGAGTCATGCGCAAGGAAGTTTTTAAACCCTTCAAGCGTAGGCATAACATCTTCAAGAGTTTCAATGTTGGAGGAAATTTTTTTAAACATTGTATGCAAGATAATTTTATTAAGTTTTTCGGCGGAAAACTCTTTGATGCCTCGAGCATACAGTGCTGCAATAACAGGTCCAATGGCAGATTTGTATTTTGTGCAAAGAATTGCCATTTCAGGTGTTGTGGTGATTGCAAGCTGCCGATTTGTTACCATTGCCTGTGTGAACGAATAGGCGCACAAAAGTAGTATGATTAATTTTTTCATAAATTTCCCTAAAATTTTTATTTAATTGAGATAACGCCGAAATTTATTTTTCGGACACGTATTGGGTGCGTGAAAATAATATAGTAGTTTAAGAAAAAAAACAAATAGGTGAAGATTGTTGGTAAATTATGATCTTTCAAGGCTTTTTATTTTATATGAGTTTTAGGGGTGCAGCGCTGTTTTTTATTGAATTTCAATTTGTAAGGTTATTTATTGCAAAATATTTAATTTCTGTTAGAATAATTATAGCTTTTAGAGTTAGCTCTTTAGGGAGTTTTTAATGGGGGTTTTTTATGAAAATTCGGTATATATTATTTCTTATTTCTTTCTTTTTTTCTCTCTCATCGCAGGTTATTGATCGAGCGGTGAACTTTTCTGAATGGAGAGACTTCTGTTTCGAAAATCTTGAAGAATTTGATCATGTGCTTGATACGAAAGCGTCGCTGCGTGTTTTAATGCGAGCCTATGGCATAAAACAAACCGTTGCACCCGGCGAATTTTGCCGTGCATTGAAGGAAGCTCAAGATAAAATTGCTGACCAAATGACCATTCCTGCTGCGTGGCTTGAAGGAGAAACGCTTGCTGCTCCCGTTCCTTTTATACAGCAGTTGATCGTTAATCCCAAAAGTAGAGTTTATATTCAGGGTGATATTCATGGATCTGTACATTCTCTCTTGAGAAATTTGGAACGTGCTCGTGCGGGAGGATATTTGAATGAAGATTTCAAGCTCGCAGAAAATGTTTACATGGTATTTTTAGGTGATTACGGTGATCGTGGTCGATATAGTGCTGAAGTTTTTTATACCTTGTTTAGATTAAAAGCGGCAAACCCTGATGCGGTTATTTTGTTGCGTGGAAATCATGAAGAAGAGGCGATGGCCCGTGTTTATGGTTTAACTCATGAGCTGGCCATTAAATATGGCTTAGAGGGAGGAAAATTCCTTTTAAGGGGCTTGGCTGGATTTTTTGATCATCTACCAAGTTTATGTTGGGTTGGTGAACGTTCTGAAGAAGGCGTAAGTTATATTGGGGGATGTCATGGTCTTCCGACTTTGGGATTTGATATGGTTTCATTTTTTAAGAAGCCAGAATGTCGTTTTGCGCGGTTGACGTTTGATTCAGCATTAAAAGATCGACAACTTAGTTTATTCGATGATATTGATCAAGAATCGTTGCGCAAGGCTTATGAAAAAAAAGATCAAATTCCGGGAACATGCTGTTCAGAATTTAGCTGGGGCGACATGAACTGTCAGGTTGAATATAAAGAACGCCGAGGAAATGCGCTTTCTTTTCCAGAGAGAATTGTTCGGAAATTATTGAATTCTTTTTCATCGCCATCAGATAGAATTTTGGTTAAATCATTTTTTAGAGGTCATCAGCATGTTCAGGGGAGTGGATGTTTTGACTCATATATAACAACTGATTCAGGCATTGCCTTAAAGAGATTGCATGAAGAATTGGTTCATCCTATTGTTGCGGTTTCTATTTTTACTTTGATATCTGCTCCCGAGGGAGTTGGTTTTTTTAAATCTGCAGATAAAGATAGCTTTTGTTTATTTGATTTCGATACAAAGCATCTTTGTATGTTGGACTATCCTGTGCCAGAGGCTCGGGTAGGAAGATCTGCGAGCGGAAATCGATTTATTGGGTCGCTTGTACGAATGACCTCGGCTGGTTCTTATCAATGGGATAGGGTATCTGCTTTGCAAAAAAGATTGATCGGTTTAACTGGTGAAAA
>Ga0233414_10000974_pt1 | contig 11345 bp, 18 predicted proteins | sample Na_anoxic_10_MG_FD_189020 | JGI IMG/M metagenome (GOLD analysis project Ga0233414, IMG submission 189020) | Seawater microbial communities from Saanich Inlet, British Columbia, Canada - Na_anoxic_10_MG | ecosystem: Environmental > Aquatic > Marine > Inlet | place: Canada: British Columbia...
CACCTACTATGCATCCGTCTTTAGTAAATGAATTAACACATTTTGCACATGAAAACGATATCTTTATTACTATCGAAACTGAAGGATCTCATTTCCTTCCTACTGATTATCCTATTAATCTTCTGTCAATTTCTCCTAAGTTTTCTAATAGCGTTCCCATTGTTGGTGTCGCTACCCCTCAAGGAAAAATTACAGATGAAAAGATGATTAAAACTCATAATAGGCTTAGACTTAATTATGATGCTATCAAACAATCAATAGCATACCATTCAGATTACCATATTAAACCTGTATGGGATGGTAAAGATGAAGGAGCATTAGCTGAAATTATGGAGTGTATTGAAACTTTAGAAGTTCCCCAAGACAAAGTATGGTTTATGCCTGCTGGTGATTCTAGAGAAGCATTATTTAAATCATATCCTGTATTATTTGATTGGGTTAGAGATAATGGTTATAGAATGACTTGGAGACCACATATTATAGCCTTTGAAGACCAAAGAGAGGTGTGATGACTAAAGACGAAGCTTTAGAGGTATTAGAAGAAGTAGAAGAAAACATAAATGTATGTTGTGCTATTACTATGGAACCTGATGAAGTATTAGTTTTATTAGATAAATTAAAAAGTTATATAAATGACAATTAAAGAATTTGAAAACCTTCTTAAAGAAAAAGACAATTTTTATCTTTATTTTTATTCCCCTACTTGTGATGCTTGTAAAGTAATCAAACCACAACTCAAAGTCATAAAGGATTCAATCCATCCTATTGAAGGTGATAAGTTTGATAATATAGCTGATGCTTTTGAAATAGAATACTACCCAACTTTAGTTAGAATGCAAAATAAAAAAGGGACTCTATATGAAGGACAAAATACAATAGAGTCTTTACTTAAAAATTTGGAATCCCAAAAATAAATTATTATATTAATAACAAATAAAAATATTAATGGAGAACGAACGTAGAAAAATCCATGAGGAGTTAGAAGTTGTAAAAGAAGGGTTTGCTAATGGAGTAGCACCTGGTTTCCCTCTCTCAAAAGAAGATAAAGAAAAAATGATTGATAAAGCAGAAAAAGCTTATGGTGAGTTTTTAGATGCATTAAAATGTGATTGGAGGAATGATCCTAATTCAATGGAAACACCCCGACGTGTAGCTAAAGCTTATGTGAATGATTTATGGGAAGGCCGTTATACAGCTATGTCTCCTATTACTTCATTCCCATCAGATGGTTATGATGGTATTATTATAGAACGTAATATACCGTTAACTTCAATGTGTTCTCACCACCACCAAACAATTGGGGGTGTTGTTCATATAGGTTATATAGCAGGGGAAGGTGGTCAAGTAATTGGATTATCCAAACTAAATAGAATTGTAGAGTTATTTGGTCGTAGAGGAGCTATTCAAGAACAATTAACATCAGCCATTCATAACGCTGTAAATAAAATCACAGACGGTAATAAAGGTGTTATTGTTACTATAGTAGGTACTCATAATTGTGTTAGTTGTAGAGGTGTTAAACATCAAGGTGCAGCAATGATAACTACTAAAGCATCAGGTGTGTTTAAAGACAATAAAAACTTAGCTCGTAAAGAATTTTTCGATAGTTTAAAAATTAATAACGGAGGACACAATATATAAAATGTTAAAAATAGACTCAAATAAAACAAAAATCAGCTGGTGGGATGTTGATGACTTAGTAAAGGAACTATGTGATAAAATTATAAAAGATCTCCCAAATATAGACTCAATATGTGGTGTTCCTAGAGGAGGACTTATACCAGCAGTTTTGATTTCACATAGACTTTCATTACCTTACACTGATATAGTAGGTAGAAATACATTAGTAGTAGATGACATTTGTGATAGTGGGGTTACATTAAAAGAATCACCAGGAGTATATCATGCTGTTTTACATCACAAACCTCATACTTCATGTTTTACACCTGATTTATATGCTGAAATACATGAAGGAGATGATTGGTTAATCTATCCTTGGGAAATGGATGATTCAATTGCAATGCAAGATTATTTAAACAACAAACTATGAGTAAACAATTAAATTTATTCTCAGAGAATAAGATGAAAGACATGGAACCGCTACCAGTTTGGGTTAACGGAGTTCCTTTCGTAGATGAAGTAGAAACGTTTAATAAAACATTCGGAAAACCTAATAATTATGAGCCAACAATACCAGAAAAGAAAGAATGGCAATTCGTATACGACTTTATACTTGAAGAATTGGAAGAATATAGACAGGCTTGCGAAGAAGGAAACATCGTGGAAGTTTTGGATGCGATTTGCGATATTACTTATGTTTCCTTGGGGAACGCAACTATGCTACATGGTCTTAAGAATAAAATATGGCCAGCTTATCAAGAAGTACAAGCCAGCAATATGTCGAAGTCTTGTCCAACTGAAGAAGAAGCCATGGCTACTGTCGCCCAGAGAAGCGAAGAACAAAATGAGCCATGCCACTATGAGAGGGTGGAGGAGAAATACGTAGTTTACAGAACACGTGATCGTAAGGTAATGAAATCAATTAACTATTTTAGACCTGACCTAACTCAATTTTTCACATCCGAAGAAATGCAGAAGTTCCATAAACCCTCAACATTTATATAAATGTATAAGAAGTGCTACTCAACAAGATTAGGAGGAAACAAATATAAAATCCACCTATGGGATAAAGGAGGGTATGATGAGATTGAGTGGTATAACCCAGCATATCAAGAATGTTCTGAAGAAGAAGCAACCCATAAAGGTTTAAGTGGGGAGTCTCTTCGTAAAATCTATAAGTGGGATAAAAACACACCTAACCTTCACTTTCATGATATTACTCCATATCAAAAATTCTTAATTGAAAAATATGGAGTTAATGATGAACCATCTACAGGCCATAGAGAATTATTTTTTGATATTGAGTGTGAAATAGGAGGAGCACTAACCGAGGAGTATATTGAAAGAGCTCCTATGCCTATTACTACAATAGCTTATTGGGATAAAACACCTGATGAGTGGGTGATTTTAGTTCGTGATGATAAAAATGAGTTAAAACGTACTAAAGCTAAAAATAAAGAAATAGTACCTTGCAGAACTGAAGAAGAGTTATTAGCTAAGTTTTTAGAACGTTTTCGCGAAATTGATCCTGATATTCTAATTGGTTATAATAGTGATTATTTTGATATCCCTTACTTATACTATAGAATGTGTAATGTATTAGGGAAAGAATGGGCTGACCAGCTATCCCCTATTGGTAAAGTAAACGCTAAAAAAGGTAATGAATACTTTTTTAAACGTAATCAATTTGTAGATATTATAGGAGTTGAATCTCTAGACTATATTCGCTTACATAAAAAATATAGTTGGAAAGATGAGCCAAGTTGGAAATTGGATGCTATTGGGGAAAAATATGTTGGTATGGGTAAAATTGAATATGATGGAAACTTAGACCAACTATTCACTACAGACCTACAAAAATATATCCAATACAACTTTGTTGATGTTGAAATACTAAAGTTATTAGATGAAAAACTCCAATACATTGCTTTAACTAAAAACTTATCCCATAAAGGAAAACATAACTATAGTGAGGTTTACGCGAATAGTAAAACTCAAGATGGTGCAATCTCTGCTTATTTATTGTCCCAAGATATAATTCCACCTCCTAAAGATCCTAATCCTAGAAGTAAAAAAGGATACGCTGGTGGTTACCTTTTTTGCCCCAAAGCAGGGTTGTACAAATATATGTTTGATGAGGATTTAACTTCACTATATCCTTCTATTATTATGTCTTTAAATATAGGTAGAGAAACCTATAAAGGGCGTATTGTAGACGCTGATGACCGTAACAATAGATTAGGTCTTAATGATTTAAAAGAACGTGATCAAGATGAAAGGTTATTAGTTGAAAATACTAAGGGTCAACAAACTAGAGTTAATGTTGGAAAGTTAATATCCATGGTTGAACAAAATAACCTAACACTATCAGCTAATGGTTCTATGTTTACAACAGATCGACAATCAACCCTATCTACAGTACTAGCTAAGTGGTTTGAAGAACGTAAAGTTTATAAAGGTAAAATGAAAGAAGCATATACTGCTGGTGATAAAGAAAAGGGTGCTTATTATCATTTGATGCAATACACAATGAAAATTCTACTCAATAGTTTATATGGTGCTACTGCTTTACCTTCATTTAGATATAGCTTAAGTTTATCTATTTTAAGTGAAGCTATTACACTATCAGGTCACCGTATTATCCAAGAATCAGCTCTAGTAGCTAATAGACACATGAATAAAGTTTTAAAAAACGAATTAAAATTAGAAATATAATGGCATTAAGCAAACAATCAATTAGAAGGGGAATGACTATCTTAGCTAATGGGAAAGAAATTAGTAAAGAGGAGATAATATCCACCAGCGAAGAATGGAATGAAATCCAAGAAAACTTTTTTAGAAAAATGTTAAAACAAGGTGGGAAATTTAAGGTAAAAGGTGTATCTTATGAAATCAAAACCCAAGAACAAATTTTAACTTCTAAAGGTGAAAGGGATGGGGGAGTTATTCAATTACCTGGAGATGATGTTAGATTTTAGATTATGAAAATAGAAATATCAAACGGAGAATTACTAGATAAAATTTCAATCTTAGAATTAAAATTAGATAAAATTAAGGATAAAGATAAATTGGTTAATATTCAAAAAGAATTTGATACCCTAAATCCCTTATGTAATGAATTATTTAAAATATATGGTGGGGAATTACAATTCCATTATTTAGCATTGGCTAAAATTAATGATCAGCTTTGGGACATAGAAGATTGGATTAGAGATTGTGAACGTGAAAATAGATTTGATAAAGAATTTATTGAATTATCTCGTTCAGTTTATATTACTAATGATAAAAGGTCCAACCTAAAAAAAAAGATTAATATTCTAACTGAGTCTATTCTAACAGAAGAAAAATCTTATAAAGATTATAAATGAAACATTTAGAAGAAACACCTTGGTTTATTTGTGATAAAGAAGATGAGAATTATTGTGCTTATGTTGACACAGATTCTAACTACTTTAACGCTGAACCTATTTTAAAACATTTATACCCTGATTTTGAATCATTCTCAGATGAAGAAAAGGATGAAAAATTAGAAGGTGTAGCTTTAGCTTATCAAGATATTATTACTGAACACTATGATAATCTAGCTGTTGATTGTTTCAATACCAGACAATATGGGTGGTTTGACAAACCACATTGGCTTGAAATGAAAACAGAATGTGTAATTAGATCAGCTTATTTTAGAGCAACAAGACGTTACGCTCAATGGATTACTAAACAGGAAGGTATTGCTAAAGAAACCTTAGATATTAAGGGTTTAGAGTTTATGAAAGCAAATTTCCCACCTATTTTAGGGGATTTCTTTAATGATATTTTACAACAAGTACTAAAAGGTGAAGAAAAAGCTAGTATAATAGATCAAATTAAAGTATTTAAAAAACAAATACTAGGTGGAGAAATACCTTTAGCTAAATTAGGTAATCCTACTGCTGTAAAAAAGTTAGAAAAATATAGTGGTAAAAATGCTAGAGCAGGTGAAATGTTTACTGAGATATTAAAAGGTGCTCCTGCACCTGTAAGGGCAGCTATTCGTTACAACGATTTACTTAGATTATGGCAGTTAGATAGGAAATATAATCTAATCACTATGGCTGATAAAGTTAAGTGGATTTATTTAAAAGACAATCCCTACAAAATAGAAGCACTAGCATTTTTTGACTACCAAATGCCAGATAAAATAGTAGATTTTTTAGAGGCTTATGCTGATAGACAAAAAGTATTTGATTCAATATTATTAAATAAATTAGAAGGATTTGCAAGTGATTTAGGATGGAATTTTAATTTAAATCCTTATTTAGATGCTATGAAAAGCTTTGAGATATAAAATAAATTTCATATATTACAATTATGATAAATAAAAGTCAATTAACAAGTGTTATATCAAAATATTACCTGAATGGTTTGAATAATCAGGTTAAATGGAGAATTAAAGATAATACACTTACAGTTTACGCAGGTGAAGCAGGAAGAGTATGTAAAGTAGTAGCTAATAATTTTCCTTTAGAGGATGCTGAATTAGGTATTTTTGATACTAATAAATTAAGTAAGCTGTTATCTATTACTAGTGGTGAGTTGATGGTATCTTTAGAAAAGATGAAAGCAGTTTATACTAAAATGCATCTACAAGATACAAATTATGACTTAACCTATTCATTAGCTGATATTTTAATTTTAGGTAAAAATACTTGGTATGATGATCCTGAAGAATGGGATATAAAATTAATATTAGAAAAAGAAGATGTTGATGCCTTAATTAAAGCTAAAAATGCCTTAGGAGAAGTAGATTCAATGTTAATCAAATCCACCACTGACCTAGATGGTACCCCTATATGTGAATTTATTTTTGGTGATAATACAGGCTTCTCAAATAGAATTACTTACCAAGTTAGAAATGGGGAAATAAATAATCATGATATCGAAATTCCATTCAACTCAGATATATTTAAGGATATTTTAAATAGTAATAAAGACCAAGAAACTTGTAATCTAAAACTATCTGATGATGGTATTTTAAAAATTGATTTTGAATCTGAAGAAATAAAAAGTGAGTATTTTATAGCTAGAAACGAATAACTCACATATGTATAATAAACAAACAATAGTAGCTAGGGCACATTTGTTATGTTTTTGTTAAACCGCGATCTTAGGACGCATAAAATTAAATGATATGAGTACATTAGAACTAATGGAGAGACACATAAGTCCCTTCGACATTTTATTCCGCAATTTTTTCAATGCTGAAGAACAATTCGCACCAGCATTAAACTCCAAACAACCACATCCTGTTAACATTTATCATGATGATAAAGGTCTATATTTTGAAATAGCTGCAACTGGGCTAGTCAAAAAAGACATTAACATTGATATTGAAGGAGATATTCTTAAAGTAAGCTATAAAAAACCCCAAACTGAAGAATTCCATGAAGGGATGATTTACAATGGTTTATCTAAAAAATCATTTGACTTAGGGTATAAAATAGCTCCCAAATTTGATTTATCAATTACCGAAGCTGAAATGGCAAATGGATTACTAAAAGTTTTTATTCCATTAGCTGAAGATGCTAAACCAAAATCAGTAAAAATAAAATAAAAGTTTTGCCAAAATAATGTGTCCTAGCGCATTGTTTTTCGTATATTTACGTAAACAAATAAGTTATATGGCTAATCACAATTTTAAAGGAAGACCAAAAGGGTCTAACAAAATCAAAATCACAGATCCATCTCTAAAAAACTACCACATTACTCAAGATGAGTGGAGTTACAATTTAATTAGAGAAAATGATAATAGTGAAACAATAATGGGTTATTATCCTACCCTAGCTGACACTTTAATTTCAGCTGGTAGATACCTTCAATTAGATGGTGGAGAAACCACTTTAGATAATTATATTAATAAAATAAACAACAAATTAGATGAGTTTAGAAGCATTGTTTGATGCGGTTATAGTTAAACCGATTGAAAACGAAGAATCCACTTATGGTAATATCATAGTACCAGATTTAGGAAAAGAGAAAAATGAAATGGGTGAGGTGGTAGCAGTAGGTCCTGGAAAACCAACTATCACAGGAGATTTTATTGCTACTATTTTAAAGGTAGGAGATAAAGTAGTATTACCTACAATGGGTTTTACTAAGCTACCTTATGATGGGGAAGAGTTTTATGTAGGCCCAGAAAATCAAGTATTAGCTAAAGTTAATTCAAATGTAAGTGTTGAAAAGGTAATAGCTGAAACTGAAGTAAGTGATGAAGAAATTAAAAATTTAACAGAATTATCAAATGGGTAAACAAGTTATATTAGGCTCAGAAGCTAGAACTAATCTAGTTAAAGGGATTGATACACTAGCTGATGCTGTAGTATCAACATTAGGACCAAATGGTCGAAATGTGGTAATTGCAAATGAAATGGGAGCTCCCCAATCAACTAAAGATGGAGTTACAGTTGCAAAGTCAATTACATTAAAAGAACCCAATCAAGAGTTAGGTGTTCAATTAGTTAAACAAGCTGCCATTCAAACAGCAAATAAGGCAGGAGATGGTACAACTACTTCTACTTTATTAGCTAGAGAAATGATTAAAGCAGGATTAACAGCTTTAAACAATAACGAAAATGCAGTCCAAATTAAAAGAGATATTGACGCTACAGTTAAAGAAGTAGTCGATAACCTTAAAAATAATATCGCAGAAGATATCTCAGATGAAGAACAATTAGAACAGATTGCCTCTATCTCAGCCAATAATGATCCTGAAACTGGGAAGTTAATTGCTACTGCAATTGAAAAAGTAGGAATGGAAGGGGTTGTTCATATTGAGGAGTCAAAAACCGGAGAAACCTATCTAGAAACTGTTGAAGGGTTACAGTTTGATAGGGGTTACAAGTCGCCATATTTTGTTACCAATAATAATGCTATGACCTCAGTACTGGACAACCCTCTCATTCTAATGGCTGATCAAAAACTAACTCAAGTTAAAGAGTTATTACCTATTTTAGAGAGTGTATCATCACAAGCTAGATCACTTTTAATTATAGCTGAAGATATTGATCAAGAAGCACTAGCTACCCTTATTGTTAATAAGATGAGAGGCACAATGAAAGTATGTGCTGTTAAAGCTCCTGATTTTGGTGATCGTAGAAAATTAGTTTTAGAAGATATTGCTATCACAACAGGTGGAGTAGTATTTGATACTCAAAAAGGTATGAAACTAGATAAGTTTAGTTGGGAATGGTTTGGTGAAGCTAGAACTGTAACAGTAGGTAAAGAACAAACTACTATTGTTGATGGTAAAGGTGAAGTTGAAACTATTGAAAGCCGTATTGAAGAGCTACAACAACAATTAGATAAATCAGCAACACCATTTGAAACAGAAAAACTCCAAGAGCGTCTAGCTAAGTTTGTAGGTGGAGTAGCTATTATTCATGTAGGTGGAAACACTGAAACTGAAATGAAAGAGAAAAAAGATAGAGTTGACGATGCGTTACATGCAACCAAAGCCGCTATTGAAGAAGGTATAGTACCAGGTGGTGGAACAGCATTACTATATGCTTCCTCAGGCATAGAAGCTAAAACAACAGGTGCTCAAATTGTAGTAGAAGCTTGTGCTAAACCTTTCAATCAAATTTTAGTTAATGCTGGGTTTGATAATGTTAAAGGGCAAATATTAGCTGATAACTTAGTTAATTCTGGAAATGGTACATGGGCTGGTTATAACATTAAGACAGATGAAACTGTTAATATGAAAGAAGCAGGTATTATCGACCCAACTAAAGTAGCTCGAACAGCATTACAAAATGCAGCATCAGTTGCAGGTACAGTGTTACTAACAGAATGTACTGTAGTAGATGAACCAAGTGATGAACCTAAACTCCCACAAATGGATCCTTCCATGATGGGGATGATGTAGATTAATAATTAATAAATAAAAAGTAAAAATGACTAAAAATGAAATTTTTGAGGTAATTGAAGAAAACTTCAATATCTTAGCAGCAGAACACGTAGGAACTACAAAAGCAAGCCAAGCACGAGCTCGAAAAGCAGCGCAAGCTATTAAACGAGTAATCACAGATTATAAGAAAGCATCTGTGGCTGAGTCAAAATAGTTTCGTATATTATGAAAACAGAATTAATAGAAAATAAACTGTTAATAGCTAATAGAAAGCCACCTGGAGACAGGTGGCAGTTAGCTGATGATCCTGGTGGTTTAGTTTATAGTAGTATAACTGACGCTTTGGAAGCTTATATGCGTAAAACAGGTTTCCAAGGTCATTATAGACTAGAACCATTAGAAAGTAAATTATACGCCATCAGTAGTGAAGAAGTGGAAATACAGCCAGAACCTGTAAAAACATATGGATTATATGGAGAGTACTCAGAAAACACATAGTTTATTAGTTGAAAAATATAGACCTAATAATTTAGAAAACTATGTTGGTAATGAAAATATCAAAAAATCAATTTCTAAGTATTTAGAACAGAATGATATTCAAAACCTAATATTTTATGGTCCCGCAGGTACTGGAAAAACAACCCTAGCTAAACTTATAGTTAATAATTTAGATTGTGAATCAATCTATATTAATGCTTCCGATGAGAGAGGTATTGAAACTATTAGAGATAAAGTGCAAAGTTTTGCTAGTGTTGCCTCATTTAAACCTCTTAAGGTTGTTATTTTAGATGAAGCTGATTTTCTTACTATACAGGCACAAGCATCACTTAGAAACATAATTGAAACTTTCTCACGTACTACAAGATTTATTATGACTTGTAATTTTGTAGAGCGTATTATTGATCCCTTACAATCTAGATGTCAAGTACTTAAAATTGTACCCCCAACTAAAAAGGATGTTGCTAAACATTTAAATTGGATTTGTAATGAAGAATCAATTACCCATGAAATAAATGATTTAGTACCACTAGTTAACCAATACTATCCTGATTTAAGAAAATGTATCAATACTATCCAACTATCTACCCAAGATGGTATGTTAAATCTAGACCAATCAGTATTAGTATCATCTAATTATATTGATAAAGTTATTGATGAATTAAAAGGTAAATCTAACTTTAAAACTATTCGCCAAATTATAGCTGATGCTAATGTAAGTGATTATGAAGAACTATTCAAAACCTTATATGAAAGATCATCTGAATACTTACCAGGCAAAGAAGGTACAGTAGCTATTTTAGTTAATGATCATCAATATAAAGCTAATTTCCGTATCGACAAGGAAATAAATACAATGTCGTTAATTTCAAATTTAATAAATAATAAATAATTATGGATCAACCATTACAACAACCCCCAATTGATTTAAAAAACACCCAATCCGTTACTAATTTTGATGGAAAAAGTGTATTTCAACAAGGAGTAATTTTACGTAAAGTATCTAAATTTGTAACAGGTACTGATGAAGATGCGTTGCTTCCAATTCCTGTATTCTTTGACCCATCCACCAATAAAATTTTGTTGGATTCTGTGCCTAAAGAATTGCGTGAGGAATTAGAAGATGAGCTTATTTAATGAAATCTATATTTGATTGGTTAAAGTGTATTAACACATCCAAACCTTCTGTGGAATCATTCAAAGACTCAGATTGGGAGGTTTGGAACAGTTATATGGTACACCGTTTTTTAAGCATGAACATTGATTTTCTTCCTATTGTAAATGAAGTACAATCTTATCCACCTCAAAGTAAAAAAGAAATATATTCAATTTACAAAGAATATATTCC
>Ga0233414_10000977_pt1 | contig 11341 bp, 6 predicted proteins | sample Na_anoxic_10_MG_FD_189020 | JGI IMG/M metagenome (GOLD analysis project Ga0233414, IMG submission 189020) | Seawater microbial communities from Saanich Inlet, British Columbia, Canada - Na_anoxic_10_MG | ecosystem: Environmental > Aquatic > Marine > Inlet | place: Canada: British Columbia...
CTTTTCTAGAGTGTTTAAATTTAAAACACCTCTACCTGGTTCTTGCGAAGGTCCTTCAGCAAATGCAGAGCTAATGTCTAATTCTTCTATATTTTCTATAGCAGCTTTATCTTGCGTTTGTTTTTCATTACTAACAACCTTAGAAGGTTTTTCTATTAATCTACCTTCGTTTTCTATAAAATATCTAAACTCACCTGTGTTTCCAATTTGTTCTTTTGAAAAATTAGGCGCAAGCCTAGACACTTCTCTATCAACTATTAATCTTCTAACATGTTCTATTTGCTTTTCTTTATCTAAGCTTAGCCAATCTTTAGAATTAGTTTTATAACTAAAATTGTTTTCTAACGACGACAGTTGCTCTCCTGTTGTTAACTGTAGTAATTGAGCGCCGTACTCTCTAGCCTTAACATTGAACGTTGTGTTTTCGTCTATAAGGTCTGGGTCAAAGTAAGTTCTTGAATAAACTCTCTGCTTATCAGTTCCACTAACATCCACAACCCTATCTTTTTTTTCACCCATAAAACCTTCCTTAGGTAATCCAGTTTTAGAATCTATAATACCAGAAGTCTCTAAAGCTTTTATACTATCAAAATTATCAGGAACTTGAACTAGTAGACCGCCCTCCCATTTATCTACGTTTCTAGTCCAATTAACTGTAGCTATACCTTGATCGTTTACTTTTAAATCATTTAAATCTAATATTCCACCATTAACGTATTCTTGTATTCTAGGATTATTAGTATCTATTTCTAGATCAACGTTGAGCATTTTACCATTTAATTTTTTGTTAGTTTTTATACCTGGTATCTGCTTGTTGTCTAATGTGTAAGCAACACCCATGTTTACAAACTTATCATTACCAGTTCCAGCAAAATCAAAACCTGTTTTTGCTACTGCAAAGTTACCAGCGTTAATGTTTTTTAAAGGTTCTATATCTACCATAACAGCACCAGTTTTATTTACTATGCTATTCTCCCAAACATCGTATTCAGCTACAGCTTTAGTGTAAGACTGTCTTGTGTCTCTATCTAGATTTGGATTGACCTTTAATTGCGTGGCCATTTCTATTACACCTAAATTAATTTCGTCTCCATCTAGTTTTAATCTAGCTTGATCTTGAACGTCTTTAAATAAACTACTTTCATCTATTTCCTCAGTAGAAGAATTTAAATTTTTTTCATACTCTAAAGAAATATCATTTAAAGCTAGTTGATAAGTAGCTTTTCTTTTTTTAGTATCTTCTGCGTCTTGCTTTTTTTTGTCAAAGTAATTCTGAACTCCTTGCGCTAAATTTTGTCCAAACTTAGCTGAGCCTTCCGCATATATTTCTGCTGAGCGATCAACGATTATTTGTGGATTTCTATAACTCATTTTATTATTTTAATTAAGGATTACCTGTAAAAGCGGGATTTGTAACTGCAAATGTAGACATTAGTGTATCTCTAGACGGCATTGTTTGAGGCGGTGGACTTACACTAGGAGTTGCCCCTATTTTCCCGCTGCTGCTGCACCTATGCTACCAATAGAGGAAGCTACGCCTCCCCACGCGGCAGCTTTAGCTTGATTAGCAGATGCTTGATCAGCTGCAGCTTGTGATATTTGACCAGCAGCTCTATCAAGATCCGCGTTAGTTCTGTTTTCTTGTTGTTGAAATTCAAATTGCTTACCAGCTGCTTCAGCTGCTTGAACCCGTTGACCTTCTGATATAGATATGCTTTGCATTCTTTGTTGCTCTGCGAGTTGACGAGACTGCAACTGTTGTTCTCCTTGAGCTTTAGCTTTAGCATTCTGAGCTTCTTGCTGCTCTATGTTAGCTGATATACCTTTCTTAGATTGAAGTGCAGCTTGAGCAAGAGCTGTTGCCCCACCAGCACTAGCGCCTGTAGCTCGAAGTGTGTCTAGTGTATTTGCTAAAGCAATGTCAGCTTGTTCCATTTGTATTTCAGCAGCTTGAGTCGCTACTCCTAAATTCTCAAAAGGATTAGACATCTGCCCACTTAAGTCTTGAGCTAAAGAACTTAAATCTTTAGTAGTGCTAAAAGGATTTATAATATCTTGTCTACTATTTTTAACTTCCTCTAAAGCCGCTTCAGCCCCTCGCTTGTCTCTCCCAGCTTTTTCTGAGGCTTTTTTTGCTTGATTTGCTGAAACAGCTCCAGCTATTACTGAACCTGTTGCTGCTGCTACCGCCGCTACTACTGCCATATTAATTTATTACTTTAGTTATTTCACGCGATGAATCCTTATCTACGGTCCACCCTAATTTTTTATGTATCTCAATTAAAGGTTTGGATCTACCTATACTAAACATGTATTTAACCCCATTATTTTTGCACACTTCTTCAGCTGCTTTTATTAAAAGCTCTATAGCGTCTTTTCTGTCAGCTTCTCTGTAATCTGGATTAGATACAACCCATTCGAATAAAGCTCCCTTAGAGTTAGTGTAATATATAAAACCTGCGGCTATAGGCACATTTTTTTCTACAATAAGACCACCAGTACCGTTATCAGGTAAAAAATCTTTAGGTGGGTTAACCCATTCAGGCCACGATTCCCACCACAAGCATAGTGTGTCCCAGTCGTTTTCTGTAAGTCTACGTATATTTAATTCCATTTAATTTAATATGATGATTCTATATATTCGGAAGATGCAGCAAACAACTCTCTTGCAACTCCACCTTCGTTTTCCACTTGAGTAGTGGTATCTGTTTGTATAGTTACAGTAGAATAATAACCTTTTACACCTGAAACGCTACCACCAAATACAACTTCTCCAGCGGTGGCGCTACTGTTGTTTACTATATTAGCAAAATACTTACCTTCTTTTTTATAAAAACCAGAGTATATTCTAGAGTACGGAGGGTTTGTTGCGCCGAAAACGCTTTCGTAGTTAGTTGGTACTACAGGTTGATTATAGGTTGAGTTAGCTACGCCGTTAACAGTTTGCCTAGGATCTATTATATACTGACCTTCATCATAACTAGTTATTGGTATAGAAGTATCGTTTGCTTCAAATGATCTTGCACCATTGAAGCTAGACACTTCCCAACCTGTAGAACCTTCGTAGTTTATTGTTTTAAAAACTTTAGAAGCACTTACGTTTGGATTAAATACAAATGTTATGTTGGATCCATAATAAGTATCGTAAAACTTAGATCTTGTTGCAACACCTGATTCTTCGTAATTATGCTGCCATATAGACCCGTTCTTTACAGTGTAGAATTTATTTTTAACACTAAATGCTTGCTCTGGATTATATGTAAATCTACTTGGCCAACCTATAACTTGCTCGTCAAATGATAAAGTTTGATAACTATTATTATACTTTTGTAAGCTTAGTACGTATTGTTTAGTGTGTATATCCCAACCACCTACTATTTTACCTATCTGTGTTTTAGTACTAACACCATTTAACTCATCTCTAAAATAATCTACCATACCGTAATTAGATATCTCAGTCAAACCATCTTGAGATAATCGCATTACAGCGTTTCTATCTCTATCTGTAAAGTATTTTCTGTAACCGTAAGCAGCAAAGCTTTCTGGGTTTTTACTTATACCGTAGTTACCAGCATAAGGTACTATTTGACCTATAACTAAATTAAGTTGACTTACAGCCGTAGCGTTACCTTCAGCTGAGTACAGCGCGTCTTTATCTATAAGCGCTCTATTAACTTTATTTTCTTGGAATATAATCAAGTTAGTATCTTCCGCGTACAACCTCTGTACGCTACCCTGTGCTGGATCTAAAGATCTAGTAATGTCATCACCTACACTAAACACGTTAGTGTTATTTACACCTGTTCTAGAATTAAATATACCAGAGTAAATAAGTGACGATGTTCTAAAACTAGCGTTAGGCTCATCGTCTACTAAATAAGCTTTAACACCATACAACATTTCTGTTTCATTGTAACCACCTTCTATACGAGACTCTTCTATATACCAAGATTTAGAGTCAGATACGGTGTTTGGAACGGTGTTATCGTACACAGGGAAAGAACCATTTACCCCGGTAGGGAGACCAGACGATCCATTCCAAACTATTTCCGGAGCTGTTGGCGGATCTGTTGGTGGACCATTTGTATCTATAACTGTTTTTCTAAGTAAAAACGAATTGTAAAATTTAACTTCTACTATTGCTGGCATAACTTATTTTATTGCTAAATTGATTAACCTCTTGATCCGCTACTTCTACTAGCAGCTGACGAATTATCAAGACACGGCCCTACAACTTCTATTCTATTTTTAAATGTACTTATTGAATAAGTACCATCTCTAGTAGACTCAGGATTTGTACCTACTTGCCTTATTCTAGTATAATACTCTCTATTATCTAATCTAGGACGAGGCATCGGAAGTGGAATAGTTAATAAAGGATCTAAAAACAAACCAAATATTTGATCTGGCTCTGAATAAGTAGTTGGATCACTGGTTGACCCATGTATTCCTATTTGAGTAGTATTTGTAGCGTACAAGTACCTAGCGAACGGAGATGCTGAATAATATGTGTTAGTTGGTTCAAATACACTTATCCCACACCAAGCCCCATTCTTGACGTGATGAGGCTTCCAAGTCTCCGCTTGATACTCGTACACGTTACCTGTTTGAAAGACATCACTGCCTAGAAAACTACTAAGACTTACGTTGGTAAAATCCCCTATTTCGTATTTTATATTAGTTTCTACTGAAGGCACATCACTACAGTCAACCTTCCATTCTCCACCTGATCTAGTAAGAGCGTTGTAATTATTATAAAGACTGCCCCATGCTATTCTATATTCACCTGGTTGATTTAAAACAAAAACTCTACCTGCAGGAGATTCTAACATAGCTGCGTAACCGGCTTGTGCTTTGGTATCGGTAGAACTCGCTAATTCACCGGGTGATGGGTATCTGGTGTCGGTAGAACTCAATAATTCTGTACGATTTACAACACTCAATCTATTAACAAGGTAGCTATCACTCGTGTCTTCTGAAGTCATTCCAGATAAAATAACATCACCAGTAGATTTCACTTCATTAATTGTTTCGTTTGCATAAATACAATCATTACCAAAAACGTCTTTAGCTACAACCCAACTACCTGAGCTGTTTTCTCTAAACTCTATAGCAGCATAAACACCGGCAGAAGTTTTATCTGCTTCTCTAGAAGATTGCTCTAGCCTTGTGTAGATATAGAACATGCTAGAAGGGTTTGCTTGTGGTTTTGATTTGTAAGCTCTAGCGTAATAAACAGAGTCGTTTGTATCACCTGATTCACAAACTGGACCTTTTATTTCATTGTCATATGTTAAACCGCTTGTAGTGTAACCTATTTGCATATCTTCCGGTATAACATTTGTGCTATCTAAATTGCTTAACTCTTCTACAAAAAACTCTACAGCACCGTCTGCTTGAATAAAGTTTTGTCGTTGCACAAGTGACATGTAGTCTACCATATTAGGAATTCCAATGTCTTGAGTTATAGTGACAGAAGTTGTAGCGCCACCTTCATCTTCAGCCGTAAGAACGTAAGTATACGTACCAAAGCTAGGTTGCCCTTTATCTTTGCCATCATTTTTCTTTCTTTGATTAACGTAAACATTAGACTGGTTTACTTGATCTGGAATATTTAAAAAAAACTCAGTTTCAAAATCTTGAGAACTAGGAGCTACAATATCGCTTATAGTCCAACCCTTAAGTGTTCTTTTTCTATCAGGATCTGCAGACCCATTAAAGTTTTCTAGCAAACTTAATATTATACCAGATGTGTAAGATCTAGCAGTATCAACTTGATCACTTGGTATATTTATAATAGGATTTACATTTGTAACTCTAATTGGATTTGAAGACGTACTTTTAGGTTGGAATTTACTTATAACAGGACCAGGTGTTGTTACTGTAAACTCAAATTTAAACTCATTTAGTGTATCTTTATCTGGTCCTTCAAAGTAAAAATAATCGTTAGTTGTTAAATACATACCCCAGCCACCTTGATTCAATTTAAATCTATTAGTAACATCGTTGTTTGCTAAGTCAACAACTAACATATCTACGTCTGATGGCGCTATATCGTCTCCATTGTCATTTCTAAAAGTAAAATATCCATTAGTATTATCTATAACACTTCCACCTTTTTCTAAACTTTCAGGTAAATAAAAATCAAAACCATCTATTTGAGTTGGACCACCTACACCTTCTTCTATAGCCGCGTTTAAATCACTAATTAAACCTGAAGATGTTGTCTCCCAGAATATATCAATTCTAGAAATAGTAGGTGACGTTTCCAGTACAGCTAAGTTTTCTATTTTAATATAATCACCTTGTTGGTCAGGGGTGTTAGTAGTTCCAAATTGAAAATCAGAGTTTTGAGACGTAATAAATTCAGCTATAAAAGGATTTGATTCTGCTTTGAAAAAAGAATAGTAAGGATTTTCAACATCAGTTATAGGCACAGGGGTATTACCCTGTGTAAATTGTAACACGTCGAACAAATCAAATAAATCTTCTATAGTATTTGTTGTAAACTCTGATCTACCTGGCGAACCAAGGTTTGAAGATGAAAATTGTTCGTTACCAACTACGGAGTAAGCTTGATCAGTATTCATAACTCTACCAAAAAGCTTGACAGAACTTCTAAACGCTTTATCTTGAGGTCCTACTTCTGTTAAATCCCTTGGAACTTTATTGATATTATCATTTATTAAAGTTATAAAAGAAGTGTTAAGATTAGTAGTTGTACTTGTTGGTGAAGCTTTCATTGCTCCGGAAGAATATACGTTATAATAATCTTGCTCAATTTGCTTAACAACTATTTTATAACTATACCAACCAAGAGGATTATAATCTTCACTAGTTACATCATCATTGTAAATTCTAGGTTCACCTGGTTTAATTTCAAAAGACTCACCTTTTATTGTTTCATTAAATTGTACTTTAAGAGAGTTACCTAAAAAATTCCATGGATATTCATTATCACTTGCATCTCTACCACCATAAGGCAAGTAGACCGTGTCAGCTTTAAAACCTTGCGCACTGGCTTGATTGTCGTTGCTAGAAAGTATAACTGTAGATTGTCTTCCAAATTTATCTGACAACACAACTCCTACTTGATAGTTTCTGTTTTCTTTAACTGTGCTAGATGGGTACTCTAAAGTACCTAAGCTAGAGCCTAAACCGTTTGCATCTAACTTCCCACTAGCAGACACTTGGTAATTAATACCAGCAGGAGGCGTGTGCTTATCTTGAAAATTACCGTATATAATTCTATTACTAGAGACTTCTTGAGAAAATGCTTTTACTGGGGTTTTATCGTAAACTCTAACTAGCTCTGATTCTGGTAAAGTTTTGTAAGGTTTGGTAGATAAATATGTAAAGTTAAAATATTTAGAATTTTTAGATTCATCTTGTATTCTTCTAAGAGATATTGTTTCTATAACTTGAACAGCTAAAGCATCTGACTCTTTATATACAACATCTATTTCGTTTATCTTGTAGTTGTTATATATTTTTGATGCCATGTCTGGCAATGGTATCTGCATGTCTATTTTGTTTACTTTGTTTTTAGCAAAGTCAACTATAGTGCTAGAAAAAGTTTGCTCTTCGTCGCCATCTAAAAAATAACCGTCTTGTTTAGGTATAAAGCATGCTTGAGTAAAAGGTGCTAATATAGAATATTCACCATCATCAAATCTAAATCTATAACTAAATTTAACAAACTTATCTTCTAAATACTTAGGGTCACCAGTGTAGTTTTGCTCGTAGAAAGGATTAGGTGTAGATCCGTCAGGTAAATTTGGACTGACAACATCAACCATAGATGTCTGTAGATAGTTAAATTGAATTACAGAGCCAGCATCTAAAGATACTCTTTGGTTTAAAGTTATTGTATTTTCCGTGTTATCTACATTAGAAACAACAACTTGATTAAGTTCGCTTTCAATGTAATTAGATGAACTTATAGTCAAGCCTGGCGTTATAGAAGCTGGAGGTGTTGATGTAGTTTTAAAACTCAAACTATCAACTACATCTTCAGCAACTGTTAATGTAGGTAAAGTTGCAGGTGGTGAAGGAACGTCTAAGGTTTTATAAATTTCAATCGCTCTATATGGATTATATTTTGCTACAGATATTTGATCTTCAGTAGTATAATAACCAGCTGTAGTAGTAGCTGTTGCTACATTTATTTTTCTAGGTTGGTTTCTGTTGTCAGTAAAAAACAATAGTTGCTCTAATAAGTTAACACCTATTATAGGAAAACTAGGGTGAAAATTTAAAAAAGCACCATGTACTAAAACATTTATATCTGTTGGACTAGACCATCTAATTATAAAATTATTAGCCTCTGGTTTATACTTTGTATCTACCTTGTAATTAGGATAGTCAGTGAAAAACAAATACACATCACTATTTGTTTGATCCACAAAATAACCAACTGATATTAAATCTCCATTAAGCTCAATTCCTTGTATATTATCTTCTACATATTGAACAAAATTGCCTACGCTTTCGTTACCTAATACGTTTTCTAAAGCACCTACATCTTCACCTTCAGATTTTATAACTTGAACGTTTACAGCATCTCTATACTCTCCATTGGGTAAAAGCCTAGAATCTAAGTCTTTATTCATCTTAGATTTTAGGAAAGAATTTTTAACTTCAGCCATTTAATTTTAGTGTTTTAACCATTTGGACTTACCTCTCATGACTTGAACAACTTGGTTTAATTTCAAGTTAGATAAACGTATTTTAGTATTTCTAAGTTTAGCGCTTGCTTCTCTTTTTAATCTTTGCACTAAGTACTCAGGTTGATTTATTCTACTAGCGATAACAGCATGGCTAATATAAGCATACATAGCTTCTTCTGCTAGTTTAGGTACTCTTGTTTCTAGGTTAGTTGAAAGACCATCTGATATATATTCAAACACAATAATCTTATCAACTAAGTTTGCTGAAAAAGACATTTTACCTTCTCTTTCGTTTATATTAAAATACCCATTTATATTTCCATACTCAGGTTCTAAGCCGAACAATTGGCCATAGCCGAACTCAGGCCAACCATAATAATATTCCCAACCTCTTTCAGGGTTGTCAGGGTAGTTTCCTTCTAAGTAATTATTTTGCCATCTATCCTCTACAATAGATGTACCTGTGATGTCGTTATCAAAGTTATCTTGCGTAGGTACACCCTTTCCATCTTGTAAAGGTATAGTGTATGGATTGCTAGTTAGGTTATTAGTAGGTAATATAGGGTGTTGAACGCCTTGATTATCAACCCAATATAAGTTAACATAGTTAACGTAATCTTGTGGTAGTACTACACTTAAATTATGAGGTATTGTTAGCTCTTGAGAGTTAACACTTTTAAGCGTATCATAGCTGAACTCTTGCATAGCACGTTTAGCATGAAACATTACATCAGTTCTTTTTACGCTTGGTATAAGTTTACCAGCGCCTACATATGCAACTAAAAAGTTATTTATAACGTCGTTTAATGTAGTGTAAGCGTATGAACCATAGTTATCTTCAACTACACTACCAAACGCTTTCTGGTCAATGTTAACACCATAGTTACCACCATCAAGTTTTTTTAATTGAACAACAATATAATTGTTAGCTGTAAAGACTATAGGTTGTTTAAATTGTACAGCTACACCACTTGCATATATTGCGCTGCCATATAAAGATGGATCCCATTCATATCTAGTAGCGCCTGTAACATCAGGGCTTTCTATTATATTATTTATTATTGCATACGTATTACTTCCAGTACCATTCCAAGTAGCGCCTACTATTTCTACATAATCACCTACTTGAGCTGTACCTACTAAAGAATTTATATCAACGTAATTAACGTAGCTTGGCGCTACCGTAGCTATTGTAGTTGACAAACCTCCAAAGTTTATTGTGTTACCAGTTATTACGTAGTTTAAATTTTTATACTCAACCCACGTTCCTGGTACACCGTTTGAGCTAGTGTATATTTTAAAATTATTTAAAGCATACTCTTCTACATCTGGCTTAGATGCGTAAAATTTTAAGTCAGTATCAAACGTGGTTGTAAACTGTGTAGTTGTGCCATCTGATCTAAAGCCTTGTGCGCCTTCGTAATATTGCCGATTGTTTTCTGTAAGTAATGACATCTATTAACTTTTTTTATTTGCTTCGTTCTGCGCTAATTCAGCTGACGCAGCTTGTATAATTTGTGGATCACGTATAACTATACCAGAGTATTGTAGTATTCTAAGTATAATATTAACTTGCTCAGACTGTTCTAATTCAAAGTTTTGAGAAGTAGATGAGTCCCAAATATAAGATCCGCCAGGTCCATTAGTTTGAAAACCCCAGTTTATATCTAACGGTTTGCGTATCATCGAAGCTTCTATATTAGTGCTTGCGTTTAATAAGGCAGTTGGTTTTATGTAAACTCTATTACCTTCGTATAAATAGCAAGGATATTCTTCCGTTGGTCTAGTTAAAGGAGATTTATCTATGTTGTAGAAATCACTACGTTGTAGTCTTTGTAGCTCTACTGGATAACCAGTTGGTGGTATATAGGTTATAGTACCTAATCTATAAAAGTAAGCCTCGTCCTTGCCTAATGGTTCATTTGCGTATTTCATCGCAAAAGTAACGTTACCAGCTGCAGACTCAGGTAATACAAAAAAGTTGTTAGTAGTTGAAAGCCCACACTGACCTTGTACTTTAAAGTAAGATATCTTTTCGTCAATATTCATTTGCCGATCTGCATAATCATAGTCGGCTTGCGGCACACGTAGCTGTTGATTAAGATCATCAAAGTATTGTTCAAATATATCTAATTGAACTTGTGTAGCTGTCTTATTAAACTCATCAGGAGTTATATAACCCCGCTGTTCTTTGTTGAGTATTAGCAAAACGGTTTTATATACTGTATCTACGTTTATTGCCATTTATATTTTTTTTAAGTATAAGGGCCCGAGTGAACGAGCCCTATACTATTGTTACATGTTATTTTAACTTTTTCTCGATAGACTTAAAGACCTCTACGCCTTCATCAGTCTTAAAGAAAGCTGCCATAGCAGAGTATGGGTTTTCTTCAAATGGAACGCTCATAAGCTTTTTACCATTTGATGCCCAAGTAAACGAACGTTGGTCCTGAGCTAGCTTTATAATCTTAGCTTCAGTAGCTAATATTGCAAAGTTTCTAAGCTGAACGTTTTCATCTTTAGCTAACTCTAAAAACAAAACTGGGTTTTTTCTAGCAAAAATAAGCGAATCTCTTTTTAATTCTTTAGAAGACATTGTGCTAACTTTGCTACCAACTTCAACTCTCATTATAGCTTCTAGATGTTCTACCTCCATACCTCTAGCTGCATTG
>Ga0233414_10000978_pt1 | contig 11340 bp, 4 predicted proteins | sample Na_anoxic_10_MG_FD_189020 | JGI IMG/M metagenome (GOLD analysis project Ga0233414, IMG submission 189020) | Seawater microbial communities from Saanich Inlet, British Columbia, Canada - Na_anoxic_10_MG | ecosystem: Environmental > Aquatic > Marine > Inlet | place: Canada: British Columbia...
TAATGATATCATGCGAATAGTTAAACGCTATATACTCGAACACAATCTCCATGATAAAATATCATTAAGAATTACCGGTTGTTTGGGTTTCTGCGAGGTAGAACCTTTCATTTTAGTTGAACCCGGCAATCAATTATATCCAAAATTAAAAATGGAAGATGTGCCAACAATTATTGATGCTGTTCTTGAGGGAAAAGTGATTAATGAAATGCTTTACAAGGAATCTGGCACACAAAAAAGTTATAATTCCCAACAAAAAATACCATTTTTCAAAAATCAAATAAGAACAATTTTAGGAAAAAATCAAAATATTGACCCAATAAGAATAGTTAATTATATTAGAATTGGAGGTTATGCAGCATTTGAGAAAATAATATCCAGTCATGACCCTGACTGGATTATCGATGAAGTGATAAAATCTGAACTTAGAGGTCGTGGAGGAGCTGGTTTTCCAACAGGTTTAAAATGGAAATTTGCCCGAGAGTCAGGTGGTAATTCAACACAGAAGTATGTAGTTTGTAACGCTGATGAAGGAGACCCGGGTGCTTATATGGATCGTAGTATTTTAGAAGGTAATCCACATTCTATTATTGAAGGTATGATAATTGCCGGCATTGCAATTGGTGCAACTCGTGGTATCATCTATGTACGAAGTGAATATCCTCTCGCTATCAAACATACAATAATTGCTTTACAGCAAGCACGAGGTCTTGGTATTCTTGGGAAAAACATTTTGAATACCAATATTGATTTTGATATTGAAATTATTCGTGGAGCCGGTGCCTTTGTTTGCGGAGAAGAAACTGCACTCATCCGTTCTATTGAAGGGCAGGTAGGACGTCCGAAACAACGTCCGCCATTTCCTGTTCAAAAAGGTATTTGGGGACAGCCTACATGTATTAACAATGTTGAAACACTTGCAAATATATCTGTGATAATTAGTAAGGGTGCAGATAAATATATTAAAGTTGGAAAACCTGGAAACAGAGGTACGAAAATTTTCTCACTTGTCGGAAAAATTAGAAATACCGGATTAGTAGAAGTACCACTTGGTACTACTATTAAGAAAGTAGTTTACGATATTGGCGGTGGTTCACCCGGAGATACAAAAATTAAAGCTATACAAACCGGTGGTCCATCAGGTGGTTGTATACCTGCCAAAATGTTTGATTTGGCAATAGATTATGATAGTCTGGCAAAGGCAGGTTCAATCATGGGATCGGGCGGTATGATAGTAATGGATGAAAATACCTGTATGGTGGATGTTGCCAGATATTTTACAAATTTCTTGCAGGAAGAATCCTGTGGAAAGTGCTCGGTTTGTAGAGAAGGCACACAAAGAATGAATGAAATCCTAACAAATATTACTGAAGGTAAAGGCAATATAGAAGATTTGGATTTGCTTGAGGAGTTAGGACAAGTAATAAAAGATGCCTCAATGTGTGGTCTTGGGCAAACTGCCTCTAATCCCGTACTGGCAACTCTTCGATATTTTAAAGATGAATATATCAACCATATAGAAAAGAAAAGATGTGATGCTATTGTATGTAAAGAATTAATATCTTCACCTTGTCAATATACTTGCCCTATAGATACGGAAGCTCCTGTTTATATTGCTCTCATAGCCGAGAAAAAATATGAAGAAGCTCTAAAAATAATAAAAAAGGACAACCCGTTTTCTTCAGTGCTTGCACGTGTATGCCACCATCCTTGTGAGATCAAGTGTAAGGCTGGTGAGGGAGGAGACCCGATTGCAATAAGAGATTTAAAAAGATTTGCTACGGATTACGGATTAAAAAATAATCTTCATAATAAAATTGAATCAGTAGAAAAAAATGGAATTAAAGTAGCAATTATTGGTTCAGGACCAACAGGCTTAACATGCGGATTTTATCTTGCTAAAAAGGGTTATGAGGTCACAGTATTTGAAAAAGAATCTGTTGTCGGTGGAATGCTTGCTCTGGGAATTCCTGAATATAGACTTCCCAGAAATATTTTAGAAACGGACATTAATTATATTAAAAGTGCAGGGGTCAATATCAAAACAAATTCTGCACTTGGAAAAGATTTTACTTTAAGCGATCTGTATGATCAGGATTATAAAGCTATATATATTGCTACCGGCGCTCATCAATCATTAAAATTAGATATTGAAGGTGAGGATATTGAAGGCGTATTTCCCGGAATGAAAGCATTATCAAGTTTAAATCTCGGAAAAGATATAGGAATTGGTAAAAGAGTAGGTATTATCGGTGGAGGTAATACAGCAGTGGACGCAGCAAGAAGGGTATTGCGTGCAGAAACTTCTGAAAGTGTGGCTATGATTGATGCAGCAAGAAGTGCGCTACGTACAACAAAACCGGAAGATGTAACAATATTTTACAGAAGAACTTTAGATGAAATACCGGCATATCAAGAGGAAGTAGAAGGTGCTGTGAATGAAGGAATAAAAATAGAATTTTTAACTGCTCCGAAAAAGATAATTTCTGAAAAAGGTAAGCTAAAAGCATGCGAATTCATTAGAATGAAAATGGGAGGTTTAGATGAATCAGGTAGAAGGAGACCTATCCCAATAGAAGGTTCGGAATTTACAGTTGAACTTGATACTTTAATTGTATCAATTAGTGAAACTCCTGATATTTCATTTCTTAAAAATGAAGGTCTCAAATTTACAAAATGGAATACAATTGTTGCTGATCCTGAAACATTTTATACAAATAAAAAAGGAGTATTTGCGGGCGGTGATATTGTTACAGGTCCAAATACAGTTACTGACGCTGTTGCATCCGGTAAAATTACTGCTCGATCAATTGAACAATATTTAAGCGGAAAAGAAGTAAAGCGAGAATATGAAATAACAAGACCTTCAATATATATCGAACCTCTTAAATTATCCGTTGAGGAACAAGAGAATCTATTATCATCCAAACGGGCTAAAATGACTCTGCTATCAGCCGAAAAAAGAAAATATAATTTATTGGAAGTAGAGCAGGGATTAACAGAAGAACAGGCAATTATTGAGGCAAGGAGATGTTTGCGATGTGATCTTGAAACAAAAGATGGAAAGAGGTTTTTGGAGAAATAAAATGAATGTTACAAACAAAACAGGAGGTAAGAAATTTCTAAGATAAAAATTGATGGAATTAATTTTGAAGCTTCTGAAGGATGGACAATCCTTGATGTAGCGAAATTCTTAGGAATAGAAATTCCTACGATTTGCCATTATGATGGACTTTCACCAGGTGGTAATTGTCGGCTTTGTGTAGTTGAAATTGGTTCTGGAGATAAAACTAAACTTGTTACATCTTGTACTTATCCAGCAGAAGATGGACTCGTAGTAAGAACTGCTTCAAAAAGAGTTGTAAATGCAAGAAAAATGATATTAGAGCTTTTAATTGCACAATGTCCAACATCAAAAGTTTTGCAAGATTTGGCAGCAAAAATAGGATTAAATCAAGTAAGATTCACTCCTAAATGGGAAGATTGTATAAATTGCGGGCTTTGTGTACGAATATGCGAAGAACAGATGATAGCAAGTGCCATTGGCTTTGTAAACAGAGGAAATAAATTAGAAATCACAACACCTTTTGACAAAACATCCGAAGTATGCAGAAGATGCGGAGGTTGTATATATATTTGTCCGGTATGTACTATAAGATGTGAAGGGCCAATCCCTGTAAATGTATTGTGTGGCAGATGTCAAAATACACTCCAGCCAACATGTATAGATGTTTATGATGATTATAATTGCTGGATGGGTCTAAAAAGTGAATGTGGAACATGTGTAACAGAAAAATCTAGTAATAAAAAAGAGGAAATAAAATGAGTTTAACTAAGATAAACGCCTCAGCGGCAACATTAACAAAAAATAGGACAGAAGATGCCATCGTTCCAACAAGTGGAATGTGTGCAACCTGTATTGACGGATGCATAGGTATGTGCGAAATTGGCAAATCCGCTTACCGTGGACATGAGGTAATCTATCCGCAGCCTTTTGGAATTATTACTACAGCGTCGGAAAAAGCTTATCCGGTTGATTACTCTCATTTTAACATTATGGGTACTGCAGTGGGTGCACATGGTATTGAACCTGATAGTAATAAAGCCATCTTTCCTGCTGTTAACCTCAAAGTTACTTTAGGACAAGATAAAGGAATAAAGTTTCGCTATCCCTGGATAATACCAGGTATAGGTTCAACAAATATTGCCAAAAATAATTGGGAAGGTTTAGCTATAGGATCAGCACTTTCTGGTACAGGTCTTACAATTGGTGAGAATGTAGCCGGAATGGATGTTGAATCAGTTTTGAAGAATGGAAAGGTAGTTGATACTGTTGATCTGAAACGACGGGTAAAACTTTATAAAGACTATCAACGCGACGGGTGCGGAGCTATCATTGTTCAGGCAAATGTTGAAGACACAAAATTAGGTACTCAGGAATATGCTATTAAAGAACTTGGAGTTGAAGTTGTTGAGATGAAATGGGGACAGGGAGCAAAAAACATCGGTGGTGAAGTAAAAATAAAAAGTCTTGAGAAAGCTCAACTGTTATATAAACGTGGCTATATTGTTTTGCCCAATCCAACAGACCCAAATGTAATCAAGGCATTTGAACATGGAACATTCTCCGAATTTGAACGTCATTCCCGTGTCGGCATGGTCTCTGAAGAAGCATTTGCAAACAGGGTTGATGAACTTCGTAAAGCAGGAGCTAAATATATCTTTCTTAAAACCGGTGCTTATGGGCCTGCTGACCTTGCACGGGCAGTTAAATTTTCATCCAAATATAAAATTGATCTTCTTACAGTTGATGGTGCAGGTGGGGGGACAGGTATGAGCCCATGGAGAATGATGAATGAATGGGGTGTGCCACCTGTTGAGTTACACTCATTATTATATAAATACACAAAACATTTATCTGATAAAGGTGAATATGTTCCACCACTGGCTTTAGCGGGAGGTTTTACACTTGAAGATCAAATATTTAAAGGGCTTGCATTAGGTGCCCCTTTTGTAAAGCTCATTGGTATGGCTCGTTCTCCTATTGCTGCAGCAATGGTTGGTAAAACAATTGGAAATTCAATTAAAGCTAACCAGGTTCCGGTTTATGTTGAACGTTTTGGAAATTCTGTAGAGAAAATTTTTGTAACTGCCAGTGATCTTAAAGAGGAATTAGGAAATGACGAATTTAAAAAGATACCAACCGGCGCTATTGGATTGTATACTTATTATGAACGTCTCGCTCAGGGACTTCGTCAACTTATGTGCGGTTCAAGAAAATTTGCAATGGAATATATCACTAGGCAAGATCTTGCTTCTTTGACTCATGAAGCAAACGAAATTAGTGGCATAAAATACATAATGGATTACGATAAAGAAGAAGCTGAAAAAATTCTTAATGCATAATTTCCAATAAAGAAACCAATTTATAGAAGAAGCAAAATATAACACTTATGTGTATAGTTTTATTCTGCTTCTTCTGTTATATATAAAAATTTAAGTCGAAGTAAAATGACAATAGATCAAACTTCTTATAAAATAAGAAAACATTGTTTTTTCGATACTCCTTTCGATAATCTTATGCAAAAAAGAATTTATCATATTTTGCTTATTTCAAGTAAATATGATGCTTTTTTACTTGAAGAAGACGGAAGAATTGATGAGCAGATTTTTGATGAATATGCTTCTTTGAACCTAAGGTATGCCCCTCAATTTATTCAGGTATCAAATGCAGAAAAAGCTATTGAAACTATTGAGTATGCTAAAATTGATCTAATTATTGCAATGCTAAATATTGATAACCCTGATGATTTTCAATTAATAAACAATATTAAAAATAAATATCCAAATATTTCTATTGTTTTACTAACACCATTTTTGCGAAAGGTTACAATAAAACTGCAAGAAGAGGATTTAAGTAATATAGATTATGTATTTAGTTGGCTTGGTAATGCTAATATTTTACTTGCAATAGTTAAACTTATTGAAGATAAGATGAATGCCGAGTATGACATATTGGATGTTGGTGTTCAGGCAATCCTTGTAGTTGAAAATTCAATAAGATTTTATTCAAGTTATTTACCTAACATATATAAAATTATTTTTAAGCAATCCAAAAAATTTATGACAGAAGGGCTTAATATACATGAGCGGATGCTGAGATTGAGAGGTCGCCCAAAAATTCTTCTGGCTACTACTTATGAAGAAGCATTAACAATCTATGAGAAATATAAGAATAATTTATTGGGAATAATTTCGGATGTTGGATATTATAGAAACGGGGAATTGGATTATCAAGCCGGAATTAAGTTATGCGAAAAGATAATCAGCATTGATAAGCAAATTCCTGTTTTATTACAATCATCTAAAGCTGAAAATGAAAAAATTGCTAAAAAGCTTAAAGTTGGCTTTATAAATAAAAACTCAAAGAAACTATCAATGGAATTACGCGATTATATTATCCAAAATTTTTCTTTTGGAGATTTAATATTTTATGATCCCAAAACTAATGAGGAAATTATACGTGTATCTGATCTTAAATCACTTCAACAAAAAATATTTAAAATACCAGATGAATCACTCGAATACCATGTTAAAAGAAATCATATTTCAAAATGGTTATATGCAAGGGCATTGTTTGCTATTGCAAAAATATTTAAACATGGTAAATATGAAGATTTTAACAATATAAATGAAATAAGACAATATGTGTTTGACACCATCGCTGATTTCAGACTTGATAAAGGAAGAGGTGTTATTGCAAAATTTCAAAAAGATAATTTTGATGAATATTTGATTTTTTCCAGAATAGGAGAAAGTTCCATTGGCGGAAAAGCGAGAGGTTTGGCTTTTATTGATTCGATGATTAAACGTAATAATATATTAGATAAATTCGACGATGTAATTATAACAATTCCGAGAACAGTCGTACTAGGAACTGATGTATTCGATGAATTTATTGAGAAAAACAAATTATATAAGATTGCTTTATCTGATGCAAGTAATGAAGAAATATTAAAACATTTTATTAAAGCCGAACTTCCTGTTCACATCCATGAAGATTTATTAGCTTTTATCTCAGTAGTAAATAAACCAATTGCAATCAGATCATCAAGTTTACTAGAAGATTCTCTTTATCAACCTTTCGCTGGTGTCTATTCTACATATATGATCCCAAATAATAAATCGGATAAAAAACTTAGTTTACAACAATTAAGTAATGCTATTAAAAGTGTTTATGCATCCACCTTTTTCAAAGATAGTAAAGCATATTTAGAATCTATTTCAAATATTATTGATGAAGAAAAAATGGGAATAGTATTACAGGAAGCTTGTGGCACAAAATATGGGAATAGATTCTATCCAACAATCTCCGGTGTTGCAAGGTCTTTGAATTTTTATCCAATATATCCTGAAAAAACTGAAGACGGTGTTGTAAACATTGCTCTTGGATTAGGTAAATATATTGTGGATGGTGGAGTGAATTTAAGTTTTTCGCCAAAATATCCTAAAAAGGTGATGCAGCTTTCTTCACCAGAAATGGCATTAAAAGATACTCAAAAACAGTTTTATGCACTTGATATGGATGAAAACAGCTTTATCCCTTCAACGGATGATGGTATTAATGTTTTGAAACTAAGAGTAAATGATGCTGAAAAAGATAATTCAATTAAACATGTAGCTTCTACTTATGATTTTGAAAACAATATTTTAAGAGATGGTATAAATTATAATGGAAAAAAATTAATAACTTTTTCAAACATTTTAAATCATAAGGTATTTCCTTTGGCTGAAATACTACAAGACCTTTTGGATATCAGTCAAAAAGAAATGAATGATCCTGTTGAAATTGAATTTGCAGTAGATTTAAATACTCCCAAAGGACAACCTAAGATTTTTAATTTTTTACAAATACGGCCAATAGTTGAAAATAAGGAAACTTTTGATGTAAAAATTGAAAAAATACAATTAGATAAAACAATTATTTATTCAGATACTGCATTGGGCAATGGTGTAGTTGATAACATATATGACTTTATTTATGTTAAACCTGAATCGTTTAATTCAGTGCAAAATCCCAATATTGCAGTAAAAATTGGAAATATCAATGAACAATTAATTAAAGAAAAGAGAAATTATGTTTTGGTTGGTCCCGGTAGATGGGGTTCAAATGATCCGCATCTTGGTATTCCCGTTAAGTGGTCACAAATATCAAGAGCAAGAGTAATGATTGAATCAGGTCTAGAAAATTACAGAATTGATCCAAGCCAGGGCACACACTTTTTTCAAAACCTGACATCTTTCCGCGTAGCATATTTTACAATTAATCCATACATCAACGACGGTTATTATGATTTAGATTATTTATCAAAATTCAAGTCATACTATAAAGATGAATTTATTAGACATATCAGATTTAAAAATCCTTTAAGAATATTGATAGATGGAAAGAAAAAATTAGGTGTAATATTTAAGGCAGAATATTCAGAATAAAAATATATTTATATATAATTTAATTATATTAAAGTGATGTAATTTTGACAAATAATTTTCTCCCAATTATTTATAAAACATTTATTAACAGTTAAATAACATAATAATATGAATTTAGAAAAGATAATGATTAACCTTGAGAAAAAACATCTCGGAGAAGTTGAGTATTTACAAGCTGTTCGTGAAGTTTTAGAATCAATCGAAGATGTAGTTAATGAAAATCCTCAATTTGAATCAGCAGGAATTATTAAACGAATTATTGAACCCGATCGTATATTTACTTTCAAAGTGCCTTGGGTTGATGATTCTGGAAAGGTTCATGTAAACATTGGATATAGAGTTCAGTTTAACAATGCTATTGGTCCGTATAAGGGTGGTCTGCGTTTTCACCCGAGTGTGAATTTAAGTATATTAAAATTTCTTGGGTTTGAACAAATATTTAAAAACAGCTTAACAACCCTTCCGATGGGAGGTGGTAAAGGTGGTTCTGATTATGACCCAAAAGGAAAATCCGATGCTGAAATTATGAGATTTTGTCAGTCATTTATGCTTGAATTATGGAAATTTATTGGGGCAGAAACTGATGTTCCTGCCGGAGATATAGGCGTTGGCGGTAGAGAAATCGGATATTTATACGGAATGTATAAAAAATTAACATGTGAACATAAAGGTGTTTTAACAGGAAAAGGGTTAAATTGGGGTGGTAGTTTGATCAGACCCGAAGCAACAGGTTTTGGTACGGTTTATTTCACCAAAGAGATGTTAAAAACCAAAAAAGATACACTTAAAGGTAAAACAGTTGCTGTTTCCGGTTTTGGAAATGTAGCCTGGGGAGCAGTACAAAAAATTTACGAATTGGGTGGTAAGGTTGTTACACTTTCAGGACCCGATGGTTATATTTATGACCCTGATGGTATAAAAGATGAAAAAGTTGATTATATGCTTGAATTAAGAGCGTCAAATCAGGATATCGTTGAACCATATTCTAATGAATTTCCAAGTGCTCAATTTCATCAGGGTAAACGTCCATGGGAAGTAAAATGCAATGTTGCTATACCTTGTGCTACTCAAAACGAACTTAATAAAGAGGATGCTGAAAATCTAGTAAAAAATGGTTGTGTTTGTGTAGCAGAAGGTGCCAATATGCCTTCGACCCCCGAAGCTATTGAAGTATTTCAGGAAAATAAAATATTATTTGCTCCAGGAAAAGCCGTTAATGCTGGTGGTGTTGCAACATCCGGATTAGAAATGTCACAAAATTCAATGAAAATGAATTGGCGTGCTTCTGAAGTGGATGAAAAGCTTCATCATATAATGAATAGTATTCATGAGTCATGTGTTAAATATGGGAAACAAGAAGATGGATACATTGATTATGTAAAAGGAGCTAATGTTGCAGGGTTCCTTAAGGTAGCAAATTCAATGTTAGATCAAGGTGTAGTTTAGGTTTAATCAATCATAATTGGTAGAGACAAGGCATGCCTTGTCTCTACACAATAAAGGGCTCCAAATGGAGCCTTTATTTTATATTTAATTTGTTTCTACAGGTTAATATTTTTAAATGATATATAAATAATACCGAGAGGATTTATAGTTTTGAAGTAGCTAAAAATAACCTTAGAAAACAAAAATATAACATGACCTATTACTGCATATCCCAATATAGCAAATGGCATATACCACATTATGTGGTTCATATGTGTATGTAAATAGGAATGACCTTTAAATAAAATGATCCATGATAGTGGAGCTAATATAGATAACCAACAAGTTGTAATTAATGCAACAGTCTTCTTGGTATTGATTATATATTTGCCATAAAATTTTGATAATAACAATCCCAAGCATGAAAAAAGAACAATTAATATAATTAATTCATCGAATTCAATTTTTAATAATTCACTATCCGAAGATTTAGTTAAAATATTATTGAAATTTATTGCAACTCCATTCAAATAATTTAATAATACTTCTGAGAGACGACTATCAAAAGATTCTTTTATAATATCTGAGTAGTCGCTAGAATCACCATAAGTTCTTTTAATAAAAGAATACCATATGTGTTTAAACCCTTTTGTCATACTGCCTTTCACTGTTGCTAATTGAATGGAGAGAATTGTAAAGGACAAAATAATTGCAGCGATAGAACTAACAGATGCAGCTAAAATTCGATTAAATAATATTCTGAGCTTCCAATTATCAATACTTGCATAGTAGAAAATTGGAATAACCAACATTATCAAGGTCGTTGTAATATACTCCATACCCGAGTAAAAACATTTTAGAAAAACAGATAGAAATACTAATATATAAATAGTTTTAATGGATAGAGTTTTATTTTTTTTAATTTCCATTGAAAATATTGTTAATGTTGTAATAAATGGAATGTAAAAAGACCATAGGCTCCAATATAGATTATTACCAAATACAGTTATCCATTGTGAAAATAAAATTAAAATTAATGTAAATATAGCAGTACCGACACCGATGTTTTCAAAAAACCATAGTAGAATCAATGATAAAAATAAGGCGGTTAAAACTGATGTCAATAATTTGAATATTTTAAGGTTATTTACATTTGAAAACGGAGAAATATAATCTAATATTGCAAAAGTAAATGCTTGACCACCAATTTGGCTATTGTAAGTTTTAAAATTGTTATCAATAGTATTCGAATTATTTTTGTATAGCTCGTATTGATATAAACCAGCATCTTTAATCGTCGCAGTATTATAATACCTACCCAATAGTCCACCTTCCGAAAAGATACTCTGACGCTCAGATAGTGCTAATTTCCCTATGACCAGAGATTCTGAATCATATTGAAAAAAATTAAACCAATCCTGA
>Ga0233414_10000979_pt1 | contig 11339 bp, 14 predicted proteins | sample Na_anoxic_10_MG_FD_189020 | JGI IMG/M metagenome (GOLD analysis project Ga0233414, IMG submission 189020) | Seawater microbial communities from Saanich Inlet, British Columbia, Canada - Na_anoxic_10_MG | ecosystem: Environmental > Aquatic > Marine > Inlet | place: Canada: British Columbia...
GTAAATTCATAAACCTCTTTAGCTAAATTTGTGTATTCTTTTATTTTACCCCTTCTTGGGTTAACTAAATCTCCCACCATCTCTTCTAAATCTGCCACATCTTCCATAAGAGCCGGATGTGCCATCGCAACATCTTCAATCCAATTATACCACCAAGAACTATCACGTTTAATATATAAACCTGGTGAATTTCTTCGTCTATATTCATAATCACCTATACCATAAAAATAATCATTAAAGTCACTCAAAGGGTCCACCTCGCCAACCCAATCAAAATCTTCAGACTCCTCTTTTAATATTTTACGTATTAAACTACTCACCCTTTTCAATGACTATTTTACGTTTACCCTTATCAGAAGTGTCATAAACTACAAAATGTATCTCTGGGTACATAATTTTTAATTCATTTTCAATAAACTCTTCAGCGGCTTTAACATTACCCATGTCATCATCTGAAAACCCTATTGAGAACTTTTTATAATCACTATCAACCAACTTTTCTATGTTGTAGAATACTTTTTTTGTAAAATGTTCTATAGCAACTTTTTTTGAATGTTCGGGGCTAGAAGCTCCATCGAATATATCTAAATCAAACCTATCCCCAAACTCACTAGATGTCACTGGATAATATTCACCCATCTCATCTAAATAAAAATCTATTGCTTGACTATACGTTAAGTTCTTAGTTTTATTTAAAACACGCCTAACATTACCCAACATCTCATCTTTTTCCTCATCAGTAAATACCATATCAATAAAAAGTCTAACCCCATCTCTAATTATTTTAGGTTCGTGACCCCTAGCGGTATTAATCGCGAAAGGGTTAGCGTATATTAAAGCTTCCTTAAACTTATCAGCACTTGGAGCAAAACTATTATTGTGTATAGCTTTTTTAGTGTCTTCTATAAATGATTTAGATTCTGTAAAATCTTTAAAAGCTTCTTTTGGGCTATCATTTCTTAATCTATAATTAGGGTTTGTCCTAACATGGGTAAAGTCCTCGGTTGACACATCTGCGGCCACCCACCCATCACCAACCTTTTTATCCATTTTAATGGTGGTAGGCATATAAAGTATGTTATCGTCCCAATCGAATATATAAGACCTCATAGTCATCTCTAACAATGCATTTTCTAGTGTCTCATATTGGGATTCGGTTAATATTATTTTAGCCATGTAAAAGTATTTTTATATAAATATTTGTTAAGCATAAAAAAACCACCCTAAAGTGGTTTTAACATTTTTAATTATTAGATTTATTAATATCTATTCCCTCTTTTAGCGTCAGCTGTAGCTTTTCCTGCTGCTTGTAACATATCAAAAACTTTAACAAGTGGGTGATTAGGTTTTGTCTTTTTTAATTTATCAGAATAACCCTCTAAAGCTGCTGCTCCACCAGCTAAAGCGATTAAACCAGTAATACCAAGACCAACGGTTATGGGGTCAACCTCATTAATTTTTTCTTCCCCCATGTATTTTGTACCTCTTTTAGCGTCAGCCGTAGATTGTCCCACATCTCTTAATGCTTTTAACATTTTAACTAATCTATGATTTGGGTCTTTTTTCTCTAACTTATCGATATAACCTTCTAAAGCTGCCATACCACCAGCTGCAGCGAATAAAGCGGTAACCCCAAGACCAACTGAAATTGGGTCTACCTCGTTAATATTTTGTGATTCAGAAACAGAACCTCTAACATATTTTTTAGCTTCTGCAGAGTGTTTCATTCTTGTTGAAGTTGTTTGTGGTGCTTTCTTCATCCCTTGACCCATATCATTTGATTGTTCAGTCCCCATTGACATTCTATGTTTCTTAGCTTCTGAAGCGTGTTTAAGTCTATTACCCCACTTACCCTTAGAATCATCTCTACGACCCTTAACTGATGCCTTCTTAGTGGATTCCTTACCATCTTTCATACCTAAAGACTCGTCTTCTGTGTCTTTGTAACCTTGAACATGTTTTTTAGATTCTGGAGCTACTGATTCAGTAACAAAAGATTCTACAACACTCTCTAACTGCTCTTTTCTGATTTTATATCTTGTTTTATTCATTTTTTAATTATTTTCTATGGTTTATTAATTTATTGAAGTGGTCCATTTCTTCTTTTAAAAATTCTTTTTTTGTGGTTCCCTTTACGGACTCCGCCATTGAACCAACAGAAGCTGTAACAACATCTATTAACTTATCGTTATATTTTGAGTCGTCATCCCCTTCATCATGTGGTGTATCACACTCACAAACAGGGTTACCACAAGTAGGGCAAGAATCATCTTTAGAAACTAAACCCACCTCTTTTAATGTGGACTCAATAACCAAATCTAAATCTTTTTTTACTATAATTTTTGACATAATTTCTTTTTTATTATATAAATATGTTAAAAACAGGGAAATATCATTACTTCCCTGTTTTTTTTATTACTTTTATTAAATATCGTCAAATGACGCTCCAGTGCTAGTCACGTTAAATTCTAAAATTATGAACTCAAGTGATGGTACTGGTTTTAAGAATATCTTACCTCTTAACTCATTTCTATCTATTTCCTCTGGGTCACTAGATAGTTGAACTCTAAAATCAGCTAAACCTCTTTCTTTTTTAATATTCTCTAATATTGGGTTAACTAAGGTTAAAAATTGATTTCTAACTACTTGGTCATTTTGTTCAAATAACAATCTAACCGCTACCGCTGAAATTAACTTTCTAGTTTGTAATAGTAACCTTCTTATGTTAAGTCTATCTAAAGCTGAATCAGCAATTTGTAGATTTTTATTACCCCAAATAACAACCCCTTGGTCTGAGAATGTAGCCATTGGATTAATCCTACCCTCATAAAGGGTATCTCTCATATCCTCAGTTAACTTAACTCTAGCTTGAAGAGCGTTTGTTAAACCCCTTGTGTAACCAGCTGAAGCGAACCATGGGAACGATACGTTATCTGTTAAAGCTATATTTCTAACCACCTCATATGTTGGTGGTAACCAAACATTAACATTATTCTCTTGGTCTCTAGACTGAAGCCAAGGCCAATAAGTTGCTGTATAGTTAGAGTCTATGTCGGCCACATCTAGTAAGTCTACAATATCTTCTGAACTGTCAACCAAAGTAGAATTAAAACCAAGACCATTAAGTATACCAGTGTTGTCATATGTAACACCTTCTGGTGCTGACATTATATATACCGAATCCGCTCTTTCCTCCTCAACCATATCTATTATTTCAGAAACCAATTCATTTTGGTCACCAAACTCTACATTAGATACTGTTAAAACATTTATATTAACAGCTTCAGGATTCGCGAAAGACCTAAACCCTTGTTGATAAGCGTAATAATCTGAAGTACCTTCAGTGGTATCCACTAAGATAAACTCACCGTTATTAAGACCAGCTTCCCAACCAGTCTTCCCTACTTTATATCTATCACCGTTAGTCCTATCTTGTCTGTAACAATTCCAACCATCAAAACCTAAGTAAGGTACAAAAGTAAATTTCCTCGCTCTAATACCTTCATAATCGGTACCTTGTATTCCCGCGTCAGTTCTAAATTGATGTACCCCCACTTCGTAATTACCAGCTATTGTCGCCCCACTATCCATGTGGAAACCTTTTGTTGTTGCTGTCCATTGAGCAGGTATACTATTTTTACCCTTCCAATTAAACATATTTTGGTCTATACCGACAGTATTGGAAATCCCTAAATAAACCTTTCTAATTTTTTCATTAGTTGGGTCATACTTTGTTTTATATAAAGTTGTTGGTGCTAAAATATTCGTTGGGTAATCTCTAACTATGTAACCCTCAAACCCACCAGTAAAGGCGTCAATAGATGCTACAGGATTAACCACAATCATAATATACCTACTTCGTAATGAAAATTCACCGTCAGCAGTACCAACTCTTCTAGCTACATAATTGTCACTAGCTGGGTCCATAACACATTTACGGAAACTCTCAATAATACTTGGTCTAGCGTCCAAATCGTTAAAACTCCTAACAATAATGTCAAACTCTTTTGTGTCTGGTTTAATGTTTGCTATAGATATTTTTATTTCTTTATTCGCTGAACTACCATCTGAAATACTAATAACCTTAAATAGTTTTTCCACAATGTTACCACGAAGTTCAGAAACAACCCACGGTGTTTCAGGTGTTTGCCATTGTTGTTTATAATCATCAAAATCGTTAGTATGTGTTAAACTTATGTCTAAACCTGAAATATAATTATTTTTAATTAAGTCAGCTAATAATTTTGGGTACTGCTCCTCAAGAAAAACCATAGTGTCACTATCGAAACAATCAGACCCCAACACCCTCGATATGTAATTTCTTTTGGTTGCGTCTAGAGACACATCATATTTTGTAACCCCACTTGTTGTATTACTTGTAGCTGATAATTCAAAACTAGCTAAAGGGTTTGTCGCGACACTACCAGGGTTCATTACTAATCCAGTAGATATTTGTTGTGTCTCCCAAACCAAATCGTCTGAAGCGTAATTAGCTCTAGACCTTAACATCGCGACAACCATACCTTCATATTGAGTATACGCTGAAGCTATATATGTTGTAACTGTACCTGAACAAGTACCAGTTAAAGCAATTGAATCATATGAGTTTTGTACTACTGTTGAAGTTTCACCAGTAAAATTTGCCCCAACTTTATCAAAAACTATACCTTCTGGGTATGTTGACGTATCGTTAGGTACAACATTAGAAGTAAATGTTGCTGTTTGTGAAGGTAGTAAACCTAAAGTATAAAGGTTAGTTATTTCAGTACTACCAGCTCCGGCAAAACCAAAATAAGTGCTTCCACCTGAAAATTCAGCTGTCCAATCTAATGTTGACCCAGTTGCTATTGTTGTAGGGTTATAGTTAGCTTCTGTTGTAATTACCCACGCTGACCCAGCATCATACCCAGTTAAACCTAAAATTCTTGTTACAAATAGTTGGTTTGATTGTGATAAATAGTTCCTAGCTATATAAGGTAACTCATATTTTGGTTTATTGTCACTAAAAACTGATGGATTTTGACCCCCAAAAATTTCAGTAAATTCACCGTAGTTTGTTATAAATATAGGTTCAAAAGCTGGACCCTTTGTCGTTTCCCCAACCGACCCCAATGTGGTAACACCAACTTGTTGTGATACAAAGGATAAATCTTTTTCTGATGTAAACACACCTGGTGATACAAATATTTTATTATCTGATGCCATTTAATTTCTTTTTTTTTCTTTATTCGTTATTTTATAATAAATATTAAGTAAAACATCAAAAAATTTATTTTATAGTGTATGTCAGAAAATAAGTAAGAAAAAAAAGATACTTTTGTCATACTTATTATAATAAACCTATGAAAAGGGACAAAAACATAAAAATAACACCACAAACACATAAACTATTAAAAGAGTACTGTGAAAATAATGGGCTTAAAATGTTTGCTTTTGTGGAAAAATTGATAAGAGAAAGGTGTAAGCCAAAAACTGATATCTATGGTGATGATATTAACTAGACCATTTACTCACACCATAATAAACTAATCTAGTTTTTTTCCTACAAGCTAATTCATATTTTTTTTAATATGTTTTTCTTTCTATTTCACATCCTCCCTCATCTACCATTAGTAGTGTGGGTACCTGAGTAATTTTATACTTATCAAAGTCGTGTGGGTTAGATGATATTTTAATAATTGTTACATCATCCTCAATACCATAAACACTTTTATCATTATCATTAATACAGAAAAAAAGTTTTTTAATTTTAGGTTCATTAAAAACTAAATCAACATCATCCCTTACTTTCCAATAACTTTCACCACCATACGATGTAGTCAACTCTTCACCCACTTCTATATCTCTTAACGAATAGAATTCAAAACCCATATATTCTGGATGGTTTCTCCAATCAGTATTTGGGGTTTTATCGTGGTTATATAATGAACCATAACCCCAAGATATAACACACTCTTTCGAACTTCTTTCTTTAGGATAACCAAATCTATAATTAAAAAAGAACTTACTTATCGGTGATTCATCATCACCTAAAGAAAAAACTGGACACTCTTCCACCACTTCACCCTTTTTTATTTTTTTTGTTGCAAAAACACCTAAACCTTTTTTTGGGATAAGTTTTACATTAATTTTTTTTGGTGGGTTAAATTCCATAATAACAAATATAATACCTAATTAAATATTATAAATATTAGTTTGGTTTTCTCTCAAAACCATACGCGATAACATTCATTCCTGAATTTAAACCTAAACCTGTGGTTAAATCATCATTCACCTCTAAAACTAATCTATTATTAGAACCCCTTAACAACTTTAACCCATAAGTGAAACCAAAAACCTCATTAAAATCTAAAATTGGTATAATACCTGTCGCAGCATCTTTCTTCTTTCCCGCTGTTAATCCAGGAATAATAAATGCGTTACCATCATCACCGAAATTGGGGTTACCTTGACATAACCTTATAAAATCAAAATTAGTAGTTAAATCAGTACCAATATTTATTAAACCATTTTGGTCTTCATAATATACATTAAATCCATTACCAAGTGCTGAACCACTACCAGCAAAATCAACCCCTAAATCAAGTAAAGCCCCTTGTATTATAATAGATAGTGAGGTAATATAAATATCATTTTCTGAAGAGGCTTCGACATAAAATTTTTGTGGTGTTGTGGACCCATCTACTAACATTTCTGTGGTAGTATCATCAGCATTTAATGTTAAAAATTTTCGATAAATTATTTGTAAATCTCTACTATCGTTAGGTGGTATAATAGAATTTTGTGTGAGTATGTACCCAGCATCATTTACTTTAATATATTTTCCCGAACCATCACCGTCAACTATGTTAGAATTTCTACTCATATTACTTTAATTCAAAACCATTAGCTATTATGGTGAATGCTGGGGTTGTACCTACAGTAACGGGTAAATTATCATTCACCTCTAAAACCAACTTATTAGTAGTATTTCTTAATAACCTTAAACCAGAGGTAAATCCAAAAATCTTTTTAAAATTAAGTGTTGGGAATATTGCTGTGGTACCATCAGTCTTTATAAATGCGGTAGTATTATCACCAAAAGGCATATTACCTTGACACAACCTAGTAAAACTAAAATTAGTAGTTAAATCAGTACCGATATTCACTTCACCATTTTGGTCTTCATAATACATTCTCACCCCATTAGTAAGTGCTACTCCACCAGCAAAGTTATTTCCCAAATCTAAGTTGTTCCCTTGTATTAGAATAGATAAGGAAGTTATAAAAATGTCTCTATCTGGTATGGAGTTAATAGTAAATAATTGTGGTGTTGTAGACCCATCTACAATCATATCTGTGGTAGTACCATCACCATTTAATGTTAAAAATTGTCGATAAAGTAATTGTTGTTCACGATTGTCAACAGGAGGTAGATTAGAATTCTGAGTCAATATATACCCACCATCATTTACTTTAGCTCTGTTACCAGAACCAGTACCATCAACTATTTTAATATCAATAGCCATATTAATATGTTTTTATATACTTAATTGCTCTTGCACCAAATTGGACTGGCATACTAGTGTTTCCAGCTGGTGGTGTGACTGTTATGGCAAATGAAGACCCTTTTGGTAAAACTAGATTAGACTCAAAATCATTAAACTCCCCTATTGGAAATGAAAGTGTTGCTGCTAAAGCTCCACCTGTTACAGTAGAACCTTGAACACCGTATTCAACATCTATTTCTAAAGTTTTGGACGAACCAAAGTTTTGGTTTAGTGGTTGTGTGGCAGTTCCACTTGATATACTTGTGGGGTTTTTATACCAGTTAACCCTAAACATATTTGGTGTTCCACTAGTGGTACTTTCAGCAATTAAAAAAAATCTTCCTAATATTAAAGGTTCATCACCATTGTTTTTTATATAAGCGACTGCACTTTCGGCAGCGTTAGTAAGAGTGATTAGGGGAACACCAATAAAATAAGCGTCACCTTCCTCCGCAGCAAATTGAAACTGTGACTCATTAATAGAAGAAGTTAATATTCTATTGTTAGATGTTATTCCAGCTAAATTCCCCTTACCTGTACCGTCTTGTATTTTAAGTCCCATAGTCTTTTGTTTTTATATATTATTATCTTATGTAAACTGAGGCTGCAAATTCAACGTCTAAACTTGAATTACTTGTGGCTGGAGTTATGTCAATACCTATTGATGTTCCTCTAGGTATAACTAACCCTCCAACCTCAACAGATACACGAGTGGGTGATTGGTCAATTATACTTTCTATTATTTTATCACCGTTAGTAAAAGTAGAAGCTTCTGCCCCTTTATACGAGTCAGTTGTTAAATTTTTCGAAGAACCGAAATTCCTATTAACACCATCCATTTCCATAGCTACAGCGTTAGAGATAATGGTACCCGTAGTTGGGTTTCTTAGAACTGTAACCAACACATCACCAGTACCAGCGGTTGAGTTACCTATAATGTAAAATAGTTTTGTTATAATTAAGTCTGAGTCACCATTATTTTTAATGTAAAAAACAGCACTTTTACTGGCTGATGTTAAATTAATAACCCCTGTATTAAAATTATAACTATTCCCTAGGGAACTAGCGTTAAAAACTTCTGGTTCAGCTATAGAAAAAGTTCTAAGTCTGTTTTCAGAATCTACTTCTGCGGAATACCCTTTACCGCCACCGTCTGTTATTTCAAATCCCATATTACTTTATTTTTATTTCTTTTTAATTATTTTATATATTCGAATCATCATACCACCAATGAGTTACTACCAACGCCTTTGTCAAAGTGACTCCCGTTGGTGGTGTTATTCTAAACCCAATACTAGACCCTTTAGGTAACCTTCTACCTAATGGTAGTATGATTCTATCAATAGTTTGTTTAATTGGTTGTGCTGCACCTGTCCCATTTGTTAATGTATATCCCTCTAACCCTTTGTAATTTACACTACTTGGTACGTTTGCTGAACCATGATTAGAATTTGATACTCCCGCAGCTAATTCATTAGTTATTGTAGTCCCTTCTGTTGGATTTCTTAATACAGTGAAAGTCCAATCTTGGTCAGCAGCCGCACCAATCGCACTACCTAAAATCAAAACAGCTCTATCTAATACAAAATCTCTTTCGTCATTATTTTTAATATATAATATACCTGTTGCAGTTGCTGCAGTAAAGGTAACTGGTCCAGAAGCAATCTGATATCCTTCACCTGTTGTGATAGCATTATCTTCTTCAGTAATTGTTACTGCTTGAACTAAAGCTCTGTTTGCGTTGGTGACCTTTAATTTAAGTTTAGTACCTGTCCCATCTTGTATTGTTGTTGCCATATCTTTTTATTTTTCTCCTAATTCAACTCTATATAATTGGAATCCTGTATATATTTCATTCGTTCCACCATTTGGTAAATAGGTTACAACGACTGAAGACCCCTTACTTAAAGCTAATTGTACATTACCGAAAGCTCTTGAAGACGCACCTTGTGTTTGAAATAATACGGGTATTGGGTCGTTCCCACCAAAAGTAAACCCATCACCACCAGCTTTCACATCTAGTTCTATTGTACCAGAACTACCACCTTTCCTATTTACAGGAGTTATATCTACCCCCGATGAAATTAACGTTCCCGATGTTGGGTTAAAATAAACCCTCATCAACCCATTTCTTGTTGGACTACCAGCGTTATTATCAGTACCGATAAACCAAGCCGCTAACATAACATCTGCGTCTTCATTATTTTTAAGGTACATAATTGGTATCTCTGTGGACCCTGTTATTACAAGAAATTCAGTATTAACATTAAATGAATTTCCCATTCTTACTGCGTGGTCAAATTCAGTTTCAGTAATTGACCTAGAATATAATCTATTCTCTGCGTCTACCTTTACTGAAAAACCTTTACCCGAACCATCTTCAATTGTTGTTGCCATATCTTTTTATTTTTAATCTATTTCGTCATTTTCAAAAATGTTCTCATCTATAATCAAATCATTTTCATGTGCTTTATACATATTATTAATTCTTAACTGATGTAATAACTTTTTTGTTTCTAAAGTTTGGTCATTTAACCTAGTACTTTGTTCATCCAAAGAATTGTTTATTGTCACCAGTCTATTGTCAATAGAATCTAATGAAATTATTTTTTTATTTTCTAAACTTATGTGTGACATCTATCTTTTTTTATAAATATAAATTATTATTTTTTAGCTAAAACTTTAAGTGTTAAAGTACCCTCTCCCGATGAGGTAATGTTAACCCTAATATATTTTCCACTAAAAGTACCCTTATCTATTATAAAGTTACCATCACTAATAGGTAATTCATAATTCTCACTTAAATCACTCCAATTAGTACTATCATTACTTTGTTCTAAATTAAATATGTTAGAACCCACAACAGTAGAATAAATGAATTGTACCGATAACGTATTAAATTCTGATAAATCAGAAGAAGTAAAGGCGCTTAATCCAGAAATTAAGTCATAATTACTAACCAAAGTCTCCTCTTTATAATTTCTTTGTGGTAAAAAAGCCATACTTTTTATCTTTTTATATAAATATGTTCACACATACATTTATTGTCTTTTTTTATTTAATTACATCTGCCACCATTGACCTATTCCATTATTAACTAAAATAACCGCACCCCCATCTGAAGATAATTCAAAAGATGACACAACTGAGGTTGTTATAATTGTATCACTACCCGCAGCATTTATATTAATTGGGTTATTAAATGAATTAACCCCTATATCTTTAATATCGTATCTTAATTTCCCACTAGTAGTTGAGTCGGGTAGATATATTGTAACTACATTTATAGAACTATCCACACCAATAACATCGTCTATGGTTGTTGCACTATAAGTTGTACCAGTAACTGAAGTTATATTATTCCCAATTGTTTGAACACTTCTATATTCTACATCACCAGTAGTTTCATTTCTTCCTAATATCTGTATTAAATCGTTATTTTCGTCTGGTATTGTTGTGATATTTATAGTGTTAGCACTTAATCCATTAGTAAAAATAGTTTCACCATTTACTGTACCACCAGTAAAGGTACCACCTCCACCACCAGCTTGCCAAGTGGCATTTCCCGAAGCGTCTGAAGTTAATACATACCCGTCTGTCGAACCACTAGTTACTTGTAGTTGTGTGGTTATAACTTTACCATTAACCGTTAACCCAGTCATAGTATTAATTGTCACTGGGAATGTATCACCCACATTGTCAGATATGGTTAATGTATTGTTATCGTTGTATGTGAAACCTGTAACTGTAACACCCACACTAGTTTTAATAGTTTCTTGTGGTGTGTCACTACCATCACCTACCCAAAGA
>Ga0233414_10000980_pt1 | contig 11337 bp, 17 predicted proteins | sample Na_anoxic_10_MG_FD_189020 | JGI IMG/M metagenome (GOLD analysis project Ga0233414, IMG submission 189020) | Seawater microbial communities from Saanich Inlet, British Columbia, Canada - Na_anoxic_10_MG | ecosystem: Environmental > Aquatic > Marine > Inlet | place: Canada: British Columbia...
ATAACACCCCTTTATCCTTGTAATAAGATATCACCTTGTCTGCTACGCTCTCTATCTATATGCGGAATTATCGCCCTCGCCATTTCAACACCATCAATATTTAAACTGTTGCTATTTGGTCCTATTGCACTTGCCACTGCTTCGCCTATTGCACTCGCTAAACTTGCAACAAAATCACCGTTTTCAAGTGGTATAACAGCTTCCGCTCCTGCTTCTCCTATTAACGCTCTTGTTGGTCCTGTTACAATTCCACCGTCTGCGAACGGGAATAAACCGCTTGTTCCTTTATCTGATATTGCCTTTGCAGCTTTTTTAAGATTTTCTGGGTTATAGAAATCAACCATCTTGCTTGGATCATCTGTAAGCATTCCTTTAGCATCAACACCACTTTTGGGTAAATTATCTGGTAACGGTGAACTTTTACCGCTTTCTGTGTTAGGAGTATTAATTTCAGGTATAATTACAGAACCACCGCCAATTTTCGACATTTCACCATTTACATAATCAGTTATTTCTTTCCACTTATTCTTTGTAGCTTCAAGTGCTTTATCCCACATATTGCTCACCGCTGTAACAGGCTTGCTCCAATCAACTTCTTTTCCTTCCGTCATATCTTTTTCTACGGTTTTCTTCACACGCTCTTTAATGCTGTACATCCAATTATTTGTTTTGTCATATGAATCTGACCACATTTTATTCACTGCTGTAACAGGTTTTTCCCAATCAACTTCTGTTCCTTCCGTCATATCTTTTTCTACAGTCTTTTTAACACGTTCCTTAATGTCGTACATCCAGTTATTTGTTTCATTGTATGAGTTTGACCACATATCGTTGAAAGATTTTACAGGCTTATTCCAATCTATTAAGGCTGGTATATCAACCTCTATTGTTTTTTTTACACTATCTTTCATAGTAAGTAACTTATCATCTGTTGTTGTGCTTGAATCTTCCCACATTTTTTTTATATTTTTTGTAAGTACATTTTCTTCACCACTACCAAGACCAGACGCATTAGCCTCTACCGCAAAGCCATCTTTGATAGCATTCCAGATACTTGCTCCTACACTTTCTATACTAGGCAAATCATAATAAGCTTTATCAATCAATGCAGCACCTAAAGCAGCACCAACTTCTCCCGCCCCTTTTATTACTTTTCCCCATTCCTCTAAATCAAATGTTTCGCCCGCTATTTCTCGTATAAGGTCTATACGATCTTTAAGGTCTGTAGATATATCCCCAAATAATCCTTTAGTTGCAGGTGTTCCTTTTGGCACATCAATTGGACCGATAAAACCCTCGTCCGTTTCTTTCGCTGTATCCGTTACTGTTTCTAATCCAGTACCTGCTTTTTTAATCGCTTTAATTATAGGCAATACATTAATTTCGTCAAAACTTCCAAAGGCATTTCTTGTAGCCTTTGCCTGTTCTTCCAATTTCTCAGTTTCTTCTGTTATGCCCTCAATTCCTTTTTTTGCATCTGGCTTAAAAGGTGTGCCAAATAATAACTCTGAAACAATCTTTAGTTTTTCTGCCATTGTCTCAAGTTTCTCAGCAAAATTTATTAATATCGGGATACCCTCTTGGAGCATTGGTAAAAACGCTTGACCTAATTTTAAAGATATATCATCTAATATAGCGCTAAGTTTTTGTAAATCCGAGTTTGTATTTTGATTTATTTCAGTACCGTATTTTTCGGTTGATTGCTCAAGAATTGCCATTAATCTTATTTGCTGTTTTGTTCTTTCTTCTAACTGTAACCATGATTTATCACCCGCAAATTTCCTAAAGGCTTTAGTAGCTTTTATTGTTCCGACATTAACGTTAATACCTAAATCCTCGATTGCTTCTGTACCGCCTAGCAAACCACTTCTAATTCTATCCATTACATCTTCCATAGTTCTACCGGTTGCACTAGCTGTTACCGCTGACTGTTTTAATAATCGTTCTGTTAATTGTGCGTTTTCTTGTTGGTCTTTTGAATATCCGGATATTAAATTTCCAAATACGCTAGCAAACTTAGTAGCGTTGGCGGCTGACATATTAAAGTCTCTAGCAGTTGAATCCGAAAAGTCATTTATGGCAGTAGCCGATTCTCCAAATATTCTATTAATTTGCATCATGTCATTTTCTGATTGTATTGCCATTTTGGCACTATTTATTGAAAATTCAACAGTCTTGCTTATAACTTTTCCTAATGCCCGAACTGCCATTTCTCCCATTTTTGCATAAGCATTCCCCATAGTAATAGTTGATGTTGAAATCGAGCGTTGACTAGTGGTAACACTTCTATTCATTCTTTGTAATGTTCTATTTAGCGTTCTAAAACTAGCATTTAAGTTTCGCAAATTTACATTAAAATCTACGTCCACATTTCCTGCATTAGCCACGTAATAACCTCCCTTCAATTTTAAATTCATTGAGGTGTATTTCTATTTCATAATCTTGCATTTTATATTTACTTCGCTTAGTATCATTTTTATTATTAGCACTATTCTTTGGTAGTAGTTCGCTTAATTTCGGTATCTTCTTGGCTTGTGATAGACTTGCAGTTAGCCACGCAATATAAGTATTATGGTCCATCTTTTTATTATAAGAATCAACCATTACACCCAATTCAACAGGTGTAATATAATTATAAGTTTCAATGGAAAGCCCTATATCCATAGCTAACTGAAAGCTATCTTTGAAATATGTGTCTATTTTTTTTTATCTTCTTTTTTACCTTTTTTTACTTCATCTTCTTCACTTACTCCATAAGCTTCTGTAATTGATTCCATTATTTTTCTACGTAATTCAGAATAATTAAACTTATCGAGTATATCTTCCATATCTTCTAACTTTAAAGATGGGTCATTAAAGGAACACAAATACAACTGTTCTAATTCTTCTGACTTTAAATTTCCCATGTCTACTTCTGTTATAGATTTTCCCATTAAAGCTTCAACCATTTTTAATGCTTTATGCCCAAATCTTAATTCTTTAGTTCCTAACATTACCATAACTTTTCTCCTTTTTAACTATCAATCGTTTGTAAAGTTGTGCTGTATAATTCGCCCTGCCCCATGAAATCTAAAGATTCATTTACTAATTCATCCACAGGTAAGTCAACAGTAGTTGTATTAATCTTAGCTGTACCCTCATACCTATACCCCGCTGTTGTGGATAAGTACAATAACAATACAAGACTATTCCCAAACTCGCTTAAATAGTCACTATTTGCCCAAAACTTCTCATTGGTAACAGTAAACTTTTTAATTGTTTGTGCTGTTTGACCCCATCCCTCACTATCAAAGGTTATTGCATCAACTAAACCTGCATCAATAGATACACTCCAATTATAAAATAATCCGATGGACTCTACTGTGTATGCTGTTAAATTTGACAACACAAGATCATATGAATCATCTACTAAATATAATGTTTGGAATGAAACATAAGAGCCTGTTGATGTTGCTTGACCAGTCCAACCAACACGCATAGAGTCAACGCTCGCCCAATCTGGAGATCCACCACTAGTAAATGCCGACTTCTTAATTTTTACATAATTCCAACCGTCAACAATAGTTGTTATTGAATAAGTATAAGCATTAGTACCGTCATACGTTGCATCCGCATCAAATCCAATTTGAACACTTGCGACTTTTGAACTATCGCTAGCATAAAAGATAGCATAGATATAATCTGCACTATCTGAAGCTGCACCGCTTTCGAATTGATTTAAATTAAAAGAAGCTGAATTTTGATCGGAATATAAAGCAATATCTCCTGTTGATGTTATTCTTATACTTTCTGTACCTAATCTAAAGTTTGTCGCATCGTCTGCTTGTGTTCCTGCTCCACTGGTCCACGTTTCCGTATCTTGAAAGTTAGCTATCAACTTACTCTTATCTGTACCGCTATAGCCATTGTATACGGCTCCCATTTTACCCGCTAAAACTGACAATTAATACACCCCCTTATGGACCTGTTGTCAATGCTCCTTCGCCCATTACTTCAAATGTAGCCGTTAATAAGTCTTCAACTGGATCGTCAATCGACATACTAGAAACTTTCGCATTTCCTGTATAATAATTCGTTCCATCTGTATATAGTCTTAAATCTGTAACAACACTTCCTGCCAATAATGCAACTTGTAAAGCAGCTTGGTTTGTGTCCGCCTTGTCATATCTTACATTAACTGTACCGGTCCATTTTTTAATTGTTTGTGTAGTTTCTCCCCAATCATCACCAAGACTGTGAGAGTCTACTAATCCACCATCAATATTCAAAGACCATGATTCAACTTCACCTGTAGCAACTGCGATTATTCTACAACTTCCACCTTTACCAGCTATAACTGCCATAACAAAATCCCCCTTTTATCGTTTTACTTTAACTTCAAAGTTTAATGAAAACATACTTCTTCCCCTATCGTCTTTACCTAAGCTATTTATATCGCCTATCATAAAAACACTAATATATAAATTACTATTAATCGTTGTATCAGTTAGTCCGTTATAGATACCTTTCAAACTCTCTGCCCAGGTTATCGCTGTTGCGCTACTACTATTTCTTATTAATATTTGGAAAGTTGGTCGCTCTGCTGCATAATTAGAAACTCCACCGCCTAGATTATGCATAGTATCAAAGCCACCAGAATTAGAAAACACCAGTAGATCGTCTGGTGTATCAGGTCTATCATTTAAATAAATAATGCTTGTTACTCCTGTTGCTAATGTTGCCATATCCACAACTAAACTCATCGCAACACCTCCGCTACTTTCTTATCAACGTGTTTCTTATATTTCTTTGAATTTTGTTTCAATGGTGTTTCGAGGTATTTCCATTGCCCACCTTTTGGATGATTAAAATTAACTTCATGTTGAATTAATGCATAATCATAACCATTGATAGGATTCTTTGCACTAAATGTTACTGTTCCTGAAACTTTATTATTTTTAACTTTAACTTCTGGGTTTGCACTTTTTCTTAATGCCCCTGTGTCAACTGGTGCTAGATTCAAAGCTTTATCCGCTAAATCCAAAACCACATCTTCAGCAGCACTTATCGCAGCATTGCGAACTCTTTTTTCCATACCTCGCAAACTTCGTCTAACTTGATTAACATTTCTTGATACACTAGATCCGCCTGCCATTACATAACTCCTTTATAACCGATCGTTGTTCCACTTAAATTTTTCCAAGGGTATACAAATCGAATAACCCAATCTTTACTATCTGCTGTTATTGTGTCACCTTCTTCAATAGCTGTTAGCGTGTAAATTATTGCATTACTTGTTATTTCTTCACCTGTTGCAAGTCTCGTTAAAGACCTTTTATAAATAAATCTTGCTTTTATACTAGATGATGTATAAGTTGGTTCATTATAAGCGTTAACGCTAGCACGTGTTTTTCTTGTAACAGTTTGATTTAAGTATACATCTAACATATACCCACGCTCCCTGCAACATAATATCTTAATAACTCTTTAGCTTCTACAGATGCCAATCTAGTACTATTATAAGATGTTGAAATTCCGTTGCCATAACTTTCAGATAAATCACCCAATTTAAAGCTTTTAACTCCTTGCTGTTGTAACTTTAGCCTATCATTAGCTGTTGCACCACCTACGACTATTCCTAGAGCTTCCTCAACTTGAGCATCAAGAACATATTGACTAACTGCTGTCTCAATTACCCAATCGCCATTCAATGAGATATTCAAAAGTGGGAAATCATCACGACTATAATTACTATATAATGCCCTCGGAAACTCTAATGTTTGTGTAGATACTGCTTTTGTACCTCTCAATATTTGTCTGTCTAATTTCTTTGTCGCTTTTTTTAAATATATTTCTTTGTTTGCATCAGTTAGATTATCCCATGTCGTATAAGTTGTATCTGTTGATACATAATTATCTGCAACATAAGTATCAGCATCAGCTAAAGAAATATACGTGTCTGTACCTACTGTTATAGCCATTTAAATACCCCCTAATGTTTAGCGAGTCCGCTTACATCTGCATCACCTTGCGCCCCTCCAACCGTTGCTTTTACTTGCACTTTGTAATAACGATATGGTGCTGCGGTGCTTGTATATGTTCCAATTGCAGCAGGTGCCAATGTTGCTTCCGCTTGTGCTTCTACATAAATTGTATCGTCATTGCTTGCTAATACTTTCCAATCAATAGAATTTGCTCCATCTGTATTAGTACAAGTATAAGATACTAATTTTTGTGAGTAAGTATCTATTTTAGAGCCTGTTACATCTGCATAAGCGTTAACCGTTTCTTGAACTGCTGGATTAACATATTTACTTTCTAATAATTCCGTTGTTCTTGCTATACTCATGTTATACCTCCTTAATCAAATTATAATAATCTTGCATTTTTTGCTCCATTTCTGGTGTTATAATCATAGGACATATTCCGCCCGCTTCATGTTCGCATTTGCACCAAAGAGTTAATCTAACAACATCACCTTCAACAAGATTATTTATAGTAACCTCTAGTCCGTCAACTGTATAATCACGAGTACATATATTTGTGCTTAACTTTTGTATACAACAAACTTCATCCATGAGATTCGGCAATAAAACTTTTTTATTTTCGTCTAGTGTTCTCTCTATATAGTGCATATTAATTTTAAGTTCCATTTTTACCCCCTAATATCTTGCAATTCGAGTGTCATCGTTGCAGTACCTATGTGGTTAGCCACAATTTTTTGTACCCTTAATTGTAAGTCAAAATTTGGTGGAATAATTACGATAGCTTCGGGCTTATAGTTATAAGTATTAGTATAAAAAAATTCAGTTACCTTGAGCCAAAATGTGCTTGGAGCCCCAAATGGTTTTAATACAAGTTGAAAATCAACAGAATTGTTAACAGAACCAACAGCACTTTTTACAGTTACAAAATAATCTCTTATAAATGCATACTTTCCGTCTGGTATAGTAAATATTCCTTCTCGGCTTCGTGTGTCGTGATAATCGGAATCTATCACTACAATTGGAGCATCAGGAATTCCGTTAGTAAATGTTCCTGTACCGCAATATATATCCCCAACTGGCTCACTATCTCCTGTGTCTGAATTTACATTGGTTCCGAATTCTAAAGCTAATAAACTAGTGATTTTATCAAATTCGTTTATCGTTTCAACAGGTGTTTTACCATCCGTAAACACAAGTTCTGTAAATAATTCGCCATCTTTTAATCCTGTTATCCCCACAAGTCTAGCACCTATACCTGCAACATCATCATCATCGCTCGTACTAGCCAACTTTACCTTACTTGAAGATTCTAGTTGATTGTGTGGTAATTCTTTTAGAAGTGTACTAGCTAACTGATAATAATTTTTGTCTGCATCGAATCTACAGCTTATCGCTATAAGATTAGTAAATGGAAACGTTCCTACACTTTTGTCAATCTTTACATCTGCTGTCGTTCTGCCTGGATTACCCAATGTTGCACCCCCTAAAGTTCACTAACTATTTCTGTTACTGTAACATCAGCCGTACCACTTTCAACTATTCCATAGATTGAGCCATACCATATTTTACTATCATAAACACCGCCATCACCTGTTCTAGTACCGCTTGCAATGGCTAAAATGTCATTCCTTGATAACAGTTCAGCTTCTCCACCTAATTTTATAGCAACTTGCACATTCCCATCATTTTTTATGCTTATATATAATCTATCTGTGTTTGCACTAGCTATAAGAGTAGATGCCGTTGTTACGCTTACAACGCCGTCATTGTCCCCCAAAGTTGCCGATTGCTCATCTCTTGTGCTTAAACTCGCAATCCTGTTATACCATTTTTCTAATAATTCCGTAACTCGGTTTGATAAACCCATAAGCCACCTACTTTTTATTCGTTTTCTTTGCTTCATTAAATTCATAATTCAATTCTTTTAATTTGCCTATAATATAACTATCACTTGTTTTTAAAATCCCATCGTTAAACTTACATAATACTTTTTTTTTGTCTTTATCCCAAACTAAACCATTACCATAAAACGTAAACATCTTATCACCTTCTTTTAATAAATAAAAAAAGAGAGGATAAACCCCTCTTTAATTTATGATATTGCTGCTCCTGTATCAACTGGAATATATTCAATTGTTGCACCAAGCAAAGCTCCACCTGTGCCAGAATCAGCAGCAGATAAAATATCAATTGTTCCTTCTGCTACTATAATACCATTTGCCATTCCTTGCGCTCCGCCACCGCTTCCGCCTGTCATAGCATCGCCAACTGTACCTGTAATGCTGTACAATGTTCCGTTTTCATCTGCATCTATATCAAGAGTAGCACATAAGTCCATATCAGTTCCAACCGTTGGGTTAGATATAAGTTTAGTTGCTGATGCTCCTGCATCCACTGCCGCAACACTTACTTCTAATACAATATCGGTAATCTTAACTCTGCCACCTGCAACTGTAAATAATGCATTCTGAACATTATCTAATACATCAGCAGCAGCAAAAGTTACTTGTACAGGATTCTTAGTTATCAAAGTATCAACATTAGTATCTACCACTGCCAATGCTGTACTGATTGCACTTACATCGTCACCAGCTAAAGCGGCACCAGAACCACCACTAAATCTTGAACCTGCACCAATGTCAAAACCTTCTGCACTCCAAACCGAACCAGTTATTGTATCAATTACATTTTTACTGTAATTTGTTGTTCCAGTTTCAAGGAATATAGACTTTTCAACTATTACATTTGTACAAGCAGCAGTTACGAACTCAACTATAGCTGTTGCGTAATTCCCTAAAAATGCACAGTTTGTAATTAAAACACCATCAACACCATCAATAGAAATTGCAGTATCACAAGCATCACCTGTTACAAATCCATTATGAAAAAATCCATCTATAGTCGTTCTGTTTGCTGTATCTTCAAGATTTATTGCTGTTACTGCTTCAATATCTGTTGTATCTCTCCACTCAATATTCTTTAATATGCAATCTGTACCACTAATCGTAATACCTGATGTTATACTATCAAAATTCGCCAAACAAAGTATATTTTCAATATAAACATTATCAGCACTCAAAGGAATGTTAGCTGTAATAGCTGTTGAGAATGTGAATGTCGGTCTATCTGTACCAACACCAACACCAACTATATTAATACCATCAACATCTAATACTAATCCTGTAGCATCTGCAAAAGTTTCAGCGTGATTAGGTGCAATTAAAATTAAATCTCCTCTATTTGCTACACATAAATTAACTGCTGCATCAACTGTAGCTAATGCGTTATCCCAACTTAAACCGCCAGAAGTATCAGCCCCATTATTACTGTCAACATAAAAAGTTGCACCTTTTATATCAAGCATAGCTGAACCAATAGCACCTTTTAAAGTTCTTTCTAAATGTGGATTTCTTACCTCTTTTAATTTTTCTACGTATGAAGCCATTTTTTATTCCTCCTTAATAAGTAGCCTGACCGTCTAATTATAGACGGTCAATCCATTTGTTCCTTATTTTTATATTTTTTATATCTAATTCTTTTTTCTTTTTCAAATAAGCGTCAAAAGCATCTTCTTCTGTTTCATGTGTTCCTAGATAATAATTTTTCCCTTTGTGTCTTATTTTCGATTGCCAACCACTTCTATTTTCACTTCTCCAAACTCCTACAAATTTGCTACTTTTGTTTTCATTTTCTTGCGACCTATGTAATCTAGCATGACAAGAAAAACATAAAGTAATTAAATTTTCCAAAGTATTATTCTGTAAATCAATAGGTAAATTAGAACCTTTTCCATCCACATGATGTATAGCTAATTTTTCAATAGAATTACAACTTATACATTTGAAATTATCTCTTTCAATTGCTAACTTTGAATTGCCATCAAAATTATGTTTGTATCTATATTTTGATTGTGCTATCTTGGTTCTAGCATTTAAATCTTTCTTTTTTTCTACATCATTCATAATCCTTTCATAAGAACGTTTAGATGCCTTGTTGCACATCTCTTTTCTTTTTGGACTATTATGATATTCTTCTCGTCTTTTAGCGTTTATTTCTTCTTTTTTGCTATCTCTTCTTCTTTTCTCTGCTTCAGCTCTTTGCTTTTTATTGATTATAATCCTACAAACTTTACAATATTTACTGCTTGTCTTTTGCTCATACTCTTTTTCACAATTATTACATGTTTTCATAATTTACCTCCGTGTTATAATATTATATCCAATTATAACACGGGAATATATTTAAATCAACTATGAAGTAGATAATCCTGTTATTGTTCCATGATATTCTTCTGGACCGTAATCTAATCCAATTTGACCGTAAATTTGACCTTTTTGACTTGCTGCTGTTTGTGCTAAATCTTCATAGAATAACAAACCTTTTCCAGGTACTGGGCAGAAGACAGCACTACAATAATTCATATCAGCTAACAAGATTGTACTTGTTGGAACGTTCGGTGCATATACAACTCCAACTTGTGCAAAGTCTGTTTCAATTTGCTTGATATTAACTCCACCAACATTTCTATCCTCTGGTGCATATCCGTACACATCACTTACCTTTTGTTTTTGGAATGCATTACAAAATAATACTATGTTTTCAAATACTGCGCCATTTGCTGCCATTTCTCTTAGAATCTCATCAATTAAAGCTTTAGTTAAAACTGCTGCGCCTGCTGCAACTGTATTAGTGGTAGCTGCTGTTATAATACCTCTCATTTTAGCAGCCGTTGCTCCCGAAATAGCTTCTTGGAATGTACCATTCAACATGGAATAATCTGCATCAATTGCGATCTGTCTCATTTGTGCCATCTTCTGAAACTCTAATTCATTTTGTACAGGTTGATTTCCTGCTATTGCTAAATCTGGTGTATAAGCTGTTGAAATTGGTCCAGTTTCTCCATAAGTTGATAACTTAGCGTGCGATACTTCAACTGTTTCTTGGAATATTTGAACTGTGTTAGTATCTTGGCCCCTTGTTATTGTTGTTGCTGTGTTACTAGTAACGGAATCAGCTTCCGCTATTGCTGGTTGACTCGCCCCTGCTAATGCCCAAGGTTGAGCAATTGGAAACGGGAAACTTCTTGATACTTTTGAGTTTTGTCCGCCAACTCCACCTACCATATTCAAAAATGGTGTTTGATATGCACCTACTAAAAATAATTCACCTAAATAATTAAGATCTTCTCTATCTGTATAAGCCATTATAATTCACTCCTTTTATTTTAGTTTAGTTTTCTGCATAAAGAGCATATGTTGTAAATTCCTATTATTAGGATTCGCCATAGCTTCTCTATACAATTCTTCATACTTATCTTTCTCACTTTTAAGACTTCCTGCTGAACCGTCATTTGGATTCATAGCTTTATTGT
>Ga0233414_10000981_pt1 | contig 11337 bp, 13 predicted proteins | sample Na_anoxic_10_MG_FD_189020 | JGI IMG/M metagenome (GOLD analysis project Ga0233414, IMG submission 189020) | Seawater microbial communities from Saanich Inlet, British Columbia, Canada - Na_anoxic_10_MG | ecosystem: Environmental > Aquatic > Marine > Inlet | place: Canada: British Columbia...
CAAGGATGTTCTGGACGGGGAAACAAGGCGTGCGACGATGATCGGGAAACTTCCCCCGGTTCTCGGTGTAAAGCGTCCTGATGGAAAACTTCCCCGTCCTCCTAGAGTTCTGTACGTTTATCCATATGGAAAAGGGAGAGAGGCATTCGCGTTTTTTATCGACTCCACCGACGTCGACGAAAAAGACCAGAAAGCCGGATTCCTTTTCCACAACCGTTCCGGTGGATTTCGTGTAACGGTCAGCGCCAATGGCGCAACGGCACTGATCGAGCAGACGAAACCCGACGGCAACGCCGGTCCTACCGTAACGCTCAACGGGTCGCAGGTGATCGTAGGAGACACAGGATCCGCGAAGGAAGTCTCTAGGAAGGGAGACGAGGTTCTCTCGACCTTGGTTGGCTTGACTTTGACGGGTGCTGTGGCTCCAGGTCCAGGAGGATCGATTGCGATTACCAGCGTCACCGGTGGAGGTGGACCGTTATTCGACAAGGCAGTCGGTGAAATCACCGAAGGCTCTGACATACTGAAAACAGAGTAGAATTCTTCTACGTACCCACAATAAGGAGAACGATCATGGGTAGCTTTCTGAACCAATTCGAGAACAAAGACACCGGTCGGAACTTCGCCGGGAAAATCAACGATCGCGGAGCACAACTGCAAACCAACGATCCGCAGACTCAGCCGCTCGTGAGTGATCTCGCAGTCACCGGGGTAGCGTGGTCAGCGATCCAGTGGCAGGATCTGTCCCAAGGCGAGGGGCAGGTTTCCTTCCATATCAAGGTGATCGGCGAGGAGGATGCCTCCGGTAATACGCCGGCAGCGGGAGTCCTCGCACGCTTCTTCCTGGCCTATGGCGACACCGAGGAGACCGACGTCACCGCAGTCAATGCCAACGCGATGCGCGAGGCGGCATTCGACGGTGCGAGTCCGCAGGTGTTCACCGCAGTCAACGACCGCATCATCTCGTGCCTCGCGAACGAGTCCGGCTCGGCATACGAGACCTTCGACGCCGACGCGATCCGCATCGGTGTCGCGTTCCAGAAGACCGGCGCAGAGGACTCGGTCGTCAACTGCGATACGCACATTATCTAACCTCAACCTTCTGTATGAGGGGAGACTTCGGTCTCCCCTCGACTCTGGAGATTAATGCGTCCAGGAAAAACCAGACATCGTCAAGTATCCAGCAGATCGCTTCCTCCGGTTCCAATTCAGACACCGGCGTCGAAGGTCGTACCAGACGACCGGAAGATTCTGCTAATTTACAATTCTCGCAATCCTGCCTATGAGAGAATCGTAAACGCGATCTCCGAGTTCGGGAGTATGGAGTATCGCGTTCATACTGGACGCTCTGCCTGCGACGTCGACTTCCATGAGTGTGGGATCGTTTACGTTACCCACTGGGGAATGATCTCGGGAGTTCCGGAGTGGTACAGAGGCAAGATTGCAGTCGGAGTCTGGGAGGGTGGTTCCTGGTTCAAGGACGGGGAGCTATACGAATGCGCCGGTCAGTCGTTTTCGCGTGCGGACATGTTAATCGCGGCGAACGATCGATTCGCAAAACGGCTCCGACTCCTTGTCAGAATTCCTGTATCTGTGCTCACAGACGGAGTTAATCCTACGCTGTTTCGCCCTGTTCCTGGTCATCGCACCTCGGTGCGAGGTATGCGAGTTGGCATCGTCGGATGCAACTGGAAGGGCGACGACCACAAGGGTATCCAGATCGCTCGAGAAGCGTGCGACCGTGTCGGGGTCGGTCTGTTGATACTCAAGGCTCGTCCCGGGGATGCCGACTATCTGCGCCACGAGGAAATGCATCTGTGGTACAACAGTCTGGACGCGCTGTTGATCTGCTCCCAAGATGAAGGTGGTCCCAACCCAGGGTTAGAGGCAATGGCCTGTGGTATTCCCGTAATTTCTACGCGGGTAGGGGTGATGCCGGAACTGTTGGGAGACGAGTGGCTTTGCGATCGAACGGTGGATTCTTTTTCTAAGAGGCTTCGCGCTCTTTCGAATATGAGTGCCGACGAGCGGATCGATGTCGGTGCGGAAAATCGTCGGTCCGTCCTGTTATCGACGTTCACGACCGAGGGCATGGCGCCATCTTTCGAGAGGATCCTGTCTTTTATTTTTTCAGGGGAGGATCCTCGTCCGAAAAGGACGAATCGCATGGTTGTCGTGTGCGGGTCGTCTCTCGGTATAGGTGGTGCTGAAAGAATCACGAAGGATCTCATTAACGCTTTTTGCGAGTTGGGCAGAACGGATGTTGTCGGTCTGTTCGATGTTTCTACTGAGGGCAGTTTCAGAAAGGATGTAAATCCCCTGGCGAGTATCGTCCGGTGCGACAATGCGGAAAAGATTCGTTCGTTTCTTGATGATCACCGTCCAGAAATACTGATCGTAAACAACTCGTGGAAGACGTTTAATTTGATTCCAGATGTCTCTGCTCTATGCAGAAAATCATTTGTGTTCCTCCATGGTGGATCGCCTGCGACTCTGGAATTACTCAAACAGGAAAACCTTGACGCCGCGACCGGGATCATTGTTGTCAGCGACATCGTTTCCTGTCAAATCAAAGCGTTTTCTCCGGGGAACGCCTACAAGGTCTCTGTGTGGAATAACTATGTCGACACCGACAGGTTTGCCCCACAGCCTGGAAAATCAGACGGTCACACGGTAGGCTTCGTCGGGAGAATTGCGAGGGTCAAGAGGATTCCGGACCTGATTGATATCTTTCGAATTGTCTCCAGCATGGACAGCAAGGCTCGGATGTTGATTGTCGGTGGAGATCAATTCGAGGGAGGATCCTGCTCGGATACATGGATGCATGAGGGTGCGATCGTCCGGTCGTTGGTCGAGGAGTACAATCTCGATGACAAAGTCGAGATCACGGGAATCGTAGACGACCCAGAGAACCATATCCCTCGTTGCGACGTGGTGTGCCTCACCAGCGAATTTGAGGGGTTCCCCTTGAGCATGCTGGAAGCGATGTCCTGCGGTGTCCCCTGCGTGAGTGTGGACGTCGGGAACCTGAGATCGTTGTTTGACGGAAAGCATGGAGAGATTATCGATCGCGACGAGTCTCCATTTTGGAAAGAGAAATTCGCACAGTCCATCCTCACATCTATGAAGGGCGGGAAAAGCAACCGATCCAGGGCGGAAGTGGAGAAAAGGCACAGCCTGAAGCGATTTACAGATCGAGCGAAAGAATTCATTTCCGGCCACATGGAGTCGCATGTGGAAGTCGATCTTTCTGACGAGGTTACGGTTTTCGTTAGCACTATCGGGAGTCCGGATTTTCCATACTGCCTAGATCACCTTGAGAAGCAAACCGCGAAAACTAAAGTGGTTGTCGTCGAAAACGTGAGCCCGATGTCTGCAGCGTTCCAAAGAATGATGGATCTGTGCGAGACGCCTTATTATATCCAGGTCGACGAGGACATGATGCTGGAAAAGGATGCCGTGCTCCGTCTTTACAAGATGGCGGTCACCGCTCCGGATCGCACCGCGCTCTCGTACATGTTTTTACGGGATATGTTCTGGGACAGCCTGTTTGTGGGGGTGAAAATTTTCTGTCATGAGATCGTGAGCCGCTATCCATTCGACGTTCGGTCCTTCAGTTGTGAAATGAGTCAGGTCCAACGAATGAAGGACGACGGATATATCATCAATGCTCCACCACGACACGACTCCTCATTCGAAGCCGGAAAGATCGGCGCACTATGGGATCCTAAATTTTTGTGTTCAAAGGATGATCGGCGACGAGCGATGTTCGATCTGTTCAGGAAATTCAAGAGAGACGCGAGAAAGTGGAAAAAGGGTCATCCTGTGGGATACATCAAATCTATGAGAATGGATTTGATGAAAAAATGCGTGGGCGGGCATCCCTATGCACCGTATGCTCTTTCCGGCCTGCTGTCCGGGATAATGGACAAGGGGCTCGATGTTGGGGAAAAGGGGTTGCCTACAGATGGAGATCGAATAGAATTTGATTTTGTAGAAAACTACTGGGATCAAGGAGAAGATATTGCTACCAACGATTAAAGACGAGACGATCAAAACTCTGTCCGTCCCTGTGGAATGGGTGGTCATCGAGGGGTCTGGTGGACGAAATATCAGCGATCTGGATGCGGTCGGACTTTATCGAGCATTCCTTGATGTATCCGATCCTCTCGACACCTCGTATGCGAAAATTTTCGGTGCTCTTTTCCGCGATGGCACTGACGATGGAGATCGGACTCTTCGCAACCGAATCGAAAAACTCCGTCATGATTTTGAGAACAAAGATTCCATGGAAACCCCGGTGCCGGCGAAGTTGAACGCGAACGGTACGTTTGAACTTTTAGACGGGCATCATCGTTGCGCGGATGCGATCGCTCGTGGAATGAACGTTGTTGATCTCGACATAAAGTACGTGAGTCCTCTGTGGTCAGACCTGGAATCTAGGATTCTGTCCATCTACGGAGAAAAAAAACTCTACCAGCGGATAGAGCATCCGTGGTTCAACGACTGGCATGTCGCGAGGACCGACGATCGGGGGAACTGCATACTTAACTACATCCGAGGGATGTCGTTCACCAAAAGAAACAGCGTGGATATAGGGTGCTGCACCGGTCGCCTAAGTCGACTTCTCCGCGCCGAGGGATTCAACGCTTACGGGTTCGACAGGGATCCGAATGTGATTCATGTCGCCGATCACCTAAATATGGTTTTCGGCAGCAATGTGAATTTCACAGTGTTCGGAGACATCGAGACCATGGTGAAGGGGTGCGGGATGGCGAAGACTAACGTAGTCGTCTGTCTCTCCGTTCTTCATCACTATCTCTGGGAGGGAACCCCACAAAGGTACTTGGACACGATCAAGATGCTGCTCGAGAACTCGAATGTTCTGTTTTTCGACCACTTGAACGAAGAGGACCGGTCCTTATTGAAAACCGATGAGGTTCCGCTCGGTGTACAGGGATTGATCGATTGGATACGGGAGATGACAGGATTTAGCGTAGTTCAGATCGGAGAATTCGAGGAACGTCCACTGTTCGCATCGGCGAGTTGATGGATATGAAAAAGGTCGCAGTCGTTTCATCCAGCCTGTCGGAAACTGTGGGAGGAATAGAACGAGCGCTCAACCTGTTCTCATCCGGACTCAGGGACATCGGGTACGATGTCGTGCCGATGGAGACAGGAAGACAGGATCTCTGTTCGATCGATTCGTTCAGAGAAAAGTGGAATTCTGTTTTTCAGGATGGTGCTCCAGACGTGATTCTCACTCAAAGCTGGATGCAAAAAATCCTGTCTCATATCGGAAAACTTTTTCCTGATATCCCGGTCGTCCTCAGATGGGACGGTGCGATCAGCGCTGAAACGCTCAAGAATTTATCTGCGGCGAACGTTGCCGAGCATTTCGCTTGCTCTCATGGCGCCGCGCATGCCGTTCGTTCTATTTTTAACGTTCATTGTGAGACGATTTACAACGGGGTGTACCCATGGAACTCTTCCGGAAAAATAGACTGGGGATCAGAACGATTTAATTGTGTTCGGGCAACCAGGTCATCCGACGGGAAAAACCTGTCGCATGTATACCGACTTGCGGCATCGATGCCGCGCCATGATTTTTCAATAGCGGGTCCAACCGGAGCCGATACAGAGAACATGAAACACGTTGGACTATTAGAGCCGGAAGAACTTTTCAAGAATTTGTACGAAGGATCACACATCGCACTCTGCACATCTGGACCGGAGAACGAGGGGATTCCGAATTCCATCATTGAGCCGATGTCTCTCGGATCCATTCCGGTCGTGTACGACACAGGGGAGATCAGAGAACTCGTGTTTCATGGATGGAACGGATTCGTCGTTGAGAACGGGAGGCTCGACCTTGTTGGGAAAAGCATCCGGTCGTTGAGTAGAGACAGAAAGCTCGCTGAGTCCATGAGCGATCGAGCAAGAGAAACGGTTCAAAGCATGTTCAACACAAGGATCGCCGCTGAAAAATTAGATGCGATCATTAATCGCATCTCTTAGGAAAAACATGAATGATGTGAGAGCAATGTTATCCCCGCAGGAGCGAGATCTTCTGCGGTCTCTTCCCGAAAAATTTCAAGCTGAAAGCATTGATGCAGGTCAAATTTATGGATCAGCTAAAGAACTGGATTTCCGAGAACGAGATTCAAAAATTCTAATAACCTCCACAAGGAGTTCTGAACATGTCTTCAAGCACAATCGAAGCGACCACACTCCCGGCAGCGTATCCAGGTACTCCGCAGGGAGTGATCGACCTCTCCGGATCCAGGTACCTGACGATGAGCAGCGTGTATACAGGGAGGAGCGGCACGAGTAAGGCAAGATTCAAACTCGTGTTCTTGCGAGATACCGTTGCAGCGGGCGTCGCGGATACCGAGGATCTCGGGCAGGAGACGGAGCATGCGAGTGCTGCCGGTGTCTACTCCCCCGGGAACGATGTGGAGTACCAGACAGCAGCACCAGGTCTTGACACCGACACCGACCCATGGCTCGCACTCGACAACCGGATCGTGTCCGCATTCGACAAGGCTGAGGTGTACATCAGGGAATCCGGCGACGCCGGCAATCCTGGAGACATCGTCTTGAATTACGTCACAAGCGACTAAGGGAGAACCCTGATGGGAACCAAGCAAATAAAGGATCCAGAGAACCGATCGAAACGAGGGTACCTGGTCGACGAGGATCAGGCTGGGGCGCTGGATGGAAACCCGGCACTTAGCGCCGCGAATCCTGTCGCTAGTACCGCTGACATTCCGACGAATCCGCTGACGTACAAGGGTGAGATCACGGTCGCTGCTGACTTCCCTCTTCCTAAGACTGACCCTGCCGGTGTTCAGATCGGGTGGTGGTATTCGGTAAAAGCGACGGTGACGGACAACGATCCGACGAAGACCAATTCTGGTCAGAGTTTCGTCGATGGCGACGACATTTTTTGGAACGATACAGACTGGGAGGACGTCGGTCCGCTGCTCTCGAACAAGGCAGACAAGGTCGGGGGCGCGACGCTCGACAACTTCGCGGGACTGGACGCGACGGGGAATCTGAAGGACTCGGGATCCAAAGCTTCGGACTTCATCATTAACGTCGACCAGCAGCACATCTATTATGTCGGCAAGCACGGCAACGATGCGAACACTGGTCGAAACATTGAAAGCGCGTTCCTGACTTTTGGGGCCGCCATCACGGAAGCTGTCGCACAGACCCCGACGATGCTAAACCAGTTTGTTATTGAGTGCGAGGATCGAGGAAAGTACACAGAGGACATCACCCTATCATCCTACGTCCACATTCATGCCCCGAATGCATCGTTTGAGGGTAACCACCTCCTTGCCGACAACTCAATTTTCACGGCCTCTGGACTTAAAACACCTGCTACCGGGGTGTGTGTTGACAAGCCGCTTGGGCAAACTGGGTACAGCCGGGTTTCTATCAACAGGCTAAGAGTGGATACGGCCGCAACGGTTGGTGTCGTTTGTCGGTCTGGTGATCTTGACCTGAATATCGACTCTCTTACGGTTGAGGCGGGAGCGTATGGAATCGGGAACATTGCCGCAGCCGGTACGCTTCACGCAAACATTAACCACATCGAGGTAACAGGTGCCGGGTATGGTGCTGTCGCCGCAGCCGGTTCGAATTTTGGGTTGATCGTCAATCACCTAAATTCGTTGGCTGGTACGGCGTTAATGGCGATCAACGGTGGAGAGATCCAAGCGATTATCGCTGACATCAATGCGTCGGCTGCAATCGATGTTGATGCTACAAGTTCGATTTCATTGGTGTGCACAAACTGTGTGGGGACCGAGACTGTTGCCGCTGGCGGGGTGTACCGCAAAAAGACCGCAGAGAACAAGTTTTGGGATCACAGCGATCCGAGTAAGATCGTCGAACTGGTAACCAATGGGATCACGACCGGCAATACACGCACAATCACGATGCCGGATGCGGATGTTGATCTTGGAGACATCGGTGGGTCCATCTACGACGTCACCGTTGACGCTGCCGGTGGTGGTGACTACACAACGATCAAGGCCGCGTTTGATGCAGAGGGTGCGGACAAGAGTTATCTGATCAAGGCGGGATCATACACGGAGTCGGCGGATACGATTATCCCGGACGGTGTGGACGTAGTGCTTGAGGCCAAGGACGCCGGGGTGGTGTCCAACAAGCAGATTACGACAGCAGCCACAATCGCCGCAGAGTCGGCGGCTGCAATTTCCGGCGCGGTTGTAACTGTTCATTCGTCCAAAGATCTGAGTGATGTTGAATCAAATCCAGGGGATTATAGCCTATTCTGGCGAGGCGTTGAGTACGCTGTAAGCAGTGCAAGTGACGCGGCGCATACAATCACTCTTTCCACATCGCCTCCACATCCCCTCGGCGGATCGACAAACGCTGTATTCTGGGCAAAAGACTTTGCTCGTGATGTAACGATGTCCGGGAAGTTCACAACGACGGTGTTGAACAAGTTCTCTGGATTTGTCGATTCCGACTTCAGTAAACTTCTTGCATTGCCGATCCTTATTGAGTTCAGGGGTTGTAGCTCCACTCTTATGCCATCGTTCAGAGGCGATGCGGTGAATGCCGAGACTGGAGTTAATGGCAATGGCGTCGTTCGCTTGGGCGCGATATCGAAATGCAACTTCCCTTTATTGCAGGTCATTGAAACTGCGGCAGGAACGGGGCTTTACTATTCTGGGCTGACCCTCGGATCGGCTGCTGACGAGTTTACTGATCTCAGTAGTATTCATGTCCAGATCAGCGACATGAAAACGGCAGGAGGAGGATGGGTGCAGGGCATTAAGGCTGCGGCTGCGATTTGCATTACCGCTTCATCAATTACGGGAGTTGTGACGAACACGGACGCCAATACGCAAAATATCGGCAATGCGAACACAGCCGGATTGTACTCAACGTAAATCTTCCAGGAGATGCAGCATGGAAAACTGGCTGTCTGCAAACGAGCTGGTAATTGGCAGTGTTCAGGAGGATCCCGAATGGAGTTGAAGGGTTTGATTGTATGGCTCGCGTCCGCGCTGTTCGGGGTCCTCGATGTTGCAATCGTTTTTCTGATCAAAAGCTGGCGAACGTATGTCCGCGACGCAAAAAAGAGAGACGAGTCTCACAGTAAAGGAATCACGGATCTCAAGGCGGGAATGAACCGGCGCGTGACGTTCACGCAGATGAAAAACGAACTGCGCGAACTTGAGGAACGGTTGCAGCAATACATCCAGCAGCAAATAAAAACAGTCGAGTCGCACTATCAGGATCAGGGGAAAACGTGCGATGAGAAGTTTAAGAGGATCGAAGAGAAGATCTCAAGCGAGATAGGCCATTTCGAAAAGCGTGTGGACAAATTGGAGGAACGATGATTCCCCTCGTCGTAACCGGAACAACGGCATTTGTACTCATCTCTTTTCTTGTTCTGCAGATCAGGAAGCAGAACAAGATCGAGAACACGAACGCAGATCATCGGAATCAGGCGTTTGTGGAGAGAGCAAGTCCTCGGAATGAGGAAACACTGGTGGAGGAAAGCGATGACGACCCGAGAGAAAAAGCCGGGACGGTCGTTGTTTTCCAACCAGAAATCCAGGATGTTTCCATATCTCCAGTGATCGCGTTCCGGCGATAAATCACTGATTTTCTAGGGGAAATTTCAGTCTATTCGTGCGTCAAAAACAGGGTTTTAAGTAAAAAAAATCGAAGTTCATTCATATGGAACGCGAGGATGAAAAAGCCGTGAAATTCAAAGAGAATTTCCTGAAATCCCGGATCCAGTATTTTAAGAATTTCTTGGCGATCGGTTTTGGCATCAAGTTTTGGAGGGTTCATGCGTCAAATCAGAGAGATTGTGGTCCACTGCTCCGACTCGGGATGGGGAGACGCGGGGATCATCGATGGATGGCATCAGGATCGAGGATTCAATTGCATCGGGTACCACAAGGTGATCCTGAACGGATTCAGGCGTCCGAGGCGATACCGCGACGATGACGAGGGTAAGGTGGAGTTCGGTCGACCGGCCTCGCAGATCGGAGCGCATGTTCGTGGTCACAACCGGCACAGCCTCGGGATCTGCTACATCGGCAACGCAGAGAACCCGATCACTGATCTAATGTACGACGTTCTCACCGAGAACTTGGTTGCCTGGTGCGAGGAATACCATCTCACCGAGGAAAACATCTTCGGCCACACCGAGTTCAATCCAGGGAAGTCGTGTCCCGATCTCGATATGCAGAAACTACGCGACGACGTCCGCGACCGGTTGCAAGGAGGATGGTGATGCCAGGACGAAAACCACCTAATCGTGAAAGAAAACCGGTCGATCGTGAAAGAACGTCGATCGAGGAAAAGTTCCCGATCCTCTACGGGTATAGGAAGGTCTTCGCTTACGTCTTTTCGCACCTGGTTCTGATCCTACTGATTTACACCGGGTACCTCGACATCCGAACGGAGTCGATCGCACTCGGTTTGCTCGATTGCCTGAAATACATGTTCATGGCACTCGCGGCAGGAAGCGGTCTCGAACACATGGGCCGCGGACTTCGGTCTCTCGTCAACCGGGATAGAAACGGGTGAATCAGATGGAAAAGATCAATTGTATTTTTGAGAGTATCAAGGGGTGGAAAGGATGGCTGAAAATCTTGTTCGTTCTCAGTGTGGTAGCAACATCCTGCTTCGCTGCATTTCGGTTCATCTTTCGGAGAAAAGAAGTCATCAGGGAAACCAAACGGGTGCCGGTACCGAAACCAGAAAAGGACTTCCAGGATGAATACGTCGCCGACAAAAAGCGCAATCTGCGTGATTCTCGTGATCTGCCTCGCGATCCAGATGAGTTGTCAGACGACCTCGCGGATTTCCGTCGCCGGCGCCGGTGATGGGGAGATCGAACCGCAGACGGTTCCGAAAGCTGTCGTTTATGCGGAAAATGGTGTTTGTAGGGACGAATACCCGTTCTGCCTATCATCGGAGGGTTTCGATGATATCAGGCTCTCTCTGGCAGACCTGCGGTCGTGTGAGGGGCGTTTGGAGGAATGCCAGCGAGCTATGGACGCTATTCCGAGCGAGGTTCAGGTAACCGTCGAGCGCGTTGTCGTCAAAGAGACTCCCTGGTGGAACTGGTTTCTGATTGGAGTTCTCGCGGCATCAATCCCAGTCGGCATCGGTGTCGGATATCATTTTGGAGATAAATAATGAAATTCTTGCAAAAAGCAGTTTACTGGATCCTCGTCCGATCGGGATTGTACGCTTGGTGGAGCAGATTGTATCAGAGGATCTGGGATCGGCAATACGCCGACGCGAGTCCAGGATGGATGGAATGCCTGA
>Ga0233414_10000982_pt1 | contig 11322 bp, 9 predicted proteins | sample Na_anoxic_10_MG_FD_189020 | JGI IMG/M metagenome (GOLD analysis project Ga0233414, IMG submission 189020) | Seawater microbial communities from Saanich Inlet, British Columbia, Canada - Na_anoxic_10_MG | ecosystem: Environmental > Aquatic > Marine > Inlet | place: Canada: British Columbia...
CCCTGGCAATTCTCTCAACTTCTTTATTTGAGTACAGCATCTGGTCATATGCATAATCTTCGCACGTGAACTTTTCACCGAAATAAATGCCGCCGGTTAGTTCGCGAACAACCAGCACATCTATACCATCTCCAACAATTGAATCTTTTAACGGAGAAGCCTCCTTTAAAGCATGATAAATAACAGCCGGCCTCAGGTTTGCAAACAGACCGAGTTCTTTTCTTATCCCCAGCAGACCCGCTTCCGGCCTAAGGCTTCCGTCGGGATTATCCCATTTTGAACCGCCGACCGCCCCGCCGACTGCCCCAAGCAGCACTGCATCACTTTTTTTACATATTTCAACCGTTCTCTCAGGAAGAGGAACCCCGGTTTCATCAATGGCTATACCACCGATAAGACCTTCATTGTATTCAAAAACAGTTCCATTTTCCGCTGCTACTTTATTAAGTACGCCAATGGTGCAGTCAACAACATCAGGCCCGATTCCATCGCCCTTTAATACAGCTATCCTGTAACTCATATGCCTTCTCCTATTTCATATTATTCCGGATATATCCCACTAATCCGTCATTTTCTATTATTTCCTGCATGAATCCGGGAAATGGTTGTGTTTTAAAAGTTTTTCCCTTAGTCACGTTTTTGATTTCACCTGAATCAAAATCAACTTCGATTTCATCACCCTCATCGGATTCATCGAAAAGCTCTTCACATTCGAGAATGGGAAGTCCGATATTAATTGAGTTCCTGTAAAAAATCCTGGCAAAGGTTTTTGCTATGACACAGGAAATTCCCGATGCTTTTATCGCTATAGGGGCATGTTCCCTGGATGATCCGCAACCAAAGTTTTTAGCAGCAACTATTATGTCACCTTTTTCCACTTTATTTACAAAGTCCGCATCAATATCTTCCATACAGTGAGCTGCAAGTTCAGCAGGCTCCGATGAAGTTAAATACCTTGCCGGTATTATTACGTCAGTATCAACATTGTTTCCATATTTTATGGCTTTTCCTCTGGCTATCATTTTGACACCTCCTGCAATTCATTGGGTGTGATTATTTTACCGGCAACAGCTGAAGCGGCAGCGACATGCGGACTTGCCAGATAGACTTCGCTTTCGGGATGTCCCATTCTGCCCACAAAATTCCTGTTAGTCGTAGCTACGGCCCGTTCTCCTTTTGCAAGGATTCCCATATGTCCTCCAAGGCAAGGTCCGCAGGTAGGCGTACTTACAGCAGCTCCGGATTCAATGAATATATCAAACAGTCCCTCATTCATCGCCTCTCTCCAAATTTTCTGAGTGGCGGGGATAATGATACACCTGACATCCGGATGCACTGTCCTGCCTTTGAGGATTTCAGCGGCATCACGCATATCCTGCATCCTTCCGTTTGTACATGAACCGATAACAACCTGGTCAATCCTAACCTCTCCGAATTCACCCTCAGCCCTTGTGTTGTCCGGCAGGTGGGGAAACGAAACAGTTGGTTTAATTGAGCCAAGGTTAATTATGTATGTTTCACAGTATTCGGCATCTTCATCTGCAGAATACACCTCATATTTTTTATCTGAATGATCTTTTATATATTCAAGGGTCTTGTCATCAACTTCGAAAATTCCGTTTTTGCCACCCGCTTCAATTGCCATATTAGCCATAGTAAACCGGTCGTCAATGGACAGCGCCGCCAGTCCATCGCCTGTAAATTCCATTGATTTATACAAAGCGCCGTCAACACCTATCATACCTATTATATGAAGGATAACATCTTTACCGCTTACCCATTTACCGGGTTTACCGACAAGTTCAAACTTGATGGCTTCAGGCACTTTAAACCATGCTTTTCCTGTTGCCATGCCGCACGCCATATCAGTGCTTCCGACACCCGTCGAAAACGCTCCGAGCGCACCGTATGTACAGGTGTGCGAATCAGCGCCAATTACTACATCACCGGCAACTACAAGACCTTTTTCAGGAAGAAGCGCATGTTCAACACCCATCTGTCCAACTTCAAAGAAGTTGACGATTCCCTTGTCTTTTGCAAACTCTCTGATAAATTTAACCTGTTCCGCACTTTTTATATCTTTATTGGGACAAAAATGGTCGGGAACAATGGAAATTTTATTCTTATCAAATACACTGTCCATTCCCAGTTTGTTAAATTCCTTTACTGCAACAGGGGTGGTTATATCGTTTCCAAGCACCATATCCACATTCGCCATAATAAGTTGACCAGCCTTAACCGAATCCAATCCGGAATGCTTCGCCAGTATTTTCTGGGTCATTGTCATTCCCATATGCCATCACCTCCGATTTCTCTTTCTTTATATATGACAGCACCATTCGGCGCTGCCTGATGTTAAATAAAGATGCGTTTCCGGTCTCAAAACGGTATCCTCCGGAACGCATCCTGACTATCATTATTAATTCCGGCTAACCGGTGCATACGGCCTATTTCCTGATGTCAATAAAAACCCTGTCACCGGGTTTCAACATTCCAAGCTTTTCCATAGCCGCTTTTTCAATATAATACCTGCTGTCCGCGAGACTTATGTCAGTCAGCAGCTGCAGTTCAAATGTTTGCGCTTCAATCAAAGATTCTTCAAGATTGGCTTTCTGGGCTTTCTTCGCTTCTATAACAGGTTGCTGGGAAATCAATACATAAATAATATATATGCACAGTACCGCGGCCGCCCCGTTCAATAAAAACTGTCCGAATCCTCTACGCTTTTTCATTAGTATCTTTCATCATCTTTTGTACTAAGCAAATTATAGCATAGGCAAAATTCATAATCAAATTAACACCTGTATTTCAGCACTTAGGATGGGGTAAATCAACGGATGATGTGGTAAAATAGTTTTTAGAAGGGGGATTGTTTCATGAGCAAGGCAGATTTAATTTTCATCAACATGTGCAGGGATATTTTAAAGAATGGTTTTTCGTCCGACGGTCAGAAAGTGCGGCCTAAATGGGATGACGGCACTCCCGCTCACACATTAAAGAAATTCGGTGTCGTAAACAGATACGACCTGTCAGACGAATTCCCCATATTGACCTTAAAACATACTTCACTTAAAAAATCGGTTGATGAGCTTCTGTGGATATGGCAGAAAAAATCAAATAATATAAATGAACTCAATAGTTCAATATGGAATGCATGGGCGGATGAAAATGGTTCCATCGGCAAAGCATATGGCTATCAGCTTAGTATAAAACATAGATATAGCGAAGGCGAATTTGACCAGGTTGACCGGGTTTTATTCGATTTAAAGAATAATCCCTACAGCCGAAGGATCATGACAAATCTATACAATCACCATGACCTTCACGAGATGAACCTTTACCCATGCGCTTATTCCATGACTTTCAATGTTACCGGCAACAAACTTAATTCAATCCTAAACCAACGTTCACAGGATATCCTGGCAGCAAACAATTGGAATGTTGTACAATACTCCGCCCTAACCTATCTATTTGCGCATTTATGTGGCTTTGAGCCAGGGGAATTCGTGCATGTTATTGCTGATGCGCATATTTACGACAGGCATATTCCTATTGTGGAAGAATTAATAGCCCGTCCTGTATACGATGCCCCGGATTTTATTATGAATAAAGAAAAAACAGATTTTTATGAGTATACATCAAAAGATTTTAAATTAAAAAATTACCAAAAGGGACCGCATGTAGGCTTCCCCATTGCGGTATAGGTGGTTGTAATGATTAGTATGGTTGCAGTTGATGATAATTGGGGAATCGGTCTAAACGGCGATTTACCGTGGCACATACCGGGTGAACAGGTCTTTTTCAGGGAAAAAACCATTGGCAACACCATAGTTATGGGAAGAAAAACCCTGGAATCTCTACCCGGCGGAAGGCCATTAAAGGGGCGAAGGAATATTATCCTTACGAGGAATCCGGATTTCTCATGCGATGGTGCAAAAGTAGTCTTCAATCCTGAAGAACTTCTTAACGCAATACACGGACTTGATTCTGATAAAGTTTTCCTAATTGGTGGAGCCCAGGTATACCGACTCCTTTTACCCTATTGCAAGAAAGCATATGTAACAAAAGTCGATGGTTGTTTCAAGGTAGATTCACACCACCCCAACCTGGACTGCGATTCTGACTGGAGGGTAGCCGATATATCAGAAGAAATCGTAAGCACCGGAATATCATATAAAAGATATTTTTATGAAAATATCTTTTTAGTAGGAAATAGTTAATGAGCCGGCCTATTTCCATCAGTTAAGCTGTCTGATGAATTTTAGATTTGTCAGTCCGAGGTCAGGTCCATCCATTTTTCGTATACTAAATTAAGCTCAGCTTTTAAGACTGTTCTCTTTTTAGTTAATTCTGTTAACTTCTTGTAATCCGATGCGTATTTCTGTATCAGTTCTTCGATTTCATCAATTTCTTTTTCCAGTTTGTGGATTTTTTCTTCAGTCATCCTGATTGTAAAATCCGCTTTTCTCCTGGCTTTTCCCCTGGCAGGTTTATCCGTTGTTTTTTTTACGACATCCATAAAAGGCTCTCTTAAGGAAACTTTTTCAAGATAATCGTCATAATTTCCGGGGAAAACCGTGAATCCACCGTCCCGTATCTCAAAAATCCTGTCAGCAAAAGTGTTAATGAAATGCCTGTCATGTGATATAAAAAGCATCGTTCCTCCATAGTCGCTGATTGCCTTTTCAAGATCTTCCCTAGATGGTATATCCAGATGATTCGTAGGTTCGTCAAGAACAAGAAAATTAACGCTTTCTCTCATTTCAAGCAAGAGTCTCAGACGGCTTTTTTCGCCTCCTGAAAGAATGCCAATCTTCTTATATACATCGTCACCCGTAAAAAGAAATTTACCCAGTAGGTTCCTGGCGGATGATACCGACATGCCTAGTTCCTCACAGACTTCCTCAAGGACAGTAGTATTAATATGGCTGAATTCCACATCCTGCTCGAGATACGCATATTTAACTCCGCGACCCAGTTTAACTTTCCCCTCTTCCGGTTCTCTGCTTCCGGTGATAATTTTTACCAAAGTACTCTTGCCTGCTCCATTCGGTCCTATGACAGCTATTTTTTCACCACTCCTAATTAGAAAATCCACGTTTTCAAACAGATTCCCTGAGTCATAACCAGCCGTGAGTTTCTCTGCCCTAAGCACCTCGCGTCCGTTTTTCCCCGTTTGCGATATTGCCATATGAAGTGTTTTTTCGGTAATCGGCCTATCTACTCTGTTTATTTGCTCAATTCTTTTTTCAATAGTCTTTGCGATATGAATGGTTTTTTCAGTGGAATAGTTACGCATTTTTCTTGCTGTTTCATTAAGCCTCTCAATTTCCCTGTTTTGTTTTTCATATAACTTCAGGTTGCGTTCATCATTCTCCAGCTTTTGCTTTTTAAATGCACTGAAATTTCCCTTATAAGTTATAGCCTTTTTCCCGGTTATTTCTACAATCCTTGTTGCTGTCCTGTCAATGAAGTACCTGTCATGGGAAACGTAAATGATACTGCCTTTATAACCGTTCATAAAATTTTCAAGCCAACCCCTGGCATCCATATCCAGATGATTCGTAGGTTCGTCAAGCAGTAAAATATCAGGTGCGGAAAGGAGGGATTTGGCCAGCATTACCGTTGTTCTTTCGCCTCCGCTGAGGATATCAAAATTACTTTCTAGAATCCTATCGGGTATTTTAAGACCTTTTACAATGCGATTATATTTTTCACTTGTATTGTAGCCGCCCATGAATTCAAAACGGTCATGGAGCCTGCCGTATTCCTTTACCAGAATTTTATTCTCAGGATCGTTTTTCATGTCTTCATAGGCTTGATGCATAAGAAATTCGCAGTGATCTATATCTTTAAATGCAGCCTTTATTACTTTCTCAGCTTTCATACCTGAAACATCATCATGCATCTGTCTCAGATAAGAAATCATAAGTCCTTTTTGTATAATAACCGACCCGTTGTCATGCGGGGTTTCACCGGTTATGATATTAAATACCGTTGTTTTCCCGGTTCCGTTCCTGCCGATTAAGGCTGTTATTTCATTTTTATATATTTCAATTTCAATGTCATCTAAAATGACATTCCCATCATAACTTTTTGTAACATTTTTAAAATCAATAACTCCCATAGATTGAATTATATCAGATGTGCCGGTCCGGTTGCATAAAATTGCTTAAAACCCCGGAGATTATTGGCTGAGTTTCGCCCAAAAACCAAAGGAGTTTTGGGCGAAAAATCCAATTATATAGATTCTATTGTTACCATTCTTTTTTCAATACTTCTATAACAAATACTTTTGCCAATTCAGGGTCAAACTGAGTACCCGCACCTTTTTTAATTTCAGAGACAGCTATATCCAACGGCAGCGGATCCCTATACGGACGTTTGCTCCTCATAGCATCAAAAGCATCGGCAATTGCTATTATTCTTGCCTGCAGAGGTATATCATAGGTGCCGATTTCGTTTGGATAACCTTTTCCGTCCCATCTCTCATGATGCGCAAGAATGTATTTTGAGGCATCCTGCATTCCCGGTGCCTTGCTCAAAATCCTATAGCCTGTTTCGGGATGTCTCTTGATTTCCTGCCACTCTTCTTCATCCAGGCTTCCCGGTTTATTTAAAACGCTGTCTCTTACAGAAATTTTACCAATATCATGAAGAAGTCCAAGCGCTGTCAATTCATTAATCTTATGTTTTGGTAATTTCAATACTTTGCCCAAATCCCCGCAGTACTTGCTGACCCTTTCCGAGTGCAGTTCCTCACGGGAGCTTCTTTCGTAAAGCGCATCCATAATCAAGCGGAGCATGTCTCCCTGTTTACTTGATTTTTAATATAATTTATTTGTGTACATATTATCTTCTGCTTCTTTGATAATATCTTCTTTCCTATGAGCCGAATCGAATTTAACCGACAGGCCCATTGAAACTGATAAATTCATATCCCCTGTCTCTTTTACCAGCAGATTATGGATCTCGTTCACAACCAATTCAGCCTGAGATTTTATTGTTCTTGGGAGTAATATGGCAAAATCATCTCCCCCTATCCTGGCCAGGATATCGGACTCATCCCTCGACCTGTCAAGGATGTCTGCGGTTCTTTTAAGGATTTCGTCACCCGCACTATGTCCTTGTGTATCATTTATCATTTTCAATCCGTTTACATCGGCAATAATTATTGATATCGGGTAATATTCCTGGGTATCTATTAGGTTAAATTGTTCATCAAAATACCTTCGATTATATAACCCGGTTAATGGATCATGGTAATTCATATATTCAATTTCTTCATAATGTCTTTTAAGTTCGGTAATATCTTCAACTGTTCCGGAAATGATAAGGCCTTCGCTTTCTTTTCTGGTTATACCACCTTTGATTTTTAGAATAATTTCATCGCCCTTGTACATGTAGGCACGGACATCAATTTCAAAAGGTGTTCCCTCTGTCATTGTCAACTTATAGACTTTCTGAAGCTCATCCCAATCATCAGGATGAATAAATTCCCTGTCTTTGTTGGGATATACCTCAAAACTAGCAGGGTTATAGCCTATTATCCTGTAAATTTCATCAGACCAATACATCGAGTCATTCTTGAAATCACGCTCCCAATGTCCTATATGAGCAATAGATTCTGCGTTTTCCAGTGTTTTTGTCTTTTTCAACAATTCCTCTTCAAACAACTTTTCCGCAGTTACATCGGACATAACCCCTTTTGCCGACACAGGATTTCCGTTTTCATCCTTGATAATTTTTACTGATGCCTTAATGTATTTCAGTTTGTTCCCAGGAAGTAAAAGCCTCCCATCAAAAGTATAGTCTTTCCCTTCGCTTAGGCATTTTTCTGTATACTCTATTATCTTATCTGCATCATCAGGGTGAAATTTCTCATGGAGATGATCCGCGTAAATGAGTTTGATTTTTCTATTTAGTCCAAAAATTCTGTACAATTCATCTGAAAAAATATAGTTTTTAGATTTTAGATCCCTGACCCAGTGGCCCGTATGGGACATTGCCTCAGAGTCCTTCAGACGTGTTTCACTGTCCAATAACCTCTTTTCATTTTCCTTTATAGTCGTTATATCTTCGCCTGAAGACAATGTGCCGATCATTTTATTTTTTTCATTAAATAGAACAGAATTGCTCCATCTAATCCATCTGTGCTGTCCTTCAGAAGTAATAATCTGTCCTTCCCTATAATTCCTTTCGCCTGGTTTCAGCGACATTACAACTTTCCTTATGGACTCAATTTCATCTCGACTTGCCGAAGGAATGAAATTCCCAACCCAGGGGCTTCCAATAATATCTGATTCCGGATACCCGAGTATCTCACATCCTTTTTCGTTGATATAGGTTACAATTCCATCTGAATCAAGCGTAAGTATTATAGATCCAACAAGACTCATATACTCTTCGTATCTATTCTTTTGATATTCTTTATTGTTTGATTTATTATATTCATACTCCATAGAGATAAAACCTCCATTACGCTTATTATATTTCATTAATGTACTTCAGGCAATTCCAGTATAGTTTAAATAAATAATATAGTGTATATTTTTTTACTTTTTCTTTATTTATAAAATGACAACAGGTGTTTATATTTGTTACAATATTCTAGAGTCTTAAGGTGGTATGAATGAGTAGATTTAAATCAAAAAATAAAAGTGTCCTGACTGCGACCGTAACTTCCTATGTCCTGATGGCATTGTATGCCGTTCTCCTTAATATGGTCGGAGAACTGCTTCCGGCAATCATGAAAGATTATAATCTGTCCATGTCCCAGGGCGGGCTCCTGCAAACCGTATTTAATATCGGCGGTATATTAACTTTACTTGGAATGTTGTATTTTTCAGATAAAATCAGAAAATCCAAACTTGTTTATTATGGTTTTTTAGTCACATCCGCCGCCCTTGCTGCAGCCGGCCTTTTTGTAAATTCTTACATATTACTTTTATTGGCATTCATCCTGCTCGGAAGTTCAACAAAAGTTTTTGATGTTTCAGTCAATGCTTTTGTAAATGATATAAATACTTCCGGCCGGGAATTTTATTTGCAAATGCTCCACATGGCTTTTGGAGTGGGTGCAGTTTTAGGTCCGGCTTATGCATCATTCATGATAATTAATAAGTATGGATGGAAAACAGCATTATGGTTTCTCGCACTGCTGTTCACTATCTTACTGGTAATATCATTTTTCACTATGATGAGACCATCAGCTGTCATTGAAAAGGATCATAGCAATCACCTGCACAAGGCACTTGGGCTTATGTCATTAATTAAAAATCCCCAAGTCTGGGTTCTCTTTGTAGGAGCCGGTTGCTTCAGCGGGGCATATGTCGGAATGGTGACCTGGTTTCCTACGTTTGCTAAAACGCTGCCGGGCAGGGCAGGTGCTCTATCAGGGCTTATTCTGTCCATTTTTTTCTTCGGATATGTAATCAGCAGGGGCATAGCATCAATAATACTGACAGTAAAAAATGCAAGGTTTTTAATAATTCTTACCAGTTTTATGGGGGGATTGACATTTATCATAGCTTTTTTAATATCACAGACCTGGGCTTTCTTTACATTCATGCCCCTTGCCGGTTTTTTTGCAGGGGCCACACTGCCTATGATTATATTCGTTGCCTGTACGATTTTCCCAAACAACTCCGGAGGCGTCACCACAATCTTATACATAGGCATTTCCGTTTTCGCCATGTTCATACCTTATGTAATGGGAATAATCGGCGATAGCTACGGCATTGCCGAAGCAATGCCTGTCGTATCCTACCTTATGTTTATCGCAGCATTGGCTTCACTATTGATTAGGAAATCTTCGGATTAAGAAATGAAATCTGCTGCTTCTTTGAGTAATTTAATAGCTGAATCATCGCCAAGGGACCTCATGTCAGTTTTGACTCCGTACCAGTCGTGGTTGGGCATTGACGATTCATCAGGCACATAAAGCAAATCAAAATTGTTTAAAGTGGTGACTATAAGATTTCGATCGGGATGGATCGAATCCAGGTTCTTAAACATCTGTACATACCACTCACCCGGCACAAAAAGAACATCGGCGTCTCCGAGTTTCAACAGCTGAAATTCAACTTCCATTTCGTTCCCACCTGATAGGATACTAACATCAAGCTGTTTTAGTTTCCTCCGCCATATGAAAACATCCTCATTACTTGCCATTTCCTTTAGATTTATTTCATCACTTTTTTCTTTGAATTTCTTCCACGCATTTTCAGGTGTGTCAACAAAATCACCAACAGGGAGATTGAATTTTGTGTATTTATATTCCAGGGAACCCTCCATTTCTCCCGAAGAGTTTAATGCCGTTGATATAGCTTCATAAAAACGGCCCCCTATTTCGACAACTTCCTCTTCACTGCCTTCTTTAACATATTTACCTGAGTTACTGTTTCCTGCGCAACCCTGCCAATAAGCCAGAATTAATTCTTCTCCGAATTCAGCTTTTAATTTATTCTCAGCTATATATGGGAAATCAGGAGAAACTTTCAGTGTTTTTCCTCCGCCGAAGGCAGTAGGATGCACGGCAAGGTTAGAAAATATAAAAACAGGATTATCTTCGCTGTCATGAAATGATACGGTCCTGACAAAAGGGTCTATTATTCCCGCAGGGGCTTTTCGAATTTCATCATCCGCACATATTGACCACCTGGTGACAGGCTCAACCCGGTTGCTGACTATGTCCCTGGTCTTTGCTTTTCCGAATTTCAAACTGAATAAGTTCATGCTTTTAGCGGCTTCTGCTCCGGCATCTGCTGTTTGTTCAATAACCTTATCCATCCAATTCCTGTCAAGTACTTCAAACCCAAGTTTACGTGCTTCGTAATCCTGAAGATCCCATATCCATGGGCTTGCATGGGTATGTGTGCAGGTTATTGCAATATTCTCACGGGGAATACCGGTTTTTTGAGTAATCAGCTTCCTGATACTGTTATTTTCACTTCTGGTTAAACCTACAATTTCACAAACGATTAACAGAATAATTTCCCCATCATTTTCAATAGCAGCCGCCTTAGCGCTGATAGGATGATGAGGTTTGATTATATGGTTAAGTCCGAGTCTTCCGGGGATGGGTTTTTCAGGAGATATGTCTTTTTGGGAAAAGCCCGCTATAATCTTCATCATTTTACTCCTTAATGATATGTTTTAGTATTTGTCTGTATTTTACCACTGCTTCTTTCCCTGAATCAGACAGCCTGTATTCGGCCCTTCCAACTTTTTCAAACCAACCATAATGATTATCATATAAAATTGAAGTGGTCCTGCTTGAACATCCCGCATCTCTGAGCTCTTTCGTTTTCATACTTTCGT
>Ga0233414_10000983_pt1 | contig 11321 bp, 6 predicted proteins | sample Na_anoxic_10_MG_FD_189020 | JGI IMG/M metagenome (GOLD analysis project Ga0233414, IMG submission 189020) | Seawater microbial communities from Saanich Inlet, British Columbia, Canada - Na_anoxic_10_MG | ecosystem: Environmental > Aquatic > Marine > Inlet | place: Canada: British Columbia...
AGCGAAGAGGATATCGATGATGCAATCCGAGAGGCTGTTAAAGAATCCTTAGAGTATGCTGCTGACAGTATTTAAATTTGTTTCATAGTATGGTCGTGGTTGACGTTAAGCCCCCAGCTCTTAGGAGTTGGGGGCTTTTTTGCGCCCAGACCCAAGGATTGAGTGAACAGTGGCATCATTACGGGCTTCTATTGTGCCCAGGGGGGCTTTGAAATACTCGAGAGTATCAAGTGTCCAGTTTATCGAGAAAGAGCCTTGTAGGGCATATAACACTACGCAAAGAAGCCACACAACTTATCGTCGTGTGGCTTTCTTGTTTGTTAATTTAATTTAGGCTACCGTCCCTGCATAGATAGTTCTTCCACTATCGTTCCTCGAGCATCTGGATCTTCCGATGTGGCGTGATCTAGTGCCTGCAAGCCTTGGCTAGTCCCAATCATTTTACCGAGTGCCTTGTCCCAAGCGTCCTTCGATGCCTTTTGACTTCCGCTCACAAACAAATCCTTGAGGACTCCAGTCCCGTAAGCCCATCCGTAGAATCGGTTGCCAATACTCTGCATGATGTCACCAGAAAGGTAGGCGGCGATCCCGACTGGCGTGATAATTACCCGAGGTCGGACTTCGCCAGTGCTGGAAACCGTAAACTGCTTCTGCACTCGCTCCATAACATCATTGATGCTGTGTATGAGATTATAATCCTCCTTCCCCAGCACGGCCTTAAGCGTTCCATCCTGCCTGTTTAGGAGCTTTCTCATTGACTTTGAGTCCCATCCAGCTCCAGACTCGCCACCAGACTTAGCAATTAAGCTCTCGATGACATTCTGGCGAACAAAGGGAACGTCCTCAGCTGGAACGATGTCCGACATGAATTGCTTGGCTTGACCCTCGGTGGTTTGACCCACAATGGCATCTCCGAATCTCTTTGATCGAAGGTGATCGCCAGCATCTCCCTTGAGAGCCTTCTTGATTAGGGTATTTTCTTCAAATATACGAAGTTCCTCCCTCTTCTTGGCTCTCGCAACAAGCTCGTTTTTGACCTCATTTCTCTTGTCGATTGAATATGCTGACAGATATTCGTCAACCTCGTCAACTCCAAGCTGAGGAATTTTAACGCCAGACTGCTCAACCTTTTTCATTAGTTGCTCATACTCAGTGACCTTGCGTCTGCCCTTGTTTGTTATTTCCTTGGCGTTTGGTCCAGACCATAACTGAGCCATGACCTCCCTCTGGTTCTTGTTGAGTTTTGCTGCTGATGCGGATGTCGTTCCTTTATCGAACCCAAGTTGCGACATGAACTGACGGCGAAGATCTTTCTCCATTTCAGATGCACTTCGCAGTGGATCTGCCGTACGCCCTGCTCGCGCTTCAGCTTGAACAAAGGCATCGGCATTAGAAGCAGTTTGCAGGACCTCACGGACAGTCTCAGCGTCCTTGAATACCGCTCTAGCTACGTCTTGATTAGTTGCAACGTTGTCTCCAACTTGCTCTTTTAATGCCTTTCCAACTGCGCCACGACGAAAGCCAAGTGCCTCCTCTTTGACAAACTTCTTGGCGTCTAGGAATGCTCGGTTGAAGTCGGTTCCAGCACTTCGAGCTGTCTTACTGCGCAGCGATCCAACTTCCTCGGCTACAAGCGATGCGAGTCTCTGTCCAGTGCTTTTTGTTTGTGCGTTGTCTGGGATTGCGTCGCGAACAAGTGCAAGTTCAGCGTCAAGGTCGTTGAATGGGATAAAATCATCTCCATCCTCCACCCTTTGACGTGCTGCCTTCATTGCTGCATTATTGAACTTTGGCTCTTTCGCGATACCAGCATCAATTGATGCAAGTAGTTTCTTCTTAGATACGCCCACATTCAACTGTTCGGCAAGCTGATCCCGCAGTGCGTACTTCTGCTTGACCGTTTCGTCTGCCCCTTGACCTAGCTTCGTAAGCAGATCCTTGTAGTCACCACCAAAGCGATCCATGTCATCGGTTAGTGTTGAGAATCTCTCCAAGCTACCAAGCTTTGCGTCTGAGATGATCTTACTAGCGCGGGTATCTGCCCCACGAATGAAGTCCTCTAAGTCAAGTTTTCCTGCTTTGGCGTTTTCTGCAATCCTTGCTGCGGCTTCAGCGGGTGTTGACTTACCAGACATCTCATCTGCCAGACTGATCATAGAAGCCCTAGTCTTCTCGTCGATCTTTGCAACCTTGGAGGATGGAAGTGCTTGATTAATCTCTTTCTGCCTTTCCAGAACCTTTCCACCAGCTTTTACCCCCGCGGTTTCGCCTACTTCACCCCCAGCTTGACGAACCGTTTCCACTGAATCCGCAAACGCACTACCAGCAGACTCGCGCAACCCAGATTTACGGAGAAACTTAGATGCCACTCGACCACCGCCAAGGAGGGCAACGTCTGCAATTCCGCCTATTAGAGCTTCCTTGCCACGACGACCAGCAATCTCTCCGAGTTGAATGTCCTCGTCGGACAGGGCACGTGTAGCAACGTCCTGCGCAGTTGCCGTAGCAAAGCCACCGCCAGCAGCACCTAAGACACCGCCAATAAGCGCACCTGGTATTGCGCCTACGCCACCAGCACCAGCTCCAATAGCCCCGCCAACCGCAGCACCCTTAACGCCTCCTATGACCGCTCCTGCGACCTCTGGAACGTACCCAGCAAGGTCTGCCGTGAAATCAGCAAATGACGCACCCTGCTCGTCCACCATTGTCATCTTTTTTGAGTCAGGATCTCGGAAGAACATCTTTGGAGTTCCGCCAACGTCTAACATAGCAACGCCATCCTTGCCGTAGGTATCCTCTAGCTGCTTCATCTTATCCGCATCTGTCGGCTGCATACTAAGCTTTGTGCGATTCCAGAAGCTCATTCCAGAGTCAATGTCCACATTATCACTAGAAACCCCAAGGGCAGCAGCAGATAATTGCTGTATGCGCTTTCTTTCGGTTGCCTTGTCTACTTCCGAGAAATCTGCATTTTGCTTAAACTTCCCAGTGCTAAGTTGCTCTTGAGCATCCTTTCTGGCAGCAGCAAACAACTGAGGCATGTCGTCCTCGGTTGGCATAGATTCACCATTAACCCTGATTTTTAATCCAGTTTCGTTGTCTTCTAAGTCAAATGTAGCCATATTCTTAATCTATTACTGCGGTTGCTGTGAATCGTCCATTGGCAGTTGTTACTGATTTGCCAGATGGAGCTTGATTTGATTGACCCTGAGCTTGTTTGCCGCCCACCATTGATCCGTAGACGCCATCGGCAGCTTCCTTGCCATACTCGGCGGCGTGTGTGTTGTATGCATTTTGAATTATTCCCTCAAAACGCTCATTCAACTGCTTTAGATTTTGGCGAACCAACTTTGAGTCCGTAAACGGGTCTAGGGTAGCAAATTGATTCGTCAGGACTTTAAGCTCCTCCGTGTTCAATGCACCAAATCCAGTTGAACCTGTTGGTGAGTTGGCTTTTAGTTCCATCATTGCATTTAGGGCAACGTTGGATTTGAGGAACGCAAAGTCAGCCTCTTGGGCATCAGCGTCAGACCCCTTCCAGAAGGAGGCGGCCTTACCGACCATATCGGTCGAGAAGAACCCATCGAGTCTGCCTGAAGCTCGACCCATCACGTCTCGCATATCAGCCACTGAACTAGCTAAACCTTTGCCCACTGACTCTGCTTTGGCTTCTGCTGTTTGAGCCTCTTTGGCTTCAGTCAAGCTTTTGTCATATAGTTCCTTGGCATCCTTAGTTATCTCATACTCAAACTTCCCCTCGTTGAATTTCTGTGCGCGAAGTTTTAGCTGTTGGTCAAATGTTAATTCACCGCCCTCAAGTGGTTCTCCAGTCTTGCGATCAATTCCAATCTCGGCAGCAACCTTGTCGCCACGGGCAATGTCACCCGCACTAGCACCCCGCTGGTTTGCCTTGGCAATGTCACGGCGATCTGCATCGCTGATACCATCACCGCGTGCTGCGCGACGCTCACGATCAGTTACTGTCCCTGCTGCACGTTCTTGAGCCTCACCAAAGTCTGGTCGAGCTGCTTGACGTGCTTGGAGGTCCGCTGATGCTCCCCGAAAGTCTGCTTGCTCTGGGAATAAAGCATCCGTGCGAGCTTGATTCTGCTCTGGTGTCTCACCTGCCACTGGAGCCGCTTGACGGCGGAACCTACCCTGTGGGTCTTGTACTTGAACGGAAGCCGCCGAGGGGTCATCACGACCCGCCATGAAGTCTGTTAGCGACTGACCTTCATACTTGGGCTTGAATCCAACCAAGTCTTGACCACCAGCATTCTGGATAGTGCTAGGAAGCTGTGCTTGTGCTGCTGCTGCGTCTTGCTGTTGAATCTCACCAATTGCCTTCTGGTCAAGCGAATTAACGCCATACTGACTCCTGTATGGATTTTCCGCAACTGCTTTGCCAAAGTTCTCGTTTCCAGCCGCCGCAATTTCTTCGGGAGTAACCCCAAACGGGTCATCCGAGACTACTGATGGTGTTTCGATAGGCTTTCCTTGGGATACAGCCATTCTGTTCATAATAGCTTCATCGCTTAAGTTGCCGAGCGCTTCTCCGCCAATTTCCTCAACTGCACCGCCAAATCCAGATACATTTTTAACGGCAGTAGATGGAGTGCTAACTCCCCCCATTGGACTATATGAGGATTGTGCCATTCTTTCGTTTTGGTCTTTGAAGCCTTGTATCGCAGAATCAATCATGCTGGGTTTCTCTACGACTGGAACATCGCCAAATGCTTGAGCTGCCTCTGGAATAATATATGGCTCATTAAAATCTGGAACACCAATCATGGTTCCATCTTGAGTGCGTTGCTCGACGGGGAGCTGTGCCTCATTAGCGAGCGTGGGTCCAAACTCTGGGGCTGACAGCTCTTGCGGTGCTTGAGGCTGAAAGCTCGGAGCAACAGGTGTTGGGGTGTTGAAGCCACCCTTGTTCTTTTGCATCTCGTCGTATGCTTTTAAAAATGCTGATTGTTCTGCCATAATGTTTTGTCTGTGTTTAGTTTAGCCTATGTGTCAAGTTAGTAAGTGTAGAAGTCGATGGAGTTAAACGTTACCTCTGCGTCAGCTTGAATTTCATCGTCGGTGGTGCGCCTCAAGATAGACCTTGCTGCAAGAGGGTTTGTTGATGCTGTAGCGTCGTAATAAAAGTTTCCTCCAGTTGATGACCTAGCAGTAGCAGCTGCGCAGAAGTGAAAGGTGTTTGAGTTAGATGATATGGCCCTATATCCGTATGCTTCTTCCAGAGAAGAGCTACCCTGTTCATTTAGGTATCCCCCTAGATGAACCCCACAATAACCTCCCCACTGCGCATAAACTGATGCTGTATTGGCAGTTGGAGTACCGTCATTTGGTTCTACCCTTCCCGATCCGTATCCAACAAATTCTCCTTCATTGTACATAGCAACGACCCCACAACCAACCAGAGCGCGAACGGCCCTAAAGAAACTCTCACTATTATCATATAGTGTGTGAATTGTTGTATAAGAATTACACACTCTTTGGCGTGGAGTCATTGAGTCACGTGTATCGTATTCATTTTTATAAGCAAATCCACTTGGTTCCTTTAGGAATATATCCCCATCAATAGATACTTCGCTGGTTAAATTGGTAGCTTTTGCCTCACAATTTACACTGGCAATGTTCCAATAAATCATCATTGCAAGTTTCAGTGACTCTAAGATCAGCGCATCCGAAGTCGCTGGACTATCTTTGTTTACTCCACTAAGTGTGGTCCAGTGGTCGTAATCATCAACATCAACCTCCGTCAAACACGATGGAAACCCGTTACCCGCACCCAGTGCCGTAAACTCTGTTGCTGTTTGCATTATGTGACTTTAATTAAGGACTGACGAGGACTACCGTTAATGCAAAGCGTAACCTCTCGATATTGACCATAAGCACTAATTCCAGTGCTGACATCATCGCCGTCCCCATTGGTGTATTGTGTAATTAACCTCAGTCTGTATTTAGTCTGAACTTCATCAGGTGCAGTTCCAGTGGTCGTAAATATGTCGGGAGTTGCATCGTAGGTTAATGTCTTGTCGAAGGAGCCAGATGAGACAGTAAGAACCAATGACCAATAGGCTTCATCATTATATGTGTCAGTTAGGTCAGCGGCTTCAATGAACTCAATGGTTTGATCTGCCCAAATGATTTCAATACCAGCTAGACCACCGCCGCCACCGCCGCCGCCAACATTATTTGTTGCGGTAAAATCATCGTTACCCAACGGAGTTCCTACGGGCGGAAAGTCTGGGTTGGTTGCTCTTGATGCTACTCGTCCAGATGTTGTGTCATTACCCGCCAAGTATAGTCCAGCGGCAGCTTCACGGTCCGCAAAAGACGGACCAGAGCCACCGCGACCAGAGGACGTAGTGCTATTGCCAGCAAGGGTAAGTCCAGCATTTGCTTCACGTCGCGCAAAACTAGCATCACGACCCGCTGAACCCTCATCAACGTTGCGACCCTTTCTCTGCTCTGATCTTTCCTGTGCTGCTGCGGCAGAATCACGGCGACCTTTCGTTGCGGCAGCTCTTGCGGATTTCTCTGCTGCTCTCTTCTGTCTGCCCTGCTCGGTTTTATTTGGTTTTTCAGCCATTAGAATGTGACGATTGTTTTTAGGTACAGCTGAGTGCCATCAGCTGCTCGCGTATATTTCTCTAGCTCTACCCTGTAAATCCCAGTTGTAGTATATGATGTATCTCCAGCACCATAGCTATTTGCAAATGCGGCATAGACTCCAGCGCGAGTTGCATACGCAGAGTCAGTAGTGCCACTTGAGTTTAAGTATTGAGGGAACGACCTCCAGCTCGATGAAACCGACGCAGTAGACTCCGTGTCGTTTGTGTAGAATGAATCAAATCCAACAGAACACCAGTCAACTCCCTCTTCAGTAAAGGCAACCTCGGTCTCCGTAATTGAATTTACGCTTGTCAGGTAAACATCGACCGTCGCTTTCTTTCGGTATGTCCTGGGCTGGGATAATGCTTTGGGGTATCTAGTTGCAGCTCCAGACTTCAGGTTGGAGTTAAAATCGCCGTCAGTAGACATGACTCCTGGCTCTGTTATTGTAAAAAACTTATCAACACTATGCACCTTTACGGTAGTTGCTAGGGCAATGGACAATACTTGCTGGGTGTATGTAGAGAATCCCTCGACATTCTGAACCTTTGGCTCAAACCAAGTAACATTAGTGCCGAGTGCTGTGCCGTTCGGTTTTACCAGTCCAGTCATTGACGATGCTGGAGCACCAGTAGTAACATATACATACGACGGAGCAAGGGAAAACCCGTCCTCTTCTAATGGGCTAATAGATAAAACACCTGCCTCACTGTATCGACCAGTGCGCTTCTTGATCGTGTTGCCATTGTCGATGTTTTCTTGTGTGAGAAAAAGTGTTTTGTAGGTGTCTGTCCCTATGACCCCACTTGTAAAGTTAGTTGCACTAAGCTCTGTTCGGACAATAATCTCCATCCCGTCCTCCGCTTGAGACTCAACCTCAAAGTCATCAACCTCATAGGTAAACTGGCTAGTTATGATGCCCTCGTAGTCACGCTCGGATTGGCTGATAAGTATGTGCGATGCAGTGACCTCGGACAGGTCAGAATCAACTTGCGCCTCCGTCATTCCAAATGCACTTACTTGAACGGTAGTAGCTCCGCCAACAAACTCCTGCTGGATTGATAGAATGCTTGGCTTTAGAAAGGTATAGCGAGTTGTCGTTATGCCTTCCACGTCAGACACTTGCGTATTTGCAATTACATAGCCTGCTGGTGTTGCTGGTGTCTCCTCAAAGGCTTCTATGGTAATTGCAAGCTGACTGCCAACCTTGTCCTCCGACTTACTCAAGACGCTTGGTTTAAGGAAGGTGTAGCGAGTTGTCGGTATGCCCTCAACGTCAGATGCTTGTTCGCTGGCAATTACGTATCCAGTGGGTGTTGCTGGGGTTTCATTAAATGCTTCTACGGTAATCGCTAACTGAGACCCAATCTTGTCACTTGATTCGCTTAGAATCGATGGGACAAGAAATGTGTATCGAGTTGTGGGGATTCCGTCTACATTTGATGTGGACTTGTTACCTAGGACCGCTGTGCCGCTTGTCGGCGTAGGTGCTACCGTCGGGCTGAATACTTCGATGCTTTCCGCTAGCTGAGAGCCGACGTAATCGTTGCTACGAGACAGCTCGGAGTCATCCTTGTAGAATGTGCGTGAGCAGGTTTCAAAGCCCTGGGTGTTGTTCTTGCTTTCGTTGACAACCGTATATCCTGCTGGCGCTGCCGCGCATCCGCCGACCTGGGTAATGCTAATAGATCCCTTGGCATCTTCGGAGTTCTCCTCGCGGCTCAACTCTCCAGCCTCAAGCCAGACTTCACTCAGCGACCACTTAGCGTCAGTTTCTTCAATCTTAAAGCTGCCGAGGTATAAGGTAGTGCCATTGCTGTCAATCGTGCTAGTGCCAACAACATTAGCGTATGCTGTGTCTGGGAGGGCAACGAAGGTGCGTGAGACGCGCTTCAGGCCGTTTAGCTCGTAATCCGTGTCCTCGTCCTTCTCTTCTACCCAAGAGGACGTGAGCGTCTCGTAGGTTAGCTTAACGCGCTTATCTCCCATTGCTGGGATGTAAAGATACTCAGTCTCAACAAGTCGCATGTCTGGATAGACGGATGCTGGAATTGCCTCCCAGTCCTCGCTCACGCCAGAGCCAAAGTTCGTATCCTGCAATATGCCATAGTCAGGGAGTATCGACGAGATATTTTCATAATACCAGTCCTCCTTGGGGCTATTGTTGTCGCAGAGAAACTCTAGCTTGAAGCGACCGTTCCACAACTTTTCAATTGCGGGTGCGCCGTTTGTAACCTTTAGTCTGATTGTACCTTGATTTGACATATGATAATAATTATTAAACGTAAACTACTGTTAGACCACCGTATGTAGTGCCGTATCCCGTTGCACCAACAGGCACTTGAATCGTGGTTGCAGGAACTCCGTAAAATGTGTGGTAGCCAAGTCCTGGGGCAGACATTGCTAGGCAAGAAATAGAACTAAGTGATGGGCATTGGTTAAATGCACTGGTTCCCATGTAGGTAACGCCGCTACCGATAATTGCGCTAGTCATTCCAGAGCACTGGAAGAATGTAAAATCATCAATGCTAGTGATGTAACTTCCAGTTTTGACGCTTGCCATTCCTGTGCATGCCTTAAACATGTTGACGGAAAGAAGCAGTCCAATGTCCCCCATTCCTTGCAGTGAAATTATGTTCGTTTGATTTTCAAAGCGAACATGCGGTACGGCAGCCCCGCTTATTTTTACCTGAAATATATTAGACGAGGTGAATGTGTGCGAGATGCTTGAACTGGTGGGAAAGCCTGATAAAGCCGTATCGGCACTGCCATCGCCCCAGTTTATTGTCCCCGAATAACTTGAACTGGCTTCTAGGTTAATAGTAAGCGTTGTGCTAATGGAAGCATCAACGGTAAATTCCAGGTCTTGACTTTCACTCCCCGACCTATGGCGAGAGGCAATGATTGAAGATAATCTCATGTTAAATAATGTCCCAAACGTTGCTGGCAACCCACTGCAACGCAAAGGTGCTACCCTCCTCCAGTGCAGCAATGACACCAAGCGTGTCGTTAATTGTCACCCCAGCATTAGATAGTGTGGGAATACCAGCAGCAGCAACACGAACGTATATTGTGGGCGGCTCAGTTTCTCCTGCCCAATCAACCGTTGCGTTGGCTGGGATTGTGATGGTGCAGGGCGATGCACTGGTTAGGCGGATGTATGCACTAATGTCCGTCAACGATAAGCTACGTGCTGTGGTTGATTCAGTGATGATGGCGATTGGGTTGTAGCCGTCCAGTTTAGCATTGCTGCTAACCGTAGAATCAAAGTCCGAAATCGTAGATGCCAGCTGAGTGCCTGTGTGGTTTGATCTAGCAAAAGAATCTGCTTGAATTGCAGTAGGGTCATATACTGAAGCCAGCATATCTCCAATACCACCAGCAACTGGTGTTGCCCAAGCATTGTCTCCTCGCAAAAATGTTGTTGCGTCGGCAGTCCCAGTTGTTGAAGAATTTGGAACCTTGGCAGTATTCAGTGCAATGGCCGCTGTGTTGGCATCAACTACTTGCTCTAGCTCATGTACCGCTGACTCATTGTTAATGTTTACAGACAGGATGCCATTTGTGTTACCGCCACTGCTCGTTGCCAGTACGTGCCCAAGCTCGACGCTGATGTCTGGTTGAGTTAGGGTGATGCCACCAGCCACTGTGCTGCTCAGGTAAACCGCATCGCCCTCAGTGTATGTTCCAGCATCTAGAACTAGGTCGCGAACCTTGCCTATTAATGTAATAAAGCCGTTGCTATTGTTGGGGATAACTTGAGTTGCGACACCAATCGTCTTTCTTGCATTAGCCACCGTGTCTGCCTGAGCTAAGGTGATGGTCGGCTTATTGCCCTGCGATCCACTTACCATGACAACTTCTCCGTCAGATATTTGCGATCCAGTGGTGTTTCTTGCATACATTACAACTTCTTGACCGAGTTGCAGTGTTACGTTGTCAGATCCAGTAACTAAGTCTAATGTCTTTTCGGTGTTATTCCAAGACAACTCTCCTCCAGTGTTTCCAGCATTAAAGTCAACTCCATTTGCAGATGTACTGACAGTTCCAGTAAATGTTGGACTGGCAATTGGAGCTTTTAAGTCAATGTTGGTTTCACTGGCAGCAATGTTTGTTGCGTTGGTGGCAATATTAGTTGCATTAGTCGCAATATTAGTTGCATTAATCGCAATACCTAAGGCTGCCGCCGATATTCGCGAGGAGTTAGTCGCAATGTCTGATGTGTTATTCGCGATCTCTGCGTTCTTGGCTGTTGTGAAACTAACATCGGTTGCGTCTAGGATCGTGCTGTGCGCCTGTACATCTGCACCAATTTCAACGCCCAGGTTTGTTCGTGCCGTAGATGATGTAGCCGTAAGCTCAGATAGATTATTTGCTACAAGAACAGCTTCAGAATTTGATGGAACACCGAGATTTGTTCGTGCTGTAGGTGCGTCACTTGCCCCCGTACCGCCGTCGGCCAATGCTACGTCTGTTCCTCCAGCCACATAGCCCCCGCTGGCGGCAATGTTTGTTGCGTCGGTAACGTCGGCAAGGGCTTCAATGCCATCGAGCTTAATTTCGTCTGCTGCGGTGAATGATGCCGTAGTCGCGTCTAATACTGCGCTGTGCGCCTGAACATTTGTCCCGATAGCAACGCCAAGGTTTGTGCGTGATGTAGCAGCACTGCCAAGGTCGCTCAGGTTGTTAGACTTGCG
>Ga0233414_10000985_pt1 | contig 11312 bp, 11 predicted proteins | sample Na_anoxic_10_MG_FD_189020 | JGI IMG/M metagenome (GOLD analysis project Ga0233414, IMG submission 189020) | Seawater microbial communities from Saanich Inlet, British Columbia, Canada - Na_anoxic_10_MG | ecosystem: Environmental > Aquatic > Marine > Inlet | place: Canada: British Columbia...
CCCTTTGGGTCTATCGGGCTGAGTAATTACTGCCTGGACATTATGACCATGATCAATCAGTGCTTTTAGGGAAGGAACGGAAAATTCCGGTGTTCCCATAAAGATGATTTTGGGCTGGGCAGGGAATATATGTCTGTCTTTGTTTTCCATAGGCCTGTCAGGATATTAAGCTTTTTTCAACTTCTTTTTCAGTCTTTTTTTGTACAAGGCCCTTTTAAGGTTACTGATATAGTCAATAATTAGAGTGCCCCCTAAATGATCAATTTCATGCTGTAAACAAATGGCCTTAAGGCCTTCTGCTTCAATATCCATAGGATTTCCGTGTCGGTCTACTCCTTGCACCTTGATTTGTGCATTCCTTGTGATTGGGGCCGAAAAATCAATAAGGCTTAGACATGCTTCCTCACGGGTAGTTTCTCCTTCACCAATAACGATTTCAGGATTTATCAATGCTGCCGGCTTTCTTCCCTCCTCTCTTGGGTCAAGATCGAATACAATAATCTGCTTCAGTTCTCCTACTTGATTGGCAGCCAAACCAATACCAGTTGGTGTCGAGTACATGATCTTAATCATATTATCAACCAAGTTCTGGATGTCTTCATTTATATTTTCAACCGGTTCGGCATGAGCCCTTAAAATCGGGTCAGGATATGTATATATTTTCAATTTATAAATACCGTGCTTTATGGATTTTTTAGTTTCTTCAGTTTTAATAACGTCATCAGGTTCAATATTAAACACTGCACAAAAATAAATCAAGGCAACATACAAACAAAAGCTCCTTGACTTTTCCATATCATATACCTATTCAGGAAGTATGAAAAAAAGAGCAGCCGAATTTCTGTTTGAAGTAGGAATGCTAAAAAAGACCCCGCGCACGGGTTATCAGTTCCTTGGGTCTGGAGGGGAATCTGTGGCTGATCATTCCTTTCGTACAGCAATTATAGGATATGTGCTCTCCTCTCAGGAACCTGATGCAGACCGTAATAAGGTGGTTTTAATGTGCCTTTTCCATGATATTCCCGAGGCCAGAAGTGGCGACCATAACTACATGAATAAAAAATATGTCGAAGTTGATGAGGAAAGCGCTATTCGTGATCAAGTCCGGGAATTACTCTTTGGTGATGAAATTATTGCCCTGATTCACGAATTTAATTCTGGTGACACGCTGGATGCTCGACTGTCCAAGGATGCTGATCAACTTGATCTGATCTTGGAATTGAAGGAACAACTGGACTTGGGAAATCCAAATGCAAAGGATTGGCTATCATTTGCTTTCCGAAGGCTCCATACAGATGGAGCCAAAAAAATGGCAGAGGAGATCCTAACGACTCACAGCACCGATTGGTGGTTTGATAAAAAAACCGATTGGTGGGTTAATGGTCCAGAGAATCAAAATAAAAAGAAATAACAATAACTACACAAACTTTTTCATAACCCTTTCAAATCCGGGCATTGCCTTTTCAATCACTTTATCTGAAACACAATATGCGATTCTGAAATGGCCCGGACCTCCAAAACCTGTCCCCGGCACAGGCAAGATATTCTCCTCCTGAAGCGCAGCCACAAAGGCTATATCATCCTCAATAGGCGCCCTCGGAAAAAGATAAAAGGCGCCTTCAGGTTTGATAAAATCATATCCAAAAGAAGCAAGACCATCACATAGCATATCCCTTTTTTTTTGGTAAATAGAAATATCTACACTATCTGTAAGCAGAAAGGGGATTGCCCGCTGCATGAGAGCAGGGGCATTGACATAGCCTAAGATCCGATTGCAAAGGACAAGGCCCGCGATGACCATATCTTTATCAGACATATCGGGATTGGCAGCCACATATCCAATCCTTTCGCCTGGCAATGAGAGATCCTTTGAAAAAGATGTCACGACAAAGCTTTCATTATACACATTGAAAATACTTGGAACCGTGATGCCATCATAGATGATCTTTCGGTAAGGCTCATCAGAGATAAGATATATGGGCTGTCCGAATTTTTCGCTGTAATGGAAAAGAAGATCAGCCAGTTCCTTCAGCTCCTGCTCCCTGTAAACCTTGCCTGTGGGATTATTTGGAGAATTTATCAATATCGCTCTTGTCTTTTCAGTGACCGCTGCAGAAATAGCATCGCAATCCAGTGAAAAATCCGGCTTTGTGGGCGCGAGTTTGAGTACACCCTGGTGATTATCCAGGTAGAAGTTATATTCCACAAAATAGGGCTTTGGAATAATCACCTCTTCCCCGGGGTTTAGAACAGTCTTAAGGACCACATTAAGGGCGCCACCCGCTCCTACGGTCATCACAATCTCCTCTGCCGAAAATTGAGGCCGATTAAACTTGTTAAGATAGTCGGCAACAGCCTGCCTGGTTTTTATAAAACCGGCATTAGGCATGTAGCCGTGCTGGCCCGGCGCAGGGTCATTGACTAGTTCAACAAGGATCTGATTAAACTTGGAAGGTGGCTCCAGGTCTGGGTTCCCCAGGCTGAAGTCAAAGACATTCTCTTCTCCATATTTTTCCTTTCTTACTTTCCCCTCTTCAAACATTTTTCTGATCCATGAAGATCTTTCGATGGACGCTTGAATTTTTTTGGATGCAGCCATGACTTATCCTCCTTAAAATTCATGAAACCACAAACTCAACTTTTTGCTTATACTTGTCAATAAAAAACGAAATGGAAATGATCTTGACAGGACAAACTTATTCTTCTTAAAATAAGTATATTGCTTAGGGATTTCCTTTTTCCACCCCTTCCCCTTAATCCCCCTCCTCTCCGAGGCGTAGGGGCAAGCCTATGCCTCGGAGAGCAAAAGGGAGCGTTTTGCAAAGGTCTCAACTTTAACAAAAGGCTGTTAAAATACAGCCTTATTTCTTTTAAAGGAGCCGTAAACATGGATGATACGGATATATTGTCAAAAATTTCACTTTTTTCGCTGATGAAGAAAAGAGACTTACGACGTATAGCAAAATTGGCAGAACATCATTTCTATAAGAAAGGAGACCTCATAGTTAGAGAAGGAGACCGTGATGGTCGCCTGTTTATTATCATTTCAGGAGAGGTAGGTGTCGTTAAAGATTTGGGAGGGCGATCAGAGAAACTCTTGAGGGTTTTCACATCCTACAACTATTTTGGAGAGATGGCTCTGATTGATGATTATGTTCGCACGGCAAGTGTTGTTGCCGGAGAAGATACCGAGGCCCTTTCTTTGGACCAATGGAATGTTCGGGAGGAGATTAAAAAATACCCTTCCATTGCCATAGAACTGATGCAGACTTTAGGACGGCGCCTCAGGGCCGCTGAAAAGTCAGGGGCCTGAGGCGCCGTGAAAAGGTCTCAGGGAATCAACGGATATATACTGTCTTATCCTTCACATCCTTTCTGGGTGCGGGGGCCGGTTCTTCACCCGCCTTGCCAAGACATACAAGAGCTATAGGCGTTTTTTCTTGGGCAATTCCGAGTATTTCTCTCAAGGCCTTCTTATCAAAGAAAGTAAACCATAAGGTGGCGAGACCCAGGGCATGGGCTGCAAGATGTATATTCTGGATGGCTGCAGCACAGGCATGCTGATAACCTACATTACCTTCTTCTAAAAACATATCGGCCCCTGTTTTCTTTGGGTCTCCTATAACGGCGATAATTACGGGGGCTGACTTTATAAAGTCCATTTTATAGCCTCCCAGCCACTTCCAGCCACTTTTTTCAAGTGTCCATTGTCGGCACCTGTCTGCTTCTGAATGGATCTTTTCCTTTATATCATTGTTGGTGATAACAACAAATTCCCAGGGCTGGCTATTAGCGGGGGAAGGTGAACAAATCGCTGCTTCCAGAATCTTCTCAATGGCGTCATCGCTGACCTGGTCAGTCAAAAAGTTCCGGCAGCTCCTTCTTTCTTTTATGGCTGTAAAAACATCCATATTTTTGCTCCTTTCATATCTATTTCGGACGGTTATTTCTTTTCTTTGGATATGCGGCGGCGTTCCTCATCCCGGATTTCTCTTCTAAGAAGCTTTCCCACCTTTGACTTGGGCAGCATATCCCTGAATTCAATGTACCCAGGGACTTTGTATGAGGCCAATCGGTCACGGCACCATTTGATTAGTTCTGCACCTCCCACTCCCCTTGCATCTTCCTTCATCACCACAATGGCCTTAACCCGTTCCCCCACCTTGGGATCAGGGACACCCACAACGCAGGCCCCAATGACTGTGGGATGGTCCTGGAGGATGGCTTCTACCTCGGAGGCTGAGACTCGGTAGGCCTTGTGCTTGATGATGTCGGCTGACCGCTCTACATAGACCAATTCTCCGTCCTCATCCTGACTGACGAAATCGGTCATCCGGTAATAGATTTTTCCGTTGAGTTCCACATAGGAATACTCTGTCTCTTCTGGCTTATTCCAGTATTCTTTCAGGGTATATGGAGAGGTAACCAGGAGTTCACCGCTTTCACCAGTAGGGACCCGTTCTAATGTCTCCGGATCTACTACAATGCATTTTCTGCTCCTTAAAGGAAAGCCGATAGTAGTTGGCTTTGGTTCCCTGTCGATCAGGCTGTAGGTTACGTGGCCGGCTTCAGTTGAGCCATAAACCTGATAGATTGGGATTCCGAACCGTTCTTTCCAGCGGTTAAATACCTCAACAGGCAAGACATCCCCGCCGCAATAGCAGTAGGTCAGAGAACTCAGGTCATAACGATCAAGGCGGTCATTTTCAAGAATCATACGATAAAGTGCCGGGACACCTAACATCCAACGGGCATTATGTTGTTGTATGGTTTCAAGGATGGCATCTACCTGGGGAGCGGGCATGAGCAGTGTGGTATTGCCTTTATTGAGCCCCACAGCCATTAAAAGGCCAAGGGCCATGATGTGAAAAAGAGGGTTGACCGCAATGTAAACATCCTCTCCTTCTTTGAGATAGTCCCCTGCCACATCTTCAGTCACATCGTTGACATAGGATGTCATGCCAATGTGATTGCCTGGCACACCCTTGGGAAAACCGGTGGTTCCTCCGGTATAAAGGATGTAAGAAAGATCCTTCATGGGATCTATGTTGACCTGTGATTTCAGTGGTGCATGTTTCAGGAGAGATTTAAAGGAATGTACCCTGCTGTCTCGATCCACCTTGCCGTTTGGAATTTTGTCAAAGAGGATACCAAGATACCTTTTCCAAGTGGGAAGCAGGTCAACAAGGTTGGTCACAATGGCCCGCTTGAGTTCTGTCTTGGAGAAGACCTCCTTGACATAACCGAAGTTGGTATCAAGACAGATGATCGTTTCTGCACCGGAGTCATTAATCATATATTCGATTTCAAAAGATGTGTAGATTGGGGAGACCGGAACAATTACGGCACCAATTTTCTGGATACTTAGAAATGCAATGATCCATTGGATGCAGTTGGAAATATAGATCAAAACCCGATCACCCTTTTTGACATCCATGTCTGCAAGGGAACCTGCAAATCTCTCGCTTAAGTCCAGCAGGCGGGAGTAGGAAAAGTGCTCGCCTAAGTAAATCACTGCTGTTCGGTCTGGATAGCGCTGACACATCCGATCGAATCGAGTAAAGGTCAATTCTTTTTCTAATGCTTCATCATTCATTTTTCGACCTATATGGCTCTGGAATTTTTCAAAGGTCTCAAAGCCACGCTGCATATATTAGTGCCACGGGTGTAAGCCCGTGGGTATCTACTCGTCGAATAACTAATTGGCAAAATTATGACAGTTAAATCCCAAAATAGGCCGAACGGACATCCGGGTTGTTCATAACTTCTTCCCCTGATCCCTCCAGCACAGCTGCCCCATTCTCAAGAATGAATGCATAGTCCACAATGGGAAGGACTGGCCGAGCATATTGTTCGGTTACAATAATGGATATCCCTTTTTCATCACGGATCTCTTTGGTGGATTGGACCATGGTTTTTTGGATCAAAGGGCTTAAACCAAGCAGGGGTTCATCAAGAAGCAAAAGCTTGGGCTGGGCCATGAGTGCGCGGCCAATAGCCAGCATCTGCTGCTCTCCTCCGCTTAAAAAGCCGCCGACCCTTTTTTTGAGTTTTTCGAGGGCAGGGTAGACCTTAAATACATATTCCAGGGTATTCCTGGCCTGGGATGGGGAGGCCAGATAGCCACCAATGCGCAAGTTCTCCATGACGTTACATTCAGCAAATATCCTTCTCCGCTCTGGGCAGAGGACAATCCCCTTTCCAGCCCTCTTGCTTGGTTTAAGTTCTGTGATGTCCTCTCCAAGGTACCGGATCTGTCCCAGCACAGTGATCCGCTCACCACCGGCCATTTCCTCCTTTTTTCTGATATCCTCTATGATTCCCGAAAGGGTATACATGAGGGTGGATTTCCCCGCACTGTTTGCCCCGAATACCCCGACTATTTGATCGTCTTCACACTTGATACTTACGTTGTTAAGGGCCAGCATATTTTCATAGAAGACCATCAGGCCAGTAGCCTCAAGCATAACTCATGACCTCCTCAGCATCCTCTGACCCGAAATAGGCCTCCTTAACTTTATCATCGGCCATGACCTCTTCAGGAGTTCCTTCAATCAGCTTAACGCCGAAATTCAATACCATAACGCGGTTGGCCACACGGAAAAGTTCCCGCAATCGATGTTCAATCATTACAAGAGTAATTCCATCCATTTGCAGGCGTTCTATCAAAGGCACCATGCTTGCAATTTCACTCATGCTCAACCCTGAGAAAATTTCGTCACAGAGAATGACCTCAGGCCTTAAAGCGAGGCAACGGGCAAGCTCAAGGCGTTTCAAATAACCAGTAGGTAAGGTGGAGGTCATTTTATAAGGTACAGCGGAATCTCGCTCAAAACCAATCTCTTCCAGTATATCTATGCCCACTGTACCTCGATCACCTAATTTACCGCCACCTCTCCAGCCCCCTGTACGTTTTGCCCTGGGTGAAAACAGAGGGATTATAAGGTTCTTATACGCCGGCAGACTGTAATAAGGGCGCATGATCTGGAAGGTTCGCGTGATGCCCATGTCCGCTATTTTATGTGCTGGTTTACTGCTAATATCTTTCCCTCGGAAGACGACTTTCCCGGAGGTCATCTTGATGAATGCTGTGATGCAGTTTATCAAAGTGGTCTTGCCTGAGCCATTTGGTCCGATGATGCCTAATATCTCTCCCTCATTAATATCGAAACTGACCCGGTTCAACGCTGTGACGCCACCGAAGGCCTTAGTTACATCATGCGCCTGGAGGATAGGTTGTTCGTTCATACCTTGACCCACCTTTCAAACTGATGGTATTTGCGCTGGCCATAGACCATGATCCCCTCACTGCGAAACACAATAAATGCTACGAGAATCAGGCAGTAAAAGACGATACGCAGGGTTCCGAAGGCCCGCAGCAATTCTGAGATGGGGACCAGAATAAAACACCCTAATACCGGCCCCACTAATGTGCCTCCACCACCGATGACCGTAGCTGCAATTGGTAAAATGGAAAAGTCCAGTGCAAATAGCGAAATTCCGGACCACATGTAGAGGTGCACAAGACAGGCACCACTCAAACAGCCCATAGCTGATGCGATAAATACGGCCATGGCCTTATAAAAGGTGATGCTCATTCCCGAGGCCCTTACTGCCTGGTCATTATCCTTGACTGCACGGAAAACCAAACCGATATCCTGGTTCACCAGACGCCTTACACCGAAAAGAAAAAGAAGGACCATCGCAATGATAAAATATTGTTCGACCCAACGGTTGGGAAAGCTTTCTATTCCCATGATCCCATCTGTACCTCCCAGGATATCCAGGGCTTCAATAACTCGGGCCAGGAACAGGGGATACATAAGAGAAACAATGGCAAAATATACCCCTCGCAAAGGAAGGCATGGGAGTAAAAGCACAGTACAGATGGTCGCACCGGCCAGGGTGGAAATAGGGATGGTCAGTAGGGGAGGTAAGCCGAAAGAGGTATTCAGGATGGCGGCCAGGTAACCACCTACGCCAATAAAAAAAGCGCCTCCTAATGAAACAAGCCCCACAAAATGGGCAAGAAGATCAAAACTGATTGCCAGCAGGGCATAAATGCATACGATGGAGATCACCCTCTGCCAGTACATACTGGGCATGACAAGAGGCAGAATCAGTATCCCAAAAATTAGCACTAATCTGGGCAGGGTTAGATAAGACAACTCCCGCCAGGACATAAGCGCATACAGCCCATCTGTACGGACTTTTATCCCACGATCAAGTCTTTCTTTGCGACGATCCTCAATGCTCACCTTATTACACCCTTTCCTCCAATTCCTTCTGCTGTCCAAAGAGGCCGGAAGGTCTGATGATGAGAGTCAAGATAATGGCCAGCAGGGCTACTACCATTTGAAAATGGGTTCCTAAATAGACTGTTGTGAGGATTTGAGCAAAGCCGATAAGAAAAGCAGCCATTACAGCACCCATCCAGCTTCCTAATCCACCTACAATACAAACGGCAATGGCCTGGATCAATACATCATATCCCTTTTCCACTACAATGTTTCCCAGGGGGAGCAAAACAATACCTGCTAAACCCGCAAGCATAGCACCAAGGGCCATGGCTACTACTGCCATGATATCAGAGTCGATTCCCAGCATCAGGGCTGCTCGTTCATCCTGGGCCATTCCCCGCAGGGCCAGACCAACTCTTGTATAATGGGTAAAGAGCCATAAAAAGGTAATTATTGCAACGCCAATTCCAACAACTAAAATCCTATGCAGATCAACAGGGATGTCCCCGATATTTATACTCCCTTCGATAAATACGGGTAGAGTATATGTCGTCCCTTTGAATCCTCCCCAGCGCAATCCTTCTAAGATTGCCAACCCGATGGCATAGGAGGCAATGATTTCCGAAGTGGCCATTCCCCGTACACGAATGAGCACGAACTGATAAATAAGGGCGCCTACCACTCCAATTGCAATTATGGCCAGAATAATGCTTAAAAGGTAGTTGAGCCCCAGGGTACGCAGTAAGGTCCAAGTAATGAAACCGGTTATCACGTAGAGAGCTCCATGAGCAAAATTTGGTACTCGGCTGATCCCGTAAACCAGAGCAAAGCCAAGCGCCATCAAGGCCAGGGCGATGCTGTTAATGGTGCCATATATGAGTATATCCATTGACGCTAATACTCCAAGACCGCCCACCTAACTCTGCCATCATTCGACAGGGGCAAGGCGGGCAGTATTTTTTATTTCTTCATCCAGGGCGGCAGTTTGATTTCACCCATGGCAATGCTTTTCGGGAATACCACGATTCTTTTTCCAGCCTGCCATTGAAGAATGGTGCCAACAGCGCCCTCTTTTGGATCCGAACTTGGAATGACCTGATGGCTTTTCGGATTAAATCTGAGCCTGCCATAAACGCCCATGATATCTGTCTTCTCCAGTGCGGAGATAACCTTGTCCGAATTTAATGTGCCAGCACGCTCGATGGCATCCTTTAATACATAGACGGCCATGTAACTGCTGGAGCTTCCCAGGCCTTCAGGCTCAACATTCCATTTTTTGGTATAGGCATTGTAAAACTTCATAGTCCATGGGGTGGCATTAGATGGGGCATTGCCTGCATTAACCACATTGCAAAGGGTATATTCACCCTTCCCTTCTGTTGCCTTCCAAAAACCTGGTTGCTCGGCCGCAGCCAGGGTGGAGCCAAAGGGAAGTGCAGGGATCTTCATATCATACCACTGCTTCAACAAAATAGAACTTTCCGGCATATCCATCCAGATATTGATAATATCCGTTTTGCTCTTTTTTGCCTTGAGCAATCCCATGGAAAAATCACTGGCACCGGTAGGATAAATTTCCACCCCTGTCACATTCCAGCCTTTTTTAAGGGCTACCTTGTTCATCACCTTTGCCGCACCACGCGCATGGGAAACATCCTGGGCTATTATGAACAAGTTGTTAAATCCATATTTTTCTTTTAATTCAGTGAAGTTAGCGAACATCTCGCCTACAAGCTGCACCGCTTCCCCATGGATGCGAAAGCAATACTTGTACTTGTCATACTGTTTTGCCACCAGTGCGTGATATTTCGGGGTCAGGACACCAGTTGAGAGGATAGATACCTTTTTATATTTTGACAATAGGCTCATCGCAGCGAGTGCGGCCTCAGACCTAACAGGACCCCCAAGAATAAAATCTGCTTTCTTTTCAAGAATAAGCTTTTCAACCGCCATGAGGGCTTCGCTGACCGGAACGCCAGGCTCAAGGTCACGGGTATCAATCACCTCCACCTTGAAAGGGCGTTTCTCGCCTCCCACATTCACACCCCCCTTTGCGTTGATTTCCTCAACTGCCAATTTAATTCCCCTTTCCGCATCCCAGCCATACAAAAATGCTGTTGAAAGAGGACATCCAAGAATAATGGGTTTTTCTGCCAACGCCTTGCTACCGGGCAGGATTACCAAGGCTGCTGCCAATAGAATCGCTAAAACTGTCAGGTTCCTGGCTTTCATGTCTATCCCTCCTTTATTTTGAGTGAAAAAGGTTTATATATCAAAGACCACAAAAAAATGAAACATTATGAGTGAGGTTAATTCGGTGATGTTAGGTGAGAAGAAGGTTTTATGTCAAGGACAAATAAATTGTTTGTAAATAAATTATTCAACGGTCAAGGACGAAAGACCCGGGGGAATTGACCTCCCTAAAACGTAAATTTTCTGTCTGTCTGAAAAATTACGTCCTTTCAAGGCATACCATATCATATTGACATCCCCATGAGTGTACTTAATTTTATTGTAAAACTTTTCAAATAACTGGAGGAAAATAATATATGCGATTTGACAAATTTACCTTGAAAGCACAGGAAATCATACAGGTTTCTCAACAATTGGCCGAGAAATTTGGTCATCAACAGATCGAGCCCGAGCATCTTGTCAGGGCGATTTTGGATCAAAAAGAAGGTGTAATACCGGCCCTACTCGGTAAAATAGGGGCTGACCAAAGCCAGCTCATTCAATCATTTGATGATGCTTTAGAAAAAACCCCCAGTGTTTCTGGTACAGGATTTGGACAGGCCTATATCTCCTCTCGTTCAAAGGCCGTTCTTGATAATGCCTTTGCAGAGGCAGAGCAAATGAAAGATGAATTCGTCAGTCTGGAGCATATCCTGCTGGCAGTAACAGAGGAAAAGGAAGGAGAGGCTACACGGCTCTTAGCTATTGCAGGGATTGTAAGGGATACAATCCTGAAGGCCCTGGTGCATATCCGAGGCGGGCAGAGGATAACAGACCCAAACCCTGAAGATAAATACCAGGCCCTTGAACGGTTCAGCAGGGATCTTACAGCGATTGCCT
>Ga0233414_10000986_pt1 | contig 11310 bp, 11 predicted proteins | sample Na_anoxic_10_MG_FD_189020 | JGI IMG/M metagenome (GOLD analysis project Ga0233414, IMG submission 189020) | Seawater microbial communities from Saanich Inlet, British Columbia, Canada - Na_anoxic_10_MG | ecosystem: Environmental > Aquatic > Marine > Inlet | place: Canada: British Columbia...
CAATGCGGCTCTTGGGATCACTGGACCAGGCAATGGCCTGCAGGTGAAGCCCGGACTCATGGGCCTGTTTAACGGGTATCGATAATATTCGTCTGTTTTTTGAATATTGCCCGGATTTTTCGGCTCAGTATTTGGTATTGTTATTTTTTTGAATCAAATTCTGCCCGGCTATTCTCTTGTTATTACGGCTTAAAGATTTTGGAATTTTAATTTCGGTTCTTTTAACCAATACCGGTTCTTTTTCCCGGGGCGTTATGGCAGGTGAGAACTCCTTGTTTGCCGCCTGTGTAACCGCTGCAATTTTTTCGTCATCCTTTTTGGCGGACTTTTTTTTCTGAGTCAAATCCCGGTCAGCCGTCTTTTTCCCGATACGGCTTAAAGGTTTTGAATGTTTGGTTTCTGTTTTTGCTACCGGTGACGGTACCTTTTCCCAGGGTTTCCGGCCCAGGACCAGCCCTCCGCCTGCAGCCAGAATTATGGCAGCAAAAATGATAAAAAACTGTTTATTAAAGCGCAGATTATTCTTAATACGCTTATGGATAATTTTTTGCGTACCTATTTCTTGTTGCCGGAATCGGGTTTCGCTTTTTTCCGGCAATTCGCTTTCAATCTTTTTTAAGGCTTTTAATATGGAACTCACTGATAAAGCCAACCTTTCTTAGTTTCCATCCAGAAATGGCCCTTTTCCGCAATCTCTGCGTCAATCTGCGGAATCACTTGTGCGGCGCACCACTTGTACGCCTCCGCGTAATTCCTTGATTTCCTTGACCTTGCGAAAAATTGCTCATTTCTGAATTGGAAACTTAATTTGTGTCCAATATGTATTTATGGATGTACACTACTTATATTAAGGATACCTCACGGAATATTCGAATTAGAAAACGTTGAAATATGAGGAATCCCTTTGAATTTTTTTTCATTGTACAGTGCTATCTTTGTTGTGGATCCTACTACACCGTCCATATGTATTCCGTATTTCCCCTGAACATATTTGACCGCCTGCCTGGTGTTTTCATCATAAAACGGGCTGATTTCAACTTTATTGAATCCAATATCCCGTAACAGCATCTTCAGTGTTATTATGGAATCTTTTGGAGAATCCAATGGGATGGTACCTGCCAGAGAGAGAAAATTTTTCCACGGAATGTATGCCACACCTGACCAATATGATTCTAAATCACTCGGTTCCAACTCTATTGAAATATCCTTTTTCCCTCCTCTGAGAGTAATTTTTCCGTCATCTATTCCATTAAGCGTTAGATATACGTTAGGAAGGCCTCCTGGGAAATAGAACGCTAAAATAGCCGGCAGATTTAATTTCTTTACCGCGTTAAAACTACCTTCAATGCGACGGATCAAAAGACCGTTCTGCTCTGAGGCAAGCTGGAAAAAAGCCTGATCGTCACTGATACCATCAAGATACTGGCCAATCTCGGGTTCAGTGCCCCACAAATCCACGGCAACCTTAAGGGCCGCGTTTCTTGAATAAAACCTGTTCAATTTCTTAAGCAAAACTCCAAGATCACGGACAGGTTCCTTAACGGTTCTCGGTTCCTTTAATGCAGGCGCTTTGGCCAGTGCCTTAGCCGACTTCGAATCGGGTTCAGGGTGAGGGGGAAGAGGTTTTTTTGAGTGCTCTGATCGGGTGAAGTGCTTTGACCCGGAATTATCAACCCTTGTGCTTTCCGGTGAGCTTATTATGGCATTTTGGTCAAGGAATCCGGAGCGAAAAACCATAACCACGAAAATGACTGTACACAACAGAGAGAAAAATAGAATTGCTCTTTTCCACTTCTGAAGGCGGTGGCGTTTAATGTCGCCCCTGACACCCAGCTCGCGGATGGCAGCCATGGCTATCTTCCCGGAAATTATCTGTTGATCAAGAACGAATGCGGTCAGCAGTGCCCGGTCACAAACAATATTGATTAATCGAGGAATCCCTCTCGAATAATGATAAATAGACCGATAGGCAGCGCCGGCAAATTGAATTCCGGCTTTTTTGGAGGCGATATTGATACGGTGTTGAATGTATTCTCGAACTTCTTTATGGCTTAAGGGAACAAGCTGACATCTTAAAGTTATCCTCTGGTCCAGTTGCCTGAGTTCATGGGAATCGAGTTTTTCACCCAGTTCGGGTTGACCCACAAGAATAATCTGAAGGAGCTTGTCTCTGGATGTCTCTAAATTTGACAACAATCGTAACTGCTCCAGAACCTCTGTGGTCAAGTTCTGTGCCTCGTCAATAATAAGGATGACATTTTTCCCCTGGGCTTTTTTTGCAATGAGAAAAGAATTCAGTCTGTCGATTAGATCTTTGGTGTTGTCCGCATCCGAGTCGATTCCAAATTCGTCATTGATGGTTTTTAGAAGCTGTATAGAATTCAGGTTTGGATTAAAGATGTAAGCAGCTTTTGTATTGTTATCCAGATTTTCGAGAAACGCCCGGCAGAGTGTAGTCTTGCCGGTTCCCACCTCCCCGGTAATTTCCACAAAACCGTCACCCTGGATCACTGCATAGGTGAGATGGGCAAGAACCTCTTCATGGCTTTTGCTCAAAAAGAGATAGGCAGGATTAGGAACAAGCTTAAATGGTCTTTCCCGGAAACTGAAAAAGTTTTTGTACATCTGCGCAGGCCTCCCTGGAATCCTCTACATTGCAGATATAAAATGTAATCGTAATATTATTAACAATTTGAGCAAAATATCAAATTTGACGCATTAGTAAAAAGTCTTTTATGAGCGACTTTGAACCTATCACGGTACCCTGAACTCCACGACCATGAAAACGGATTTCATGCATAATTGTTTGTTCGTTATGTGATTGGTTGTTTCGTAAAAAGTCAATAAAACGACTTTATAACTTGAAAAGCGTTTAAATTGAGACTATTATCATTGGAACTTTTGAAAAGCAAACAATGATTTTTTAATATCAGACTTCTTAAAAAAGTTGATGATATCTATTATAAGGTCATAAGTTACTAACATGCCGGTATATGAATATACAGCCTTGGATATAAAGGGGAAGACCGTCTCAGGGATAATTAATGCTGAAAGCCCCGGTACAGCCCGCCAGAAGTTGCGTGCATCCAGAAACTTTCCGGTCTCCATAAAAGAAGTACATGATACTGCCGCAATAAAGGCACCTTCGTCTGTTTCAATTATACGCTATTTTACCCGTGTCAGACCGCATGAAGTTTCAATGATGACAAGGCAACTGGCAACTTTAGTAGGGGCCGGATTCCCACTTGTATCGGCTTTAGATACTCTGATACCACAAACCAGATCTCAAGGATTCAAAAAAATACTGGCAAAGATCAAGGATTCAATCGTGGAAGGAAACAGCTTTGCCCGATCATTGTCTCTGTATCCGGGAACTTTTTCCTCGCTATATGTGAACATGGCAAGGGCCGGTGAAACTTCAGGGGCGCTTGATATTGTATTAGAACGACTTGCCGATATCACCGAAAAACAACAGGCCTTAAAACATCGCATCAGATCAGCTCTGGCTTATCCGGTTTTAATGTCCCTTATAGGAGCACTTGTTCTATTTCTTCTTCTGACATTTATTGTCCCCAGTATAACCTCGATTTTTGCAGACATGAATCAGGCCCTTCCTGCCCCAACGCTTTTTCTTATCAGTATAAGTGATTTTTTCAAAAACTTCTGGTGGATTATCTTTATCTTGATCGGATTGATGCTGTTAATCTTGCGCATGATAAAAAAGACTGTGAAAGGTCATTATTTTTTTGATAAAATTAAACTCCTTTTGCCCGGTTTTGGAATTTTGACCAAAAAACTGGCAGTGGCCCGCTTTGCCAGGACCCTCGGCTCGCTTCTTGAAAATGGGGTTTCCATGTTGCCTGCACTTGGAATCGTAAAAAATATAGTAGGAAACGTGTTAATTGCCGATATAATTGAAGAAGCTTCACAAGAGGTCGGAAAAGGACAGGGACTGGGTTCGGCTTTAGCGGAAAGTAAAATATTCCCAGATCTTTCCATCCAGATGATTCAGGTTGGAGAACAAAGCGGGGAGTTGGAAGCCATGTTGAATAAAATTGCAGACGTATTTGAAAATGAAGTGGAAACGAGCGTAATGAGCATGACATCACTTCTTGAACCTGTTATGATATTAATCATGGGCATTATTGTGGGTTTCATTGTCCTTTCCATATGCTTACCGATTTTTGAAATGAACCAGCTTGTCAGGTAACAGCGAGTACGGGTGGAGAAAAAATGAAGAATAAGACTTTTTTTAAACAATTAGGCTGTCGTGGATTTACACTTATTGAATTGATGGTTGTCATAGTAATATTAGGGATACTTGCAGGACTTATCATACCGAGGATAATGGGCCGCCCTGAGGAAGCAAAGCAGCTTAAAGCAAAGATGCAGATCGAGAGCTTGGAGACAGCCTTGAAATTATATAAACTCGATAACGGCATGTATCCGGATACCGAACAGGGCCTGCAGGCACTTATTGAGAAGCCTGAGACCGGGACACTCCCGAAGAATTGGCGCAAGCACGGCTATCTTGAAAAAGGGAGGCTTCCGAAAGATCCCTGGGGGAATGAGTTTGTCTATCTTTCCCCGGGTGCGCATGATGATTATGACATTATTTCATATGGTGCGGACGGAGTCCCGGACGGAGAAGACAAGAACAGGGATATTAACAGCTGGGAAATCGAATAGTTTCCAATCGGAAATGCTTTTTTCCCAATATCCGCTTAAATTACACTACCTATATTCTCACCAGTAAAAATTCTGGCCCAGAGGACCAGGCTTTGGTTGTCCCCAGAGGGGATTTGCTTTTTTGGAAGTTCGTTAACTTATTGAAATTGCAAATATCAAACAATGTCTCGTCTTGGAAGGTTTTGGTCATTGAATATTGGAATTTGAGATTTATTTGTAATTTGGTGCTTGGAATTTGTGATTTTAGACACAAAACTCCAAGGCAGAGCCATCTATCTCTGACCTGACCCAAAGGACCGGGTTTTCAATGTAAAAATAAATCATGATACTTACATTCAGGCGAAACAACGGTTTCACTCTTATCGAGCTCATAGTGGTTATTTCTCTGATCGGCCTTATGCTTTTTTTTGCCATTCCACGATTCCAGATTGATGTTCTGTCAGACAATACCAAAAAAGTTTCACGATGGATTATGCTGAAAGTACATGCTTTAAAAGAAAAGGCGGTTCATGATCAAAAACGTTATGTCTTGCACCTGAGTTTGGATTCAAACCGGCTGTGGGTAACCAGCGATATTATGTCAGCAGAAGAGCTTGAAGATGCGGCGGCGAGCGGTTATGAACTACCGGAAGATATAAAACTGCTTGATGTTGAATATCCGGATAAAGAAAAAATCTCAGTTGGCCGGGCTGATATTTATTTTTATGAAAAGGGATACTCAGATAAGGCAATTATCCACATTACAAATAACGATAATGAGGTGCTTTCTTTTGTTATCGAACCTTTTCTATCTCGTGTTCGTTTGTATAATAAATATATAGAATTTGAAGATTGACGGTCTCGTAAAAAGTCCAACTTCTGCGTTGTGCTGCATTTCGTAATCATTCAACGTACGAAAAGTACGCCTCATGATTACAAAACTTGCACGCCTTGAATTTGAACTTTTTACGAAACCGTCTAAATCGGACTTTTTACGAGACCATCAAGATTGAAAAGAGAGTAAACAGAAGTCAGAGGTCAAAAGGCAAAAAGCAGGATGCAAAAAACATCAAACAGCAATCAACAACCAGCAACTTGGAACCTGCAACATGATTTTGGTTTTACGCTCCTTGAAATCATGGTTGCCCTTTCCATAATCGCCATTGTTCTGGTTAGTGTATATAAAATGCAGGCTCAAACCATCTCCATGAACCACGCTGCAAGGTTTTATACAACCGCTCCCCTGCTGGCCCAATTAAAAATAGTTGAAGTTGAAATAGAAAATCCGGGGGAACAGACGGATAACTCAGGAGATTTCGGGGATGAATTCCCGGGTTACAGATGGAATGTTGTCATAGATGATGTTGAATCAGAACCACTTGGAAATATCGCTGAAAATTTAAAACAAATTAATGTTAACGTATCTTTTAACACCGATGAATTTACATACAGCCTGAGAACTTACAGATTTATGCAGGAGTAATCGACTTAGAAATGCATAAAAAGTCAGAAAAAATCAGCGTAACGCCATTAACCGGCAACCCGCATCCGGCATCCGGCATCCGGCATCCGGACAGCGGTTTTACCCTGCTTGAGATTCTGATTGCGATTTTTATTTTCGCTATCATTGTTACAACGATATTTGGTTCATATAATTCAGTATTTACCGGTGCCGAAGTCATTAATCAGGGTATTACATCTTATGAAACGGCAAGAACCTGCCTGAACCGAATGATTTTTGACCTTGAGTCGATCCATCTATCTTTGCCTCCCCAATATTCTCCTCCGGATTTTAACGGGCCGCCTGATCCTTATCAAATCGTTGGAAACACCGATAATGTTCAAACTGTCTCCTTTCCCAAACTCAGGTTTACTTCAACGGCACATATATCCTTCAGAGGAAAAACAGAAAGCGACATCGCAGAGATTGTCTATTATGTTCAGGCTGCCGACAACGGGCATTATTTGCTGAGACGTGCGGACAACCTGTACCCTTATCAACCATCTGAAGAAAATGCGAGTGATCCCGTATTGTGCGAAAACCTTAAATCCCTGACATTCAACTATTATGACCGGGAAGGGACAGAATACGATATGTGGGATTCCGATGCAGAGGATTTTGGATATGCAACCCCTGCGGCAATCGGCATAAAACTCGAGTTGACCAGCGGTACGGATTCCCTATGGTTCAAAACTATGGTAACATTACCGGTTTATCGAAAAAAACAAAAATAAAGAAAGAGAGTTATGCCTGATACAATTTTAAGAAACAATCGGGGCATGGCCCTTCTTGTTACCTTGACGATTATCACGGTATTGATTGCGGTTGCGCTTGAAATGAACAGAAAGACCCGTTCAGTCGTCTTTTCCGCCGCTGCAAGCCGGGATCGTATTACCCTCTCGCATATGGCGTCATCAGGCATAGATATAGCCAAAGCCATGCTGATAACGGATAAAAACAATTCAAATCACGATTCGCTCCAGGAAGAATGGGCCGATTCCGAGAAAATCAGCGAACTCCTCCAGGATATCCCCTTTGAAGATGGGGCCATCAAATTGACCATAACTGACGAGCTCGGAAAAATTCAGATTAACAGCCTTGTTACATATCCCGAAGGCCATGCCTTTAATGAATCCCAGAGAGATATGTGGCATCGATTTTTAACTCTTTTAATTTCTCAAAATGAATCGCTCGAAGACCTCGAACCGGACATGATTATTAACTCGGTAAAAGACTGGATAGATTCCGGAGATGACGAGGCAATCACCGGACTAAATGGGGCGGAATCAGACTATTACCAGGACCTTGATCCCCCCTATGTTTGCCGAAATACCCCGTTTATTCACATTGGCGAACTTGCTCTTATAAGAGGGATTACAACGGAATACTTGCAGCTTGCCGGAGGGGTGTCGGGGATTTCCCGCTACATGACGGTTTTTGGTATGACCGAAACGAACAACAAAAAATTTACCTATGAAGGAAAAATAAATATCAACACCGCAGCTCTTCCAGTACTTACTGCCATTCTCCCTTCAGGGAACCCGGAGCTTGCACAGGCAATATACGACTATCGCCTGGAAACTTCTGACTCTGAATACATCCATGACCTTTCCAGTATCACCTGGTATAAAAAAGTCCCTGGTTTGAGCGATGTTGAAATCGATCCCGATATTATTACAACCGCCAGTGATTTTTTTCGAATCGAGTCGCTCGCAACATTAAATGAAATGAAAATGAAAATAACGGCAATTGTAGAAAGGGAAAATAACAAAAAAACAGGGAAATGGGAATGCAGGGTCTTGAGTTGGGAAACAGAATAGAAGGAAGATCCAAAGCTTGACAAAACGATTATAACATACTATAATTACAATTATTTCAAATTAGGAAACCCAATGAGAAGAAAAATCCTGGGCCTCGATATTCGACATGATGCCGTATCGGCTGTTCTATTAAAAAGTGGTATCAAGGGAACAGACATAGAAGCCCATTTACATGTCCCCATATCAAACCAGATATATATGGAAACGGTTTTAGCGGCTTCCCTGGAAACTATCGTGGAAAAGATCGATATTTCCGGTTCTGTATGTGTGGCTTCTTTTCCTGCTAACGAAATATCTTACAGAAACATTCAAGTGCCGTTCAAAGGACGGAAAAAAATTAAAAAAATCCTTCCCTATGAACTCGAGCCTACGGTTCCGTTTCCGATAGATGACCTGATAATAGATTTTTATACTCTAGAGCTGCCTGATATTGCCAATCGTCACAACCTAATTACAGCGGCTGTAGAAAAATCGAGACTGCAGGCATATTTAGAAACACTTGCCTCGTTTAATATTGAGCCTGAGATTGTTACCGTTGGCGGTTATTCTGCAGCGCTATGTGCGGCCAATCTTGTAAATATTAATGAGAACTGGCTGTTCATCGATATAGATAATAACAAAAGCGCCCTGTTTGCTATTTTATCCAGGAGCGTTTGTCTGATACGTTCTTTCCCAATACGTTCAGATGCTCGTTCATTTGAGACGGAATCACTTTGCACCAACATACGGCACACCCTTTCTGCATTGGAAGAGATTATCGGTTTGGATTTTAAACCAGAGGGTGCATTTATCACCGGCTGCGGACTTGATAATTCCGGCGTTGATCAGGATATGGAACAGAGCCTTGGATTCCCTGTCAAACGAACGGATTTTGTACGCGATACAGACATTATAAAAGAGCATGCCGACTCACAGTTATGGAATCCCCATCAGATGGACGATTCCTTTTCACTTGCGCTTATGGAAATTGAAGGGACCAATGGTTTGAATTTCCGAAAAGGTCCTTTTGCCGCAAAAAAATTCTGGGAGGAACACAAAAGAAATTTGATTAAAACCGGCATTCTTGCCGGTCTGGTTCTTGCGTTAGCATTTTTCAACGTGCTTCTTGATTCCTATTTTATGGGGAAAAAACTGACCGTCCTGAACAATCAGATAACCGGCGCCTTTACTTCAACATTTCCTGATGTCAAAAAAGTAGTTGATCCGCTTCACCAGATGCGGATAAAAATACAAGAAGCGAGAAAAAATGCTTTATTGCCGGGAGTAACCGACAAAAACATACGAGCCATCGATATTCTCAATAATATCAGCAAGCTTATATCAAAGAACATAGATGTTGACTTTACCAGACTTGTTATAGGGGCGGAAAGCACAGTGATTTCCGGTGATACAGATACTTTCAATTCTGTGGACAGCATCAAAAACGGTCTGGAAAAATCGGATCTTTTTAAAAAAATCATTATTAGTTCCGCCAACATCAACAAATCCGACAATCGGGTGCGTTTTAAGATAAAAATAAATTTGTAACCGCACATCAACTGGCAGAGGATGATTTAAATGGCAAAAAAACTGGCCAGACGTGAAAAATACTCACTTTATGCACTATCGGGTGTTATCTGTCTGTTTGTCGTATTTCAATTTTTAGTGTTTCCATTTCTTGACAAAAGGGAGCGCCTTGAAAGAACCATCCAGGCCAAAACAGACGTACTGGAAAAGATGACAGCCCATCAATCAGAGTATAATACCATTAAAAAGAGGACTGAATTATCAAAATCGCGTTTTGCAAAAAGGGACACCGGTTTTACCCTATTTTCTTTCCTGGACAAACTTACAGGAAAAGCGGGAATAAAAAACCACGTAACATATATGAAGCCTTCGACATCGGTTCAGAAAAACAGTCCTTTTAAAATCTCTCAGGTGGAAATGAAGCTACAGGGCTTAACATTGCAACAGTTGACTTCTTACCTTCATATGGTTGAAACATCAAAAAACATGGCAAATATAAAAAGGCTCTCTATTTCAAAAACAGGTAAACAAGAGGGTTTTATCGACGCGGTTTTACAGGTTGAAACGGCTGAAAAATAATTATGAAAAATACCAGAAAATGGCTGCCGTATTTCCTGTTTATATTAGCGGTAACAGCATTTTTCATTTATTTTCTGTTCCCGTCTGATAAAATAAAAAGTTACATAACGGTTCATTTTAACAAGACATATCCCAGCATAAATATTGCGATTGATCATGTAAAACCTGCTTTCCCCCCGGGTTTGAGGTTATACAATGTAAATTTTTATCACACGCATGACCCGTTATTCAGAATGGAACAGATAAAGATAACCCCCGGGCTGTTATCGCTTTTTCGTTCAAAGATCAATTTTTTTTTCAAAGGCAGCGCATATACCGGTATTTTAGAAGGCAAGGGAGAATTCACTAAAAACGGGCCTGAGGTTATGATTGACGGAAAACTATCCGGCGTCCGGATAAAAAAAATATCCGCCATAAAAGATTTTATCGGCCGTAATATATCAGGGGTGCTTGACGGAAACTTCACATATCGGAACCAAAAGGAATCCGGAAATAATCTAAAAGCCGAACTTATCATTTCAGACGGTCAATTAGAGCTGTTAACGCCTCTATTCCAGTTGGAGAGCCTCCCTTTCAAAAAGATTACAGCCGACCTGGCAATGAAAAACATGAATCTTCAAATCAAAAAATGTATAATAACTGGAGACCAGATGGACGGCAGCATTTCAGGATCAGTCACTTTGAAAAACACTCCAGGGCAAAGTTATTTAAAACTTTCGGGAACGATTAAGCCTCACCCGTTATTCATTGAAGATCTGGGAAATGATCTTCCGGCAAACCTGTTGCCGAAAAAAATATTTGGTAAAAACGGTGTTCATATAAGGATTTACGGCACCTTGGACAAACCCCGTTTGTTTTTGAACTAACTATAATTTACAGGTTTATGTTTTGATGAACTCGTAAAAAGTCAAAATTGAGACGGCAAAGTAAAAAGTTCAAGTTCAAGGCGTCGCGAATTTCGTGGAATGAGGCGTACTAATGTACGCCGCAGTGAACACGAAATGAAGCGCAACGCAGAAATTGGACTTTTTACGAAGCCGGCATGTTTTAATTATGAAAAGATACTTTATTGCACTAAATATTTTATTTATAGCGGTTGCTGTTTATTTCAGTGTAAAAGCGTTTTATAAGGTTGCAACGGCGGACCTTAATAATGCTCCTTCCCGGGAGGTTACAACCCGACATGTAGTTTCCCCCGAAGATGTAACATTTCATCCCATGTCTTATTACAGGGCA
>Ga0233414_10000989_pt1 | contig 11299 bp, 11 predicted proteins | sample Na_anoxic_10_MG_FD_189020 | JGI IMG/M metagenome (GOLD analysis project Ga0233414, IMG submission 189020) | Seawater microbial communities from Saanich Inlet, British Columbia, Canada - Na_anoxic_10_MG | ecosystem: Environmental > Aquatic > Marine > Inlet | place: Canada: British Columbia...
AATCTTACAGAATTCTTTTGTCGCACAAGCAAACTTTTATCAGGCATCTTGCTCAAGTAAATTTACTTGCTTTACAAAATACGGATTACCTACAAAACCTTACTATGCGTTACTTGCCTTTAAGCAGCTCTATGATTTAGGAAATCAGGTTGGCGCAGAATTTTCTAAAGAATTGTCGGATGTCTCTGTCATCGCTGCAGCCAATCAAGACAGAGGTAGAATTTTAGTCAGCAATTTCAATAATCCGGAGGAAGAATATAAAATTAGTATTGACGGTAATTTCAGTAAAATTGTTTCTGTAAAAGTAATAAATAGGCAGCTTGATTTAATGCCGTTAAATTTGAAATCTGAAAAATTTTCAGCATTAAAATTCAAAATACCCAAGCATACCGTTGTTTTAATTGAAGTAAATTAATCTTCGCTGGACAAGTGTGTTCATCCCATAAATGAAAAAGCAGTCTAAAAGACTGCTTTTTCATTTTGGCGTGCCTGAAGGGATTCGAACCCCCGGCCTACGGATTAGAAGTCCGTTGCTCTATCCAGCTGAGCTACAGGCACAAAGACAAATGGAGCGGGTGATGGGAATCGAACCCACACGACCAGCTTGGAAGGCTGGGGTTCTGCCACTGAACTACACCCGCACGTCATTTGACTTAAAGTAATATAACACACCGCAACTTTCATTGTCAATAATATATTATTTTCTCTCTTCTTGTCCATGATACTTAAAAAATGTATACTATATAGAGCCATTGAAAGGTGTTGCTCTTATGATACATGAACTTAAAATTGATAAAACCATTGAGTATGATGTAGTAGTATGCGGAGGCGGCATGACAGGTTATGCGGCGGCTGTAACTGCATCTGAAAAAGGACAGAAAACACTTCTAATTGAAAAGGGCGGATGTCTGGGCGGAGTCGCGACTTCCGGCGCTGTTACCTGCCTTTTGGGAGGTATGGATTATGAGAATGGTGATTTTAGATTTGTAACAGGTGGTTTGTTTGAGGAAATGTATTATTCGTTAAGAAAAGATGGTGACTGTGTAGACATCTATTCAATTGACCGTTATAGAAGTCCCCATGCCTGGTATTCCGGCTTAACTGAAAGTATTATCTTTGATAACGATGCAATGAAGAGGTATCTGGATAAAACACTTTTGAATTCCGGATCCGATTTGCTTTATTTTTCTTGTATCATTGATGTTAAGACAAAAAATAACAAGATTGATTATGTTCTGCTGTCAAATAAAGACGGTATAACTGCTGTGACAGGCAAAACCTTTATCGACTGTACCGGCGACGGCGACGTTGCATATATGTCCGGATGTTCAATGACTAAAGGCAGGGAAGAGGACGAATTAATGATGCCGGCTACTCTTATAATGACCCTGGAGAATGTTGATACAGAAGCCTTGCTCAACTACATTGAAGAAAATAACAGCCCAAGATTCAGGGAAAAGATAAAAGCTCTGACAGCTAAAGGGGAGTGGCCCTTCCCAATAGAAATTTTCATAAGCATGTTACTTAACAGGCCCGGGCACCATATGGTGAATTCAATCAGGCAGGTAGGAATAGACGGAACTGATGCAAAATCATTAACCATGGGTATGATTGAAGGTCGTGCAGACAATAAAAAGCTTTTTGATATTGTCAAAGAAAATATAAAGCCATATAAAGATTCTGTTATTTCGTCAATGGCTGAAGTAATCGGGATAAGAGAAACAAGGCGAATCAGGGGCAGTTACACACTTACCCTTGATGACTTAATTTCCGGGAGTGACTTTGATGACATAATTGCCCTGTCTTCCTATTGCTTTGATGTTCCTGATCCCAAAAAACCAAGTTATCAACCTCTCGATGGCCAGCAGATAAAAAAACAATATGCCGAAGTTCCATATCGCTGTATGATACCGGATAAAATAGAAAATCTAATAGTTACCGGAAGAAGTATAAGCATTGAAAGAATAGTCATGGGGCCGCTTCGTGTCATGGGCCCATGTATTGGAATGGGTCAGGCGGCTGGTCTCGCAGCATCCGTTTGCATTATAGATAAGGTTAATGCAAAGGATGTCGATATAAATAAACTTAAAAAGCAGCTTCGTGAAATAGGCTGTATAATTGATGAAAGTGAAGTCAGAAAAGTGAGAAAAGATATATGAATATTACATTTCATGGCGCAGCTAAAGGCGTAACAGGTTCTAATCATTATATAGAGACAGGGAATTCTAAAATTCTTGTTGACTGCGGTTTGTTCCAGGGTTCCTCAGCTACAAAGAAACGTAATTATAATGAACTTCCATATGATCCCGCAGATATTGATTTCGTGTTACTGACACACGCGCATATTGACCACAGCGGAAGAATACCTCTTTTATATAAGAATGGGTATAAAGGTCAGGTTTACTGCACAAAACCGACACGGGGGTTATGTGAAATAATGCTTCCGGACAGCGCACATATTCAAGAGAGCGAAGCTGAATATAAGAACAGAAAAAGAAAACGTTCAGGTGGCGATTTACTAAAGCCACTTTATACTATTGATGACGCTAAGCGGGCAGTGAGGAACTTTAAATCTGTTCAATATAATAACATTATTAAACTTAATGATGATGTCTCAGTGCGTTTCAGGGACGCCGGGCACATCCTGGGTTCTGCAGCCATTGAAATGTGGTGCAAAGAAAACGGTAAAACAGTTAAAACTGTTTTTACAGGAGACCTGGGAAAATTCGACACGCCGATTATCCGAGATCCATATTTCATTGAAGATACAGATTATCTTGTTATTGAATCAACCTATGGAAATAAACTTCATAAATATAAAAGCAACCGCGAAAAAGCTATGTTCGATATTATTGAAGAAACATTGCTAAACAAAGGCACGGTTATTATACCGTCATTTGCCGTAGGCAGGACACAGGAAATGATATTCGGTTTCAACCGACAGATTGACCTGAAGAACCGGTATCAAATTTTAAAGACCACACCTGTATATGTGGATAGTCCTTTGGCCATTTCAGCAACTGAAGTTTTCAAGAAGAATGAGGAAGTCTTTGATGATGAAGCTAAGGAATATATATTCGGAGGTGACAATCCACTTGATTTTGAAAATCTTATTTACACCCGTACATCTGATGAATCAAAAGAAATAAATATGAATGACCAACCAAAGATAATCATTTCCGCAAGCGGAATGTGCGATGCCGGACGGATTAAACACCATCTTAAGCATAATTTATGGAAGAGTAACTGCACTGTTTTGTTTGTAGGTTATCAGGCGCAGGGGACCCTGGGCAGAAGACTCGTAGACGGCGCGGACTCAGTTAAGATCTTTAAAGATACCATTACAGTAAACGCAAGGATTGAAATGATTGACGGTTTCTCCGGTCATGGAGACAAAGAAGATCTGGATAAATATATAGAAGGATTCAAGACAAAGCCTAAACAAGTATTTTTAGTCCATGGAGAAGAAGAACAGCTTGAGGGCTTCAGTGCCAGATTGAGAGATAAATATAGTCTGAAAACAATTATTCCGAATCCTGACGAGACTTTTGAAATATCATGCAATGACTGCGTAGATAACACACCTGAACCAAATCGTGAAATTACCAAGCAGAGCTTCAAAAGACTTGAATTACTAAATATAATTAAAAGGGTTAATGATGAAGTCGAAGATCTGACAGACATGATATCAAATGATATGCTGAATTCAATGGAAGATGCAGATGTAAAAGAAAGTATTACCAGATATTCAGAAATTGAAGAAGAAATATATACACTATTAAATATTTTGGAGAAGAAATAATGGCAAAGGAAAATGTAATATACCTTGATAACGCAGCATCAACAAAACCATATCCTGAGGTAGCTGAAAGAATAAAAGAGATTCTTGATTATGCTTACGGTAACTCATCCAGCACCCATAAACTGGGTGTTGAAGCCCATAGGATAGTCAAGAAATCAACTGAAACACTTGCAGGGATAATAAATTGCAAGCCTGAGGAGGTAATTCTGACAAGCGGTGCGGCAGAAGCAAATAACATGGCAATCAAGGGTTACGCTTTTGCAAATATGAAATCCGGTAAAACGATTCTAACCTCCGCCTACGAGCATCCCACTGTATTGACGACTGTAAAAAGCCTTTCCGCATTTGGGTTCAATAGCTGTATTTGCGGTGTTGATGATATGGGCTATGTTAAACACTGCGACATCAGAGATAACATAAATGACGACACACTGATGGTTTCCGTAATGACAGCTAATAGTGAAACAGGGACTTTTAATGATATTGGCCAAATCGCCACTGAAGTGAAAGCGATAAATGAAAATACCGTTGTACACACTGACGCTGTGCAGGCTTTCTGTAAATTTAAGCTGGATATGCAAGTATGGAAAAACCTCGACATGCTTTCGGTCAGTTCACATAAAATCAAAGGACCGAAGGGTATGGGAATGCTATATATCAAAAAAGGCACTAATATCGTACCATTGATTGACGGGGGAGGACACCAGCTTGGAAGAAGGTCAGGCACCGAGGATACTGCCGGCATCGCCGGGTTTGCACTCGCCGCCGAAATCTATTCAAAGGAATCATCGAATTATTTTCAGCACGTATCTGAACTTAACAGTTATCTTAGAAAAAAGCTTGCATTATCGATTAACGATTATATTATTAATTCCCATAAAGACGCCAGTCCGTATATCCTGAATGTAGCTTTAAAAGGAATCCGCTCAGAAGTAGTCCTGAACTACATGTCAGGTAAAAATATATTCATTGCCGCGGGCAGCGCCTGTTCTTCGAAACATAAAGGTAATTCCCATGTGCTTGAAGCAATGTGCATACCTGATGATTATATCGGCGGAGCACTGAGGATTAGCTTCAGCCCTTTAAATACCATGGAAGAAATTGATATATTCGTAAATGAACTTGCTTCGATTCTTCCAAGGTTCAGAAGTTTGAGGAAAAGATAATGAAAAAGGTCTTACTAATAAAATATGGTGAAATCATGCTGAAGGGGCTGAATCGGCCGTTTTTTGAAAAGCAGCTTGAGAGAAATATAAAAAAGATCCTATCAGGTGATTTCCATTATGAAATTTCAAAGGAACACGGACGGTTTTTTGTTGAGATAACAGGAGAAGAATCTGACAGAAGAAAGGCCGCTGATAGAATTGCTAGGGTTTTCGGAATTGTCTCAATTTCATTTGCGAATAAGCTTGATCTTAAAGTAGACGATATTTACGCAGCAGCGATTGAATGTTCTCGAGATGCTATTGCAAAAGGGAATAAGACATTCAAAGTGGAAACCAGGCGGCCGAACAAAATGTTCCCATTTGATTCAATGAAATTTTCTGCAATGACAGGTGAGAAGGTATTAAATGCACTAGCAGAGCTTAAAGTCGATGTTCATAAACCAGAGTTTACGGTCCATATTGAAATAAGAAAAAGTGCTTATGTATATTATGAATCTATAAAAGCCGGCGGGGGAATACCTGTCGGGAGTTCAGGACGCGGGTTAATATTATTATCCGGAGGGATTGACAGCCCGGTTGCTGCTTATATGATGGCTAAAAGGGGATTGCAGCTAGATGCAATATATTTTCATTCCCATCCATACACCACGGAAATGGCCAAGGAAAAGGTTATTGACCTTGTAAAAAAACTAAGCTTATACTGCGGAAATATGCGTTTGCATGTCATAAACTTTACAAATGCACAGCTGGCCATATATGATAATTGCCCGCATGCACAGCTGACGATAATAATGCGAAGGGTCATGATGATAATTTCCGAAAGACTCGCAGCTAATACAGGAGCGAAGGCACTTGTTACAGGCGAATCACTCGGGCAGGTGGCTAGCCAAACACTAGAAAGTCTGGGTGTAACAAACTCTTCTGTTTCACTCCCCGTGTTTAGACCGCTGATAGGTATGGATAAATATGAAGTAATTAACATAGCCAAGGCTATAGATACCTTTGAAACATCGATTCTTCCTTACGAGGATTGCTGCACTGTGTTTGTTGCCAAGCATCCTGAAACACGCCCGCGGCTTGAAAGGATTCAGGAATCTGAAAAGAAGATTGACATTGCATCTCTTGTAGAGGAATGCATGTCCGATATTGAGATAATAGAGGTAACATAATGAAACCCGGGAAATTGCCGAATAGTAAACTCGAAAAATTAATTCTGAACGACCTGGTAACAAGAAGGGAAGAGACAGTGCTGCGCCCAGCAATCGGCGAGGATTGCTGTGCCTTGAACCTAGGTGATAACCTATGTGTCATATCAACTGATCCAATAACAGCTGCAGATGAAAATGCCGGGGTCCTTGCAGTACTCGTATCTCTTAATGATCTTGCTGCCAGCGGTGCAGAACCTGTTGGCATATTAACTACTGTCCTTCTACCTACTGATATTGAAGAATCAAAGGTTAGAGAACTTTTCAAAACAATAAATTCTACATGTAATGAAATGCATATTGATATTTTAGGCGGACACACAGAAATAACTGAATCAGTCAATAAAGTCATAATCATTACTACAGCAATTGGTAAAGTGTCGCCTTCAGGTTTGGTACGCTCAGATGGAGCCGAACCAGGCGATGTCATCCTAATGACAAAAGCTGCAGGCCTGGAGGGTACTGCAATTATTGCAGCTGATAAAACCGATGAAATTTACAGTTTCCTCGATGCTTCTGATGTTGACACTGCAAAATCATATATTAATGAGATAAGTGTATTGGAAGAGGGAATGATAGCAGCGGCAAATGGCGCATCATCAATGCATGATGTGACCGAAGGCGGAATATTGGGTGCTGTATGGGAAGTTTGCAACGCATCCGGCGCAGGGGCTGAAATAAGCATTGATAAAATTGTGGTAAGGGATATAACTGCAAAAATATGCGGTCACTATGGTATTGACCCTCTCAAATTAATATCTTCAGGAAGCATGTTAATCACATGCAAAGAAATGGATAAAGATAAAATAATAAACGAAATTTGCAGCAAGAATATTGATTGCTTTGAAATCGGGAATATAACCGACAGTAATAAGGTTCTTTCAATTAAAAATAATAAAAAAGCTGAGGTTTTGCAGCCAGGTGCCGATGAACTTTATAAAGTTATTTAATGTTTACAAATAACTGTGATTATGTTAAAATGGCATCCGTGCTTTAAATAGGGCGGTCCTCTGCAGCAAAGAATGCATGAACGCTATATGGAAGGAGGAATTATAAATGGACATATTAAAATCAATAGAACAGGAACAGATGAGATCTGATCTGACAAGACCTGAAATAGGCGATTATGTCAAAGTCCACCTGAAGGTTGTCGAAGGAAGCAGGAAAAGAATCCAGGTTTTTGAAGGAACTGTTATTGCTATTAAAGGCTCAGGATTAAAGGAAACATTTACTGTAAGGAGATTATCATACGGAGTTGGCGTCGAAAGAGTGTTGCCGCTTCACTCTCCAAAAATAAGTAAAATTGAAGTAATTAGAAAAGGTAAAGTCAGACGTGCTAAACTATTCTATCTGCGTGACAGGGTAGGAAAAGCCGCCAGGGTAAAAGAAAAAATTGTTTCTAAATAATAATGGGGGGCTATAAGCCCCCTTTTATACATTTATAGGGCTTAATGCCTGATTGAAAGACTGATATGAAAAATAAGTTCCTAAAAGAAGTTTTACAATGGGTTGAGGCAATTGCTATTGCAGTTGTACTGGCAATATTGATACGCGGGTTTCTTTTTGAGCCTGTCATTATAGAGGGTACTTCAATGCTTAATACCCTGGAAGATAAAGACAGGGTAATTCTTAATAAAATTACATTAGCTTTCAATGAACCTGAACCCGGCGATATAGTTGTCATTGAGATTGAACCACCGTATTTTAATGTTTTAACATTTCTTAATGACAATGCCCTGGCAAAAAGGCTTTTACCAACTCTTACCGGAGCTGACTATATCAAAAGGGTTATAGCAATCGAGGGCGATGTCGTAGATATTATAGAAGGTTATGTTTACGTCAATGGGGAAAAGGTTGACGAACCATATATTAAAGAGGACGGGATTACACGCCAGATGATTACAGCCATGCCTTATACTGTTGAAGAGGGCAAACTTTTTGTGATGGGGGACAACAGGGGCGCAAGTCGCGACAGCAGGACAATCGGAACTATAGATGAAGAACAAATTATTGGAATTGCCGGATATAGGATCTGGCCGATTAATAAGCTTGGAAACGTAGACGGTTATTGGAAATGAATATAAACTGGTATCCGGGACACATGGCTAAAACAAAAAGATTGCTTTTGGAAAACCTTAAGCTGGTTGATGTAATAATTGAGCTTTTGGATGCCAGGGTGCCTTACAGCAGCCAAAATCCTGATTTCGACGGGATATTCAATAATAAAAAGAGAGTAAAAGTCTTTAACAAATATGATTTGTCGGATGCTGTAGTTTCCGATCAATGGAAAAAGTATTATGAAGACCAGGGGATTCCTTGTATATTCATTAACAGCAGAACAGGAAGCGGATTTAAAAAACTGTTAGCTGAAATAGAAATTCAGTTGAAAGAGAAATTTGAGCGCGATAAAAAAAGAGGTCTGCTCAGGCGTCCTATTCGCGCAATGGTTGTCGGTATCCCAAATGTTGGCAAATCCACATTTATTAATAAGCTTACAGGAAGGGCTGCCACCAGAACAGGGGACAGACCGGGGGTTACAAAGAACAAGCAATGGATAAAGGTAAATAAAAAGATACATTTTCTAGATACTCCCGGAATCTTATGGCCTAAATTTGATAATAATAAAATTGGCATGCATCTGGCTCTGTCAGGCGCAATAAAAGATGAAATAATGGATATTGTTGATATGTCATGCCGTCTTTTAGAGTTATTAGCATGTAATTACAGGACAAATCTTGAAGATAGATACAATATAACATGTGAAGAAAAGCCGGGTCATGTGCTGCTTGAGGAAATTGCACTAAAAAGAGGATTCCTGATTACTGCAGGTGAAGCCGATATCTTTAAAGCAGCCCAAATTGTACTCGACGAATTCAGAGGCGGCGTAATAGGACGAATTTCCCTTGAAAGCCCTAAACAGTAATTGTAATAAAATCTAATAAATCATGTATAATTAAATTATTAGAAAATAGAGGTATATGTAATGAGGCGTTTTTTAAAAAAAATAAAGCTGAAGCACATTCTTTACCTTGCATTGATAATCATAATTGTTGTTTTTTCAATCCTTCTCGTATTTGGATTTCTTTATGCGCCTTCTAAAATTGAAGGTGATTCTATGGAGGAAACAATTTATGATGGGGATTGGCTTATAATTAATAAAATAAATCTAAGCCCCGACAAACTCAAAAGAGGCGACATCATTATTATGAATGGAGAACCTAAGAGATATACTCTCTTTAGTTTCCTTAATAAGAGCGAATTTGCCAAGAGATTCCTACCAAGTCCAATTGGCGAAGACTGGATTAAAAGAATTGTAGCCGTGGGCGGGGACACAGTTGAATTAATCAATAGCAGGATTTATATTAATGGAATAATTCTGGCAGAACCATACTTAAAAGACCAGGGTGTAACTTACTCAAAGGGATTAACTGAATTTCCATACACTGTCCCTGATGGTGAGTTTTTTGTTATGGGAGACAATAGGGTTGTAAGTCATGACAGTAGGAATATAGGTTCCATACAAGGTGATGAAATAATCGGAACATCAAAATATAGAATCTGGCCATTGTCCGGATTCGGGAAAATTGATTGAAGCAGCTATATGAAAATAAGTGAAATAAAATCTATAATTGCAACCATGGATCCGCGAGAGGGGATACGATACGTTGCCTCGCTTGAAAAGACAGAAAAAACTGAAAAATTACAAGAAAAAATATATAGTGAACTAAATCGCCTAAAAAATATGCAGAAGTTTGAAAATCAGGTTTTTGACCATCAATTAAATAATCCTGTTGGAATAGATGAAGTCGGAAGAGGCCCCCTGGCAGGTCCCGTTGTTGCCGGTGCTGTTATACTGCCCAAGGATTATCTGATATATGGATTAAATGACTCTAAGAAAATATCAGAAAAAAAAAGAAACCTGCTGGATGGAATCATAAGAAGAGACGCTTTGGACTTTGCTGTTTCATCCGTTGATAATTACAGGATAGATAAAATTAATATCCTTGCAGCTGCAAAAGAAGCCATGTTGGATTGCATTAAAAGTTTAAAAAAAGAACCGGGCTATATTCTTGTGGATGCCGTTCATATCGATGGAACTGAAATAAGGCAGGCCGGTATCATCCGAGGTGACTCCCGGAGTGTTTCAATTGCCGCTGCCTCCATTATAGCCAAAGTTTACAGGGATTCATTAATGTATGAATATGATCGGATTTATCCTGAATACGGATTTTGCCGAAATAAGGGCTATGGCACTAAAGAACATATCGCTGCATTAAAAAAATATGGTCCGTGTAAAATTCATAGGTCATCTTTCATTAAAAATATTATATAATCCATTTATGGGAAAAACCGCACTTAAAAACAACACGGAGGGGATTTATGTCATACCTAAAAATGGGGAAAACTGAATTATTAAAAGAAAAAGTCATAAATGAAAATGTATATGCCGGATATTTTGATGAAAATCTAAACCTGGCTATGTCTCGGGGAATACCAAATCATAATATGATAGAACTGACAGCTAAAAAGTTTAGCACAATAGATGTATATACAAGTCGCATCCATAAAGACGGTACGGATTTAGGCACGTACAATCAGGGCTTAATCTCAGGAATTAAGGAAATTAAGGAATTATTTTCTGAAATACTATCTATTGACGAGGCCAATCTGATAATCGGCGGCAATTCCAGCCTGAATCTCATGTTTGATATGTTTTCACAGTTAATGACCCATGGGAACTGCGACAGTTCCAAACCATGGTGTAAAGAAGAAAAAATAAAATTCATTTGTCCTGTTCCTGGTTATGACAGGCATTTCGCAATCTGTGAATATATGGGAATTGAAATGATAAATGTCCCTATGGACGAGAATGGGCCGGATATGTCTATTATAGAGGAGTTTGTGGGAAATGACGAATCAATAAAAGGTATTTGGTGTGTGCCTCAGTACAGTAATCCGGATGGTACTGTTTATTCTGACGAAACTGTAAAAAGGCTGGCATCAATGGAAACAAAGGCAGAGGATTTCAGGATATTCTGGGATAATGCATACAGTGTTCACCATCTGTATACAAATTCACTAAACGAAGTAAGTAATATTCTTGAAGCCTGCAAGTCAGCAGGGAA
>Ga0233414_10000991_pt1 | contig 11294 bp, 12 predicted proteins | sample Na_anoxic_10_MG_FD_189020 | JGI IMG/M metagenome (GOLD analysis project Ga0233414, IMG submission 189020) | Seawater microbial communities from Saanich Inlet, British Columbia, Canada - Na_anoxic_10_MG | ecosystem: Environmental > Aquatic > Marine > Inlet | place: Canada: British Columbia...
GCTAAAGTATTATTAGGTTCAATCCGAGGAGTAATGTATTTGATCCTCTTGCTAATCATTCCAGCTAACTGATTAATGCTATAATTGATTCCTGCGCCAATATTAATTACTTCTCCTTTGCCTACTTTTTTGCTATTCATGGCTAGTATATTAGCTTTGACTACATCGCTAACATGGGCAAAATCTCTAGTTTGAGTTCCATCCCCAGTAATAGTTAAAGGCTGATTTTCAGCTTTTTGTTTTAAGAAGATGGACAGAACTAAAGCATAAGCTCCCTTATTGTCCATCCCAGGGCCATAAACATTAAAATATCTCAGAGAAACAGTTTCTATGTTATGAATTATAGAAAACAAGCGACAATATTCTTCCCCAACATATTTTTGTAAAGCATAAGGGCTAAGCGGACTTATATTAGAATCTTCTCTTGTAGGTAATTTTTTTGGCTCGCCATAAACAGCTGAAGAAGATGAATAAACAATTCTTTTAACTCCTGCTTTTTCACTGGCTATTAACACATTTAAAACCCCATTAATATTATTGATATTGGTTTTAACTGGAAAATCTATTGAATATTGCACTCTAGGCAAAGCAGCTAATAAAAACACCCCGTTAATGTTTTTAAAATAAGGAATAATTTTATTAAGATTCCTAATGTCATTTTTAATAAATTTGGCATTAGGATTAATATTCTCTTTTTTGCCAGTAGAAAGATTATCTAAAACAAATACTTCATGTTTTAGGCGAATTAATTCGTTTGTTAAGTTAGAGCCAATAAAACCAGCTCCACCAACAACTAAATATTTTTTTCTTTTATTTTTTTTCATTTTACCCAATATTTATCTTTTATTTCCAAATCAATTTCTTGTTTTTTCTCTTTAACTTTTTTTGTTTTAGTTTTTAATTCTTTATCAGAAAGCTTGTTTAATTCTTTGGCTTTCTGTATTAACTTCTGTTTAGTATTAATCTTTGGTTCTTCTAGCACCTCTGCTAAAAGCGCTTCTATAATTAATCCTAATCGAGGCCCTGGTTTAATTTCAAGAATTTTCATTAAATCATTACCGTTGATTTTAAGCATCTTAGCTGAAATCGGATCTTTAGAAACTTTTTCAATCATATATTTCAGATGACGCAGCTTATAAGGAACAGCTTTTGGACAGCCGCTACCTAATCTATCAGCTACTCTTAATTTAATCAAATCATTAATATTTTCAAGACCAACCCGACGTAATAATCTGCGTACTCCTGCTTCTGTGACTTCTTCAACGCCATAAACAAACATATGATTGCGAATTAAAAGAGCTACTTTATTAATAGTTTTTTTAGGGAATTTAAGGCGTTGTAAAATATTAACAGCAAACCTGGCTCCTAATTGGTCATGATTATAGAAAGTAGATTCAGGGCCTTGGCCTCTTTTGGCTTGAGGTTTAGCAATGTCATGAAATAAAGCTGCTAAGCGAACATCTAAATCATACTTTTTTTGAGCAGCAAATTTTAAGGAAAAAACTGAATGCTGGTAAATAGTATAAATATGATGTCGGTTCTGGCTAATATTAATACCTTTTTCTAATTCCGGAATAATGTGTTTTAATAAGCCGGTTTCTTTTAATAGTTCAATTCCCTGCTCTGGTTTTTCAGCAATAATAATTCTAATTAATTCATCGCGAATTCTCTCTTTGGCAATTACTTGAAGCCATTTAGCGTTTTTTTGTATAGCTTTAAAAGTCTTGTCCTCTATTTTGAAATCTAATTCTACTGCCAATCTAACAGCTCTTAACATTCTTAAAGCGTCTTCATTAAAACGATCTTCGGCCTTATTAAGAGTACTGATCAATTTTTTCTTTAAATCTTTTTGTCCATCAAATAAATCAACGATCTTTCCTGCTTTATCCAAAGCCAAAGCATTAATAGTGAAGTCTCGTCTGGATAAATCCTCTTTTAGGTCTGAGGTGAAACTGATTTTGTCAGGATGACGCTTGTCAGTGTATTTTTGCTCGGTTCGGAAGGTGGTAATTTCTATTTCTTGAAGGGTTTTTTCCTTGCTTTTGGTTTTAACAGTAACTGTTCCAAACTTATTTTTATAGAAACTATCAGGAAATATTTTTTGAATTTGTTCTGGATTAGCTTTGGTAGTAATGTCCCAATCCTTGGGTTTTTTATTTAGTAAAATATCTCGCAAACAACCGCCAACCACATAGGCCTCAAATTTGGCTTTTTCTAATTTATTTAAGATGTTTCTAATTTCTGTGGATAATTTTATTTTCATTTTTTTGTTTTTATGATAAAATTGTAGCATGGATAAAATGCAGAATCAATAAGTTTTTAGTTCTTTTAATCAAAGAAAGGAGAGTTTCACATGCCAGACATTAATGAAGTTATTAATTTTATTGGACAGCTTAAAGTTTCTGAATTAAGCGCAGTTGAGAAAGAAAGAGAGTTGAAAGATTTTTTAGGCGTAAAAAAGGGGCAGGCTAATAAACAGGAGGACAGGATTGCTAAAGAGAGCTCAGAGAGTTTAATTGGCTTAACCGATTTTAAGCCAGTAACAACGAAATAACAATATATGGCATAGTGAATTATCCTTCTGCATAATTTATGGGCTTCTTGAAAAAGAAGCCCTTGTTTATTTGTCATATTTATGCTATTATTTCAAGCCAAGCGCTATTATTGTCCTCGTGGTGAAATGGATATCACAATGGTCTTCGGAACCGTTATTGGGGGTTCGAATCCTCCCGAGGACGCCAAAAAATTTAAATGCGCCCATAGCTCAATGGTAGAGCAGTTGCCTCTTAAGCAATTGGTTTCAGGTTCGAATCCTGATGGGCGTACTAGAAAAAAATAGGCAAAATTTGCCTTTTTTTTGTTTATCTGATACAATAAATTTAATGCTTAAAACAAACAAAAAAGCAAAAATAATTGAAGAGTATAAGTTGCATAAAAAAGATACTGGATCTTCAGATGTTCAAGTTGCTATTTTGACCAACCAAATCAGTGAATTAGCCAGACATCTTAAAAAACATCCCAAGGATAATCATTCACGCCGTGGTCTTTTAAAAATGGTTGCACACAGGAGAAAACTTTTGGATTACTTAAAAGGAGAAGATGAAAAAAGGTATAAAAAAGTTATTAAAAAATTAAAGCTTAAGAAATAAATAAATAAATTATGTCTATAATTAAACATCAAGAACAACGAGTGGCTGTCTTAATGGATGTCCAAAATATGTATCATTCAGCCAAGAATATTTATAGAGCCAGAGTCAATTTCAAGGAAGTCTTGAAAACGGCTGTGGCTGGACGCAAACTGATTAGATCTGTTGCTTATGTTATCAACACAGAGACCGTAGAAGAAAAATCTTTTTTTGACGCTTTGGTTAAAATTGGATTAGAGATAAAAATGAAAGATTTGCAAATTTTTCCAGGCGGTGTTAAAAAAGGCGATTGGGATGTTGGTATAGCCGTTGATGCGATAAAGCTTTCCGAACAAATGGATGCAATTGTTTTAATTACTGGTGATGGCGATTTTGTGCCTTTGATTGATTACCTCAAATTAAATAAAGGCATTCAAACAGAAGTAATGGCATTTGCTAAAAGCGCTTCAGCAAAATTAATTGAAGCAGCTGATGATTTTATTGATTTAAGTAAGAGTCCGAGTAAATACTTAATAAAAAAATAATTAAATTTTCTGGTCCTTAGACAGGTAGGCTATTAATATAGTCTAAAGCCTGGGGAGCAGAAATATCTTTTATGAATTACAAAAAATTTAAGACAGATTTGGCAGGCAGAGAACTAAAAGTTGAAGTTGGCAAATTAGCTCAACAAACAAACGGTTCTATATTAGTTTCTTATGGACAAACAGTAATTTTAGCAACAGCTGTTTTAGATAAAGACCTTAGAGATGTGGATTATATGCCTTTAACAGTTGATTATGAAGAGAAATTTTATGCAGTTGGCAAAATAAAAAGCGGCCATTTTATGAAAAGAGAAGGCCGTCCTTCAGACGAAGCCATTCTTACTGGGAGAATGGTTGATCGGGTTATCCGTCCTTTATTTGATCAAAAAATCAGAAATGATTTACAAATTGTCTTAACTGTTCTTTCTTTTGATAAAGAAAATGATCCAGATGTCCCTGCTCTAATAGCTGCTTCTTTGTGTTTAGGTATTTCAGATATCCCCTGGAATGGGCCAGTAGCTGGATTAAGAATAGGACGTTCTGATCAAGAATGGGTTTTAAATCCAACCTATCAATCCAGAGAAAAAAGCGACATCGATCTAATTGTTGCTGGGAAAGAAGACAAAATTAATATGTTAGAAGGAGGAACTAATCAAGTCCCTGAGCAAACAATCTTATCAGCTATAGAATTTATCCAGCCTCATCTTAAAAAAATTATTCAATGGCAAAAAGAAATTATTAAAGAAGTCGGGGCAGACAAAACTGATTTAGGCCTTAAAGAATTTGATATAAAATTAGTTAAACAAATCAAGGATTGGCTTGGAGATAAATTAGAACAGGCGATTTATAACCCAGATAAAACAGAAAGAGCTAAGGGATTATTCCTTTTGGGAAAAGAATTAATTTTGGCATTAGATAATGAGCAGGGTGAAAATCAAGGAGTAATTAAAGACATTTTTGAACGAGAAATTGACCAGATTGTTCATCAAAATATTCTGAAAGCGCCAAAAGGAGAAGAGAAAAGGCCTGATGGCCGTAAATTAGATCAAGTAAGACCAATTAATTGTCAAGTATCTTTCTTGCCTCGTACTCATGGATCAGGGCTGTTTGAAAGAGGAGAGACACAGGCGCTTTCTGTTGTTACATTGGGTTCTCCTGGGGACAATCAGATAATTGACAGTATGGAAATTGATACAAAGAAATATTTTATGCATCATTATAATTTCCCCCATTTTTGCGTTGGGGAAACCGGCGGCTTCCGTGGTCCTGGCAGAAGAGATATTGGCCATGGCGCTTTAGCAGAAAAAGCCTTATTGCCTTTAATCCCAGATAGAGAAAAATTTCCCTATACTATCCGTTTGGTTTCAGAAATCCTTTCTTCTAATGGTTCTTCTTCAATGGCTTCTGTAAGCGGTTCTAGTTTAGCTTTAATGGATGCTGGAATACCAATTAAGAATCATATTAGCGGCATTGCTATGGGACTAATGATGGAATCAGACGATAATTACCGAATCTTGACTGATATTCAAGGTCCTGAAGATCACTATGGAGATATGGACTGTAAAATTGCAGGAACAAAAATAGGGGTGACAGCATGCCAAATGGATGTTAAAATAGAAGGAGTCACTTTGGATATTCTTAAAGAAACATTTGAACAAGCCAATAAAGCTCGCTTATCAATTTTAAAAGAAATGGAGCAGGCAATTAAAGAACCAAATTCAGAACTTTCTTCTTTTGCTCCTAGAATTTTGACTCTTAAAATAGATCCGGATAAAATAGGAAAAGTTATTGGACCTGGTGGCAAAATGATTAACGCGATTACTGACCAAACTGGGGCTAAAATTGATATTGAAGATGATGGTCTGGTCAGTATTACTTCAGCTGATGAACAAGGCGGGCAAGAAGCTTTTACCTGGGTTAAGAATTTAACCAGAGAACCCAAAACAGGAGAAATTTTCCAAGGCACAGTGGTTAAAATTACTGATTTCGGCGCTTTTGTTGAAATATTGCCTGGTCAAGATGGATTAATCCATATATCAGAATTAGCTGATCACAGAGTTGAACGCGTAGAAGATTTCCTTAAAATAGGCCAGACAATCCCAGTTAAAGTAAAAGAAATTGATGATTCTGGCCGCATTAAATTAACATTAAAAAATCTTGAAACATAAAAGCTGAAACTTGAAACTTGCAATTCATGTTTCATGTTTCATGTTTTAGGATTTACAAATATGGAGGGATCTAATCAACCACACAAAGAAGAAGAATCAGTTATTCGCACTATGGCTAGCGATATTAAAAGATTGAGCAAAAAAGGCGCTCCGCCAGAAGGATTGCCTGTATTCTCTATGCCAGAAAAAGAGCAGGAAAAAATAAAAGAAGAAGAAGGGAAAAAAGCAGTACAACAGATAAGGCAGGAACCTGAAGCAAAAAAAGAAGGGATAGAAAAGAACAAACAAGGAGCAAAAGAGAAAATATATAAAAAGGTAGAAGACAAAAGGGCTCAAAACAGAAAAAACCCAATGAAACTGGTCATGATTATTTCAATTATTGTTTTAATTGCCGGTGGTCTTGGCGGTTTTGTTTACTGGTGGAATTATTTACGGGCGATTCCGCCTTTGCCAGTAATTACCCATTATGAATGCCAAGATTCCCAATGTATTAGTATTAACGGAGAAGGGACAGATCAATGTCAGATTCATCAAGATTGTGAGCCAGTTGAACCAATTGAACCAGTTATCCCAGAAGCGCTTATGCCCATACATAGCACTAATACAATCGAATTTACAGAACAGGACAATCTTATCGAAAAAATTATTGCTATAGAATTAGAAAAAAATGATATTGTTAATCGTTTAATTGTTAAAAAAGACAACCAAATACTTAATTTATTAGATTTAATTAGTATTTTGAACTTAGTTATCCCAGAAAATATAAGCAGTTCTTTTGCTGAAGCAGAAATCATAGGCGATAATTATACTTTGTTTTTATATAAACAAACTCAAGGCAACCGTTTGGGACTTGTTATTAAAATCGCTCAAAGCGAGACATTAGCGACAAATTTAAAAGATTGGGAAATAACAATGACTAATAATTTAGAATCGCTTCTATTAATAGAAGAAATACCACCAGCTTTCACAGAAGGATTTCAGGATAATATTTATAGGGATATTGCCATTCGTTATCTTAATTTCCCTGATCCAGGGTTGAGCATTGATTATGGCATACCAGACAATAAGCTAATTTTAACTACTTCTCAAGAAAGCATGTATGCGATTATTAATCTTTTAATGCCCGCAGCTGAAAATTAATTCCTATGGTGGCGAAAATTCAAATTAAAAAAGGTTCTTCAAATAGACAAGTTTCTGATGATTTAAGATTAAACTTACGAGGAGAACCAGAGCCAGAATTAGAACAAAAACAGCCATTAAAAAAATGGTTGTTTTTTAGTGTTTTTCTGTTTGTAATAATTGTATTTTTAGTATTTGGCTGGTGTTTTTCTGCTTCTAAAAAAATGACTTTTACTGATTTAATACCAGAAAACGCTGTTTTTTTCGGGCTAATTAATCAGCAAGAACTTTATCCACAGGTTCATCCTTTTAGTCAATTCTTAAGGGAAAATAACTTCTACGGGCAAAAAGCAATTAACAAGCTAAATAAATGCTTTAAAGAGGCTGATCTGGACTTTAAAGAAAATATTCAGCCATTCTTTAAAAAACAAGTCGCTTTTATCTTAATGCCAGCTAATTCTGAAACATCTTTCCCTTTTGTTTTCATTTTAGAAAATAAAATTCCTTTAAGTGATTTTGGCCAGCTTTTAAGCCAAATAGAGCCTGAATTGAGAAAAGATTATAATTTTTCCTCGCAAATTTACCGCCAAACTAAAAAGACTATTTTAACTCCGCTTTTTTCTATTGCTTCTAGCTTGCCTGATATGTATATTTATGCCCAAATAGAGGAGTATTTTATTCTAAGCAATTCCCAAAAATCCTTAGAAAAAATCATAGATTTAATTATAGAAAACTGATTGTGAGTAAGCTGTGGATAAAACAGCTTGACAAGAGTAGTCTAAAATTAGTAAAATAATAATGTCCTTAGAAAATCTGTTTCTTTAGGGACAAGCTTTTGCTAGTTATATTTTTAACTTCCAAAATAAGAAGCAAGATAGAATAGTTCTTTAACTAAGCCTTAACGGCTAATAATTAGCAAAAGAAACGGCTTTTCTGTAAAAACATAGTGGTTATTGCGCGGAGGACAATAATAATATAAAAAAAGCGCGATAGCGCTTGATTGCAGGAAAACAAGGGGGGCCTTGAACCTCTTAAAGTAATACATATCAGGTATTAAGGCCTCTCTAATATATCATAGTTTTGTAATTTAGTCAACATTAGTTGGCTTTTTTAATTTTATTGACATTATATTCTTATAATAATACAATTAATATATGAATAATGCTTTGCAGAAAAAACTAAAAAAGAAATTAGAGCAGGAGAAAAAAAGATTGACTAAAGATCTTAGTTCTTTTGCTAAAAGAGATCCTAAAATAAAAGGGAACTGGATGACTCGTTTTCCTTTTTTAGGCATAAACCGTTCTCATCAAGACGAAAGCGCAGAGAAAATAGAAGAATACGAAAAATTCTTATCTATCGAGTATACTTTAGAATCAAGACTTAAAGACATTGAAGAAGCATTAGAGAAAATAAAAAAAAGCGCTTATGGTCAATGCGAAAAGTGCCAGAAAAAAATTGAAATAAAACGATTAGAAGTTATCCCAGAAGCACGGCTTTGCTTAAAATGCGGCAAAGAGAACAATTCTTAAAATTTATTTGAGAATAAATTAAAAATAAAAACTGCCTATGGCAGTTTTTTGAATTAAAAAAAATATTTAAAAATTAAAAATTAAAAATTAAAAATTCTAATATATATATCCTCTAATAACTGAATCGTTAATGTGTATAGTGCGGACGCTCTTTACTCCCCATCCAAGATGATTCATTTCTGAAAAAGTGACCCAATTGCCTTTAACTGCTTCTACATAACCAACATGGCCATACCAGCTTTCTCTTGTAACAATAATAGCTCCTGCTTGTGGAGCTGTTCCAGTCTTATAACCATAAGCTCTTGAATTAGCCAGCCAGGCCTTAGCATGGCCGCTCCAAGGGACAATTCTCTTTTGAGACGCATACCAAGTACATTGGCCATAAGGGAAACTGTGGCTGACTCCAGTGCCTGATCCAGAATAGCTTGTTCTTGCTACGTATGTTGCTTTAGGAGCAACAGGCGCTGGTATTTGTCCGTCTGGAATGATTAATTTTTCACCAATTTGAATAGTTCCATTAGCCGGCAAATCATTAAAAGCGATAATCTCTTCGGTTTCTGCATCATAGTATTTGGCAATCCAGCCAATTGTTTGTCCGTCTTTAACTCTATGCAGTACTCCAGTAATTGGCAAAACAGTTAATTCATCGCCTGGCCGAATAATGCTGATTTCTTTAAGATTGTTAGCCCAAAGCAAGGTGTATGTGCTAATGCCAAAAGAAGCAGCAATGCTTGAAAGAGTATCGTTTTCTTGGACAGTATAAGTAATTAAACCACTCCTTGGCTCTTGGGTAATAAAAGTAATGGGACTGGTCTGATTTAGAAAGGCATTTTCTTGCAGAGTTGCTAAAGCAGAATTGCTGTTTATCAATACATCTTGGTTGTTATTATCTAAAGGATCTGACTGATTAGTTAAGCCAGCCAATGTATTAACCGCTAAACAGTTTTTATTAGTGGCAAAATTGTTCTGTATATTTGATTCATCAGTGGATTGCTCAACAGTAACTGATTTATCTCTGTTAAGGCAGGAGATTAGGATCGATTCCGTGCCTTTGACCGGATTAGCTAAAGACAAGCTTATACAAAATAAAACAACTGCTGCTAAGAGCAGTTTTTTGCTTTTATCTATATCAATCTTAAATTGTTTGATTGTACTCATGAGTACAATAGTAGAGTATCAAGAGGATTTCTTATTGTCAATCCCCATTTTGTGGATAGCAATAGCTAAGCGAGATTTCTTTCTACTAGCTGTGTTGTCGCTTATAACATTATGCTTAGCTGCTTTATCAATCGCTTTGTAAGCTCTGGGCAATGCCTTAATTGCGTCTTGCTCTTTTTTGTCAGTAATCAATTTTTTAATCTGTTTGACTGAAGATTTCATTTTTTCATTTTGACGAAGGTTAAATAGCCGTTTTTTACGGCTTTGTTTAAGAGCTTTTTTAGCTGATTTAATAATAGGCATGAAATTAGTATTTAGTATTTGGTATATTACCACTATATTTTATTTTTTACAAGTTTATGGTAGGATTTTAAATATGATTGCTTTATTAAAAGGGAAAATTGAATTAAAGACAAATAAGTTTATTATTTTAGATGTAGGAGGAGTAGGGTATAAGGTGTTTTGTTCTATTGCTGTTTTGGAAAAGTTAGGAAACAAAGGAGAAGACACTAAGTTATTTATTCATCTTCATTCTAGAGAGAACATTTTAGATTTATACGGATTTCAATCATTTAAAGAATTAGATTTTTTTGAAATGCTTATTTCCATCAGCGGTATTGGTCCTAAGGCTGGATTGGCAATATTATCAATTGCTTCTTTAAGGGATTTAAAAACCTCTATTGCTAGCGGCCAGGTTAGCTTATTAACAAAGGTTTCTGGCATTGGTAAAAAAACAGCTGAAAGAGTTATTTTAGAATTAAGCAGTAAAATATTAGCATCTGGAGCTGATGTAAAGAAATTAATGACTGATGATGAAGCAATTGATGCTCTAGTTAGTTTAGGATATACAAATCGCCAGGCAAGAGAATCTCTTAAGCAGGTTTCTGGAAAAACAAAAGGGACGACTAATAGAATCAAAGAGGCATTAAAAGTTTTGGGGAAATAAAGCTTGACAGATTGTGAAAATTTGTGTTAGTATATAAAAGCTAAAAGAAATAGGTCTTTTGGCTCTTCGGATTAAACTGAAGAAACTTTAAAAATTTAATATAGGAGGAACTGGCTATGAGTAAAAGACAAGTGGTCGGCAGTATGTCGGACTGGTCTGGCGTGCTAAAAGACATGTTTAGGCAATTTGACGACGGAAGTTTAACTTTGGAGCAAATAACGGATTTTGTTGTTAAACATCGGAATCCGTTTGCGGATTTGGATTATTCCATAATTCTTGCCGATTATGAGAAGTATTTCCGGAAAATCCATGACCTCAAAACTGATTTTGCTGGAATTCGTATTCCAGAAGTAGACGATATTGATTTTCCGTGGTTTGTTTGTAGACCGGAAAACTTTTTTGCCGAACGGGCTTATAATGGCGGAAAGGAATTATATCCCAAATGGAAATGGACAGATGAGTCGTTGGGTGATGTTCTTGACCTTTCGTTTGGCAGGGATGGAAATGTTGAACCACATATTGCTCGTTTCCGCGCTAATTGGGAAGCGGATGAGGATCTTGCCAATCTTTCGGCAAACCAAATTGCCGAAAAGAATATCAACACAGCATGCCTTACAGAACGGTTAATTCTTGGAGATTTTCTTTTCTGGAAATTTAAAAAGCACTTGGATATGAATAATATCACTCTTTGTGCGGGTTCCCGTTGT